>Ga0302308_10000789_pt1 | contig 26825 bp, 29 predicted proteins | sample III_Palsa_E3_3_FD_200531 | JGI IMG/M metagenome (GOLD analysis project Ga0302308, IMG submission 200531) | Peat permafrost microbial communities from Stordalen Mire near Abisko, Sweden - III_Palsa_E3_3 | ecosystem: Environmental > Terrestrial > Soil > Palsa > Peat permafrost | place: Sweden...
GCCAGGTCGGCACGTTCCTGGCCCATATCCGCGCCGGCTGACGCGGTTCCGAAGAAGGCCCGGAGCGCGTCGCGCGTGCCGGCCGGCACGTGCAGACCCAGCTTGGATCGGCGCCACAGCACGTCCTCGGCGGTGCGGGCCCATTCCTGGTCGCGCAGATAGGTCACTTCCGCCTGCGTCAGGCCGCCGCCGAAGTCCTGGCCGAGACCCGCCAGATCCGTGGCATCGCCCAGGATCCGTTCGACCCGGCTGCCGTAGGCCCGCGCCAGACGCCGGGCAAGCTCGGCCGGCAGCCACGGCCTGGTCCGTTGCAGCTTGGCCAGAAACGCCTCGAAATCGGCGCCCGGCAGATCGCCACCCGGCAGCGGCGCGGTCGCGGTCCACGGCTTGGTCGGGGCGGCCTGGAACGGCTCCAGCTTTTCCAGCGCATGTTCGGCCAGACGCCGGGACGTGGTGATCTTGCCGCCGAAGATCGACAGCAGCACCGGCTCGCCTTTGGTGCCCTGCACGTCCAGCACATAGTCGCGCGTCACCGCCGAGGCGTTGGCCGCCGCGTCGTCATACAGTGGTCGGACGCCGGAATAGGTCCAGATCACATCGGCCGGCGTGACCTTCTTCTTGAAGTAGCGGCTGACCGTCTCCGCTAGATAGGCGGTTTCGTCCGGATCGATCGCGACCTGGCCCGGATCGGCTTCGTAGGGAATGTCGGTCGTGCCGACCAGGGTGAACTTGCCCTCGTACGGGATGGCGAAGACGATGCGCTTGTCCGGATTCTGCAGGATATAGGCGTGCTCGCCCTCGAACAGGCGCGGCACGATGATATGGCTGCCCTTGACCAGACGCGGCGACTTGCCCTCGGGGTCGCCCAGCCGCTGACGCAGCACGTCGCCGACCCAGGGCCCGGCCGCATTGACCAGGATCGGCGCCTCGATCCGGCGCCTCGTGCCGTCCACCACATCTTCGATGGTCGCGATCCAATGGTCGCCCGTCTTTTCGGCGGTGAGGAAGCGGGTGCGAGTCAGGATCTCCGCGCCGCGCTCGGCCGCGTCGCGCGCGTTCAGCACGACGAGGCGCGCATCCTCGACCCAGCAATCGGAATAGACATAGCCGCGGGTGATCGAGGGATCGAGCCCGGCGCCGCGCGGGTCGCGCGTCAGATCGACCGAATGGGACTTGGGCAGGCGCTGCTTGCCGCCCAGATGATCGTAAAGGAACAGGCCGAGACGGATCATCCAGGCCGGGCGCAGTCCCGGCGGATGGGGCAGTACGAAGCGCAGCGGCCAGATGATGTGCGGTGCCAGCCCCAGCAGCCGCTCGCGCTCGATCAGCGCCTCGCGCACCAGCCGGAACTCGCCATATTCGAGATAGCGCAGGCCGCCGTGAATCAGCTTGGTGCTGGCGGAAGACGTGGCGCTCGCCAGATCCGACTGCTCGACCAGCACCACTTTGAGGCCCCGGCCGGCCGCGTCGCGCGCGATGCCGGCACCATTGATGCCGCCACCGATGACCAGCAGATCGACCCGCTCATTCGCACCCATGACAGCCTTCCCGATTTGCGTTGCGGCTAAGATCTAGGGTGTCGTGAAAATGTTCGCAATCGAAATCTCAATGCGCGTTTTCGCGCACACTCATGGCACGAACCGACGAGCGCGTCCCTCGCAGAACGCAAGGGCGGTTTCGCAGGCTCGGGCTTTCGATCTCTTGCAGAACGACCCTCGTTTTGCGAATTTCCATTTATTTTGCAAGGGATTGGATTCATTAGAGAATCCAATCCCACCCGCGCGATCGGGCCTCCGCGGCCCGCGCAAGGAAAAAACCAAGCATTTGAGCCAATTTTTCAACCAGCAGTCTCCCGCTCTCGAAAAATCCGTCCGCATGGCCCATCCGTTGCAGACATTTGAGTAATCTTTTTGATCGGTTGACGGGAATTTTCGCATGTCTTTTCTAGATTTTCTGGCGAACGGCACCTGGGATGGCTACGGCGCGATCGACGATGGCAGCCCGGGCTCACCGGGTACCGGGCAGAACATCAGCATGCAGGGCATGGACGTCAACACGACGCAATATGTCGGCACGGCGGCGAACGCCTACACGCTGGTGATCGCGACCGATCCGACCAATCCGGCGGGCGAGGCCCTGTTTCTCGACGATGGGGTCCATGCCAATCAGAATGGCGCGATGAACCAGCCGTTCCTGGTCGGCATCAAGACGATCGACCTCACCGGCAACGGCCCGGTGCTGATCGATCTGACCTCGACCCAGTTCAGCTATACGCCGCTGACCATCAACGGTGCCGACGGCACCTATACGCTGCTGGGCAACAGCGGCTACGACACCTTCACCATCGGCAACGGCGCGCAAGATACCGTCTACGTCACCGAGAACTACAATAACATTCACGCTGGCGGCGGTGTCCAGGACGCGATCTGGACCGGCGCCGGGTCGTCCTACGACACGCTCGTGCTGGGCAATGGCGAGGAAGACCATATCTACGTCACCAGCGGCAACCATGATGTGCTGGCGGCCGGCAACGGCGACTACAACGTCCTGACGGTCGATGGCGAGGGCAACAGCTACGACAAGCTGACCAGCGGCAACGGCTGGAGCGCCGAGTTGACGATCGGCGACGGCACGCACAACGCGCTGACCGCCGGCAATGGCAATCTCGACATCCTGACGACCGGCAACGGCGACTGGAACAGCCTCACGATCGGCAACGGCTACGGCGAAACGCTGACCGCCGGCAACGGCAACGATACGCTGCTCCAGGCCGGCAACGGCGACGGCGACGTGCTGACCGTCGGCACCGGCAACAGCAACTGGGTCTTGGCCGGCAACGGCAACGAAGACGTGGTGACGGTCGGCCAAGGCAGCGGCGACGGGGTCGTGGTCGGCAACGGCACGGCGGTCACCGTGACCCTCGCCGGCGGCAGCTACGAGACGGTTTCGGTCGGCAACGGCGCCGGCGACGTCGTGACGGTCGGCGCCGGCAGCGCCGATTACATTCAGGTCGGCAATGGCGCGGGCGATCTGGTGACCGTGGCCGCCGGCAGCAACAATTGGGTCCAGCTTGGCAACGGCGCGGGCGACGTCGCGACCATCGCGGGCGGCAATTCCGACACGATCTATGGCGGCACCGGCAACAATGCCGTGCTGACGATCGGTGCCGGCAGCAACAACACGATCATCGTGCCGGACGGCGCCGCCTCCTTCTCGTTCGGCAATGGCGGCGGCTGCGGCGGTTGCTGCGGCGGCGGTTCGTTCACCGTCACCCAAGGCGCCAATCCGACCGGCGATATCCTGACCGTCGGCGCCGGCAATTATAACGCCATCTATGCCTCGGACGGCGCCAACACGACGCTGGTGCTCGGCGCCGGCAGCCACAATTACGCCTCGACCGGCGACGGCGCCGGCGACGTGGTCTATGTCGGCGACGGCAGCAACAACGTTGTCCAGGGCGGTGCCGGCTACGACACGGTCTATGCCGGCAACGGCGAGAACAACACGATCTACAGCGGCAACGGCGGCAGCCTGATCTATACCGGCACGGGCAACGACACGGTCGTCGGCGGCAAGGGCAACGACACGATCGTCGTGGGTCTGCACACCGAAACCACCTCGGCGGCTTCCGACGCGTCGCACCTGAAGACCACGGACGGCGAAGCGCAGCACATCACGCTCGGCGCCAGCGGCACCGACTCGGTCCTGATCCAGGGCGGCGCGACCGCCAATCTGGGCACCGAAGTCATCACCGCCGGCGCCCAAGGCCACGACACGTTCTATTTCGGCGGCGTGTTCGGCGACACGGTCATCTCGGGCTTCAATGCGTCCCAGGACAAGCTGATGCTGGCCGGCGTCACGACCGGCACGCTGGGTGCCACCCCGAGCGAAACCTTCAGCTACGTCCACTCGGCCTACAGCACCGACCATAATCAGAACGACAAGAACGACCTGCTGATCACCATCGGCGGCGGCAATTCCGGCACGCCGGCCAGCACGATCACCCTGCTGAACTTCGCCAGCCAGGACCCGAGCCACCTGTTCAACAACACCACGATCAACCCGGCGACGAGTTCGGGCCTGGCGACGCTGTCGAAGCTGTTCGACTTCAGCGCGACCGACCAGCAGAGCCTGCTGACCGGCGTCGACCTGTCGCACCAGGCGCATCACTTCGGCGTCTGATCCGGACCGGAGCAAACGAAACCGGGCGCTCCGCAAGGGGCGCCCGGTTTTGTATTCGGTCTGATGGCGGCTGCGTCGTGCCTACCATCTGACATGGGGCGGCGCGCGCATCCATCGGTGGTAGACGCTGGCGAAAGTCCAGGGGATGCGGTCCAGCAGCACGTCGATGGTCTGGCGCGGGACGGTCAGGGACCAGCCGTCGCCCTCATGGCGCAGCATTCCCTCACGCTGCAGGAAGCTCTCACGCAGCCCGGCGGCTGAGGTCGTGCCCAGGCCGGCCCAATGGGCAATGACCGTTGCGAGCAGCTGTTCGCACACGGCGTGGTCGTCCGCGTTCGCCTTGACGCTTGGCTCGACCGGCGTAGCCGGCTCCAGGCCGCACAGCAGTTTGTTGAGAACGAGGTCCGACTCCGGCCGATCGAGCCGACCGTCGGCAAGATATTGCAGCAGATGGACCGCCTTCGAGACCGCTTCCAGCCCTGCCACCAGGGTCCCGCCGCCGGACGACAGCAAACCTAGCCGGTCGAAGAACGGCGGCAGGAACGGATTCATCAGCACCAACCCGGCATTGGCCAAGTGGACCTGACGATGCCCGTCCTCGCGGGAGTTGGCGATCGAACCGGTCATTTGCCAGTTACCCCCGTAACTCGGCGCAAGATCCCTCGCGCGGGTGCGCGGCGGTCATTTTTTGGTTTCGGCGCCAATCTGGAAGGTGACGCTCTGCTGGACCGCCTGAAAGGCCTCCGCCGAGACGCTCACATTTCCCCGGAACGGCCAGTCGAGCGCGACGATGAGGACCATGACGAGAGCCATGGAGGCGGCGAGGACGCCGGTCATGGCGTAGTGCATGCGCATGCTGTGCATGCCGAAGAAGAAGGAGAAGGCGACGGTAATCGCTCCGCCCATGCCGATGATCCACCAGATCGTGTCCGGAATGCCTTCCCCGGCCGCGAGCAGCCGCGCCCGCCGCGCCGAGTAGAGTTCGTTCAAGGTCCGCAGGATTTCCGCCTCGATGACCGCCTGGCTAAGGCTTTTGGCATCGATCGAAGCGACGGTGGCATGAAGCTTTTCGATCGGCAGCCAGGCGACCAGCTCCACTTTACCGCTCTGCTGCGCCGGCCATTCGGTCTGGATGACCAGATTGAGATAGTCCCGCACGTCCTGGCGGATTTCGGAACGCGCCGGCTCGTCGACCGCGATCGAATCCCGGAAGAGGTTGCCGATCAGACTGGCTTCGCTCTGTACGACGCTGTTGGCTGCGTCATAGGATTGCCAGGCCGCGACGGCGATGAAGGCGAGCAGGACGGCATAGACCACGCCGATGATCGCGATGATGAATCCCGCCACATCATTGTGCCGACTGCGGATCGAAACATGCACGAACCGGTCGAAGACATAGAGCCCGCCCCACGAGGCCAAGACCGAAAACACAACGATGGCCATTCCGGTTTCGAGCGGCGGATGGTTGTAGAGCCAGTCTCGAAGCATGTTCTTGCCCTCCGCGCCGATGAACCGATGCCACAATCATGAAGGGTATCATAAAACTGCCGCCCTTTTCCTCGGCGTAAACCATTTGCAAGGGCGGGGCATCCCGCGCCAGGGCGCTGACTTGGTCCCAAAGGACACGTGGAGCGCGCGGCTGAAATTTTGCGATTCACTACCGCCGCCGCATCCGCGGCGCGCTTTTTGATCTCGCTCATCGGGCCATCCACGCGGCTTTGCCGTGGGGTCATTTGTAGGACGGCTCCCCTGCCGCTTCGGCCGATGCTGTCGGCCGCTTATCTCCATCGGCCTGGCCGCGCGCAAGGGACGCCAGCGCCGACGCCATCCCGCCGCAGCTCGGCCCGATCTTGGCGACGTGACCTGTTGCCCGAAGGTCGAAGGGCTTCCATTGAAACGAGGTTTTATCGGTGCTCATAGGAGGCCCAATAGTTTTGCGACGATAGCACCTACCCCGGCAATCAATCCGCCAGCGGTCGCCGCGCCGGCAGCCTTGGCGAGATTGTCTCGGAGGCTTTCGAGGAAGAGGCGCGCGAACTTGCGTCGAGGGGCAGGTCGATCGGTCTCAGCAATAAGCTGTACGATGTCCGCCTCTATCTCTGCGCGGACTGAATTCGATATCGCCAATGCTGGCAGTAGGCCCCTGATTTCTTGAACCCCCGTCGAAATGGAACTGACAATATCTGAAGATACTGGCTCTTTTTCATGAATCAGGGCTTGGGCAAGCTCACTCTCCGTCATTATCAGCATCGTCTCGGCATCATGAATTTGGGATCTTAACTCCGCGGCCATGACGCTAAGGGGAGATTTGCTGACGGATGTAGGATCCTCGGAAACCGCGACAAGCTTCATTATCGCTTCTCGCTGAGTTCGAAGGACCGCAATCCTCTCGCGATAAGAAATCTGAGTTCGCTCAAGCTTCCGAACACGCTCCATGCGATCTGATTCTGGCGCGGATGAAACGGTGCTCATCTGGACGCCTCATTTTCCTCTTCGGTCGAATCGACCGACCCGGCCTCAAGCTGCTCTCGGTACGCCTTGCGCCAGGCATAGAGCTTGGACCGGCTGACCTCGAGCCGTTCAGCCGTCTTCTCGACGGAGATCCCAGACGCCAATAGCTCCACGGCCTGTTCCTCTTTGTCCGGTGTCATGATCGCGCTCCGACCAAGCACCGCGCCTCGCGCCCTCGCCGAGGCCAGTCCCTTCGTCCTCTCGCTGATCAGATCCCTTTCCATCTCGGCTAGAGCGCCGAAAATGTAGAAGATCAGCTTGCCCATCGCCGTGGTCGTATCGATTTGCTGGGTCAACACCTTCAATTCGATCCCACCGTCCTGAAGCATCGTCATGATCCGGATCAGCTCTGGCAGCGAACGCGCCAGGCGATCGAGCTTCAGACGATCAGAACGTCGCCCCTCTGGAGGAACTTCAAGCACAGCTTCAATCCAGGTCGCTTACCGGTCGCTAAAGTGCCAGACAGCTTATCCGTGAAGATCGCCCGCTCATCGACCCCTTCGCGCCGGAGCGCGTCAAGCTGGAGATCAAGGTTCTGATCAGCCGTCGAGACGCGCGCATAACCGGCCTTAGCCCCAACAAATTTCTCCACCAGCGCGTCCGATCAAGCCATGCAACAATCTGTGTAAGAGCTTAATTGTTGTATGGCTGCGCGCACTTAGTTGGACGGTGATATGGACTCCTATTCCACGTTTGTTGCGGAGCGTGTTGCTCGCGCTATACGTTTAAGCTCAAAATGCAATGCCCGCTCAACGAGATCTATCAGATTTTCGCCCTGGGCCTGCGCCGCAGCGACAATTGCCTCATAGAGTTCCGGATCGAGCCGGAATTGCGTTGGCCTGGTCGGCCTAAGATATTTCGGTGGTCGACCCATTATGTAATGCACAAACCCGTTGACGGCAAGGACTAACTGCATTACGTTATAAGACATGGGTGGCGCCGAAGCAAGGCGCTTCAGCGAACCGGAGAAGAAAATGGCGGATGTGACCTTGGCGATGGTGCAAGGGATGTGCGAGCGCATTCTTGAAGGGCAGCGCCGCCATGACCAGGAATTCCACGACATCAAGGTACGCTTGGGCTCGATCGAGCGCTCCATGGGTGGCCTGAAGCGGGACGACGCCGAAGCGATCGAGACCGCGGCACATCTCCAGCACCAGCTCGACTAGGTTGGGGAGCGGGTGGCGCGGATCGAACGCCGCCTGGACCTGAAAGACGCCTGACCATCCTGAAATCGAGTGAAAGCGAGCAGGCCTTGCGGCGACATTATGAATTCATTATATTATGAGGGCTGACGTCCAACTGCCAGCGTTCTCCTTCAGAAACGGCGCTGATGGTTTTAACGCGGGCGATGAGTTCAAAGCATTTTTGGCCGCGAACTGCACGGTTGCGACTAAGGTCCTTGTCGATTTGGCCTGGCTCGGAGATCCCCGAGCCGAGCCGATTCCGGGCGACTCGGTCGACTCTGAATCGCTTTGGTGCCGACAGGCCGGAGGATGGGCGACTTATTACCTCCTGCCAGCTCCTCCTCCTGGCGCCGATGTAGTTCGGGTCTTGTGTTGTGCCATGATCCCTCGCGGTACGATCCAGCCCCTTATTGACGAAGCGAGGAAACGACGTCTGTTCGTGGAATCGCTGTTTGGAAGGAAGCCATGACGAAATCGGAACCGGCGGACGGCGGCCTCTTGTTTCCCTCGCTTGAGGACTTGTTGCCTGATGCCTTCGACCGGGCTGCGTTCGATCGCGCGTATGCAGCTCGGGAGGCAGGCGCGATGGTTCGCGCCTGGCGGTTAGGTGCCGGCCGAACCGGCATCACACAAAGCGAGCTTGGAAAGCGGGCCAACCTCAGCCAAGCACGGATCAGTGCCATTGAGAATGGCGACGGTCCAGACGGGCCGACATACGGCCTGCTGAAGCGACTAGCGGCCGCGTGCGGGGCCGAATGGCCGACCTACGCGCCGGGGCGGGCTCGCGCTATGTCCGATCCACGGCTAATCCAGGCGGGGCCTTTTCCCATCGACCACAATTATGCGGTGGGCGACGAGGTCCGCATCGTCACTCACCGGAAACGCTTCACCTTGCGCGCACGGTTGCCGGCCGCCGAAGCAGTATCGGCGCCAGCGCCGGCGGCGCGCGGTCCTCACGCGACGTCACGGAAGCACTCGTGAGCGCTGCGTTTTGGATTGTGCTGCTCCAGGCTGGGGCCACTTATGCCGCCATCGCGTCCGCCTTTGTGCTGGCGCTCCCGCAAGCCCGGATTCAACGAGCGTCCGATCGGCTGGAAACGCTCGAGCAGCTTGAACGACTCTCTTCCGGCGCCGATAAGACGACGACGGAGATCGTCGCGATAGCGCTGGCCGGCACCAAAGAGCAGATCCGGCGCCGGCGGTTCAGTTGGCGTGACAATATTCTGGGCTTAGGGCTTCTGATGCTGTCTGTCGTCCTGACAGGCGTAGCGCTTTGGATACAGATCGAGACGACGCCTCTGTCCTGACCGTCCAATAATCGAGCCTGCTTTGGATCTCGCAGAACGAGCCGGGGTAGATGAGCTTGTAACGCCCGCCCCGCTACCGCTCGCTCAACGCCCGCGAATAGCTCTCGCGCAGCGGCGACAGCAGATAGTCCAGCAGGGTGCGCTCGCCGGTCGGAATCACGACCTGGGCCGGCATGCCGGAGATCAGCTTGACGTCTTTGAGCCGCGCCAGCTCGTCGGCGTCGATCTCGACCTCCGCGGCATAATACGGCTCGCCATTGTCATGGTCGTGCAGCGCGTCGGCCGACACCATGGTGACCGTGCCGTCGAGCAGCGGCACGACCCGCTGCTTGAACGCGGTCAGGCGCACCTTGGCCGGCAGGCCGATTTGGACATTGGCGACCTCGCTCGGCTTGATCCGGGTCTCGACCACCAGGCCCAGCTTGTCCGGCACGATGTCGAGGATCGCATCGCCCGGGCGGATCACGCCGCCGGTGGTGAAGAAACGCAAGCCCACGACCGAGCCGCTGAGCGGCGCGCGAATCTCGGTGCGCTGCTCGACATCGGCCGCCGCCTTCAGGCGCTGGGTCGTCTCGGTCAGCCGGGTCTCGACGTCGGTCAGCTCGGTCGCGACCTCGCTGGCGCGCTGCTTCGTCGTCTCGGCGATCTGCAGCCGGGATTCCGACATGGTCTGCTCGGCCCGGGCGATCTGGCCCAGCTGGTCGCCGCGCGCGCCGTCCAGGCCGGCCGCATCGCGCTTCAGCGCCAGGATATGGGTCTTGGGCTCGTAGCCCTTGGCGAACAGCTGCTGCGCGCCGTCCAGCTCTTCCTGCATCAGCGCGATCTGCTGGTCCAGCGCTCGAACCTGGGCCTTATGGCTGTCGATTTCGGACCCCGCCTCGGCGATGCGCTGATCGAGGATGGCGATCTGCCCCTCGATCGCGGCGCGCCGGCTGGTGAAGATCGATTGCTGGCCGGCCATGCTCTCGGCGGCGCGCGGATCGGTGCTCGCCAGCAGATCCGGCGAAAAACCGATGGTCCCGCCGCCGTCCCGCTCCGCGATCAGCCGCGCGTCCTGGGCCAGCAGCGCCAGGCGCTGGCTGCTGAACGAGGCGACCTGCGCGCCCGGCTGGGCGTTGGACAGGCGCATCAGCACCTGGTCGCGCGCAACCTTGTCGCCGTCATGAACCAGCAGCTCGCTGATGATGCCGCCTTCCAGATGCTGCAGCGTCTTGCGGTTGCCTTCGACCTTGATCTGGCCTGGTCCGACCGCCGCGGTCGACAGCGGGGCGAACGCCGCCCAGAGGCCGAAGCCGCCGACGAAGACCGCGACGCCGATCAGGCCGATGCGGGCCAGATGCTGCACCGGCGGCGCATCGGGCACGGCCGGCAGCACGACGGTGATGTTGGCGGGCTCGACGCGCAGGATCGATGTATCCCGAAGGCTCATGCCGACACCTTCACGGCGGCGGTACCGGCCGGGCGGCTGAGCCGCTCCAGCACCGGTTCGCGCGGGCCGAACAGCTCGAGCGCGCCGGCGCGCAGCACCAGCATCTTGTCGACATGGGCGACCAGGCTCGGCCGGTGCGACACGACGACGACGGTGACCTTGTCGCGCTTCAAGGCGATCAGCGCCTGCATCAGGGCCGCCTCGCCCTCGCCGTCCAGATTGGCGTTGGGTTCATCGAGCACGACCAGCCGCGGCCGACCGATCACGGCGCGGGCGAGCCCGATGCGCTGGCGCTGGCCGCCCGACAGCAGCGCGCCGCCATCGCCGATCTGGGTGTCGTAGCCCAGGGGCAGTCGGAGGATCATCTCGTGACAGCCGGCCATCTGCGCCGCCGCGATGACGGCCTCGTCGGTCGCCTCGGAAAAGCGCGCGATGTTCTCGCGCACGGTGCCGGCGAACAGCTCGACATCCTGCGGCAGATAGCCGACATGCCGGCCGAACGCGTCGCGCCGCCATTGGAACACGTCGGCGCCGTCGAGCCGGACATGGCCGGCGCTGGGCCTGAGCGTGCCGACGATCAGGCGGACGAGCGAGGTCTTGCCGGCGGCCGACGGCCCGACGATGGCGAGCGATTCGCCGGCCGCCAGCGCGAAGCTGATGCCGCGCACCGTCGCCTCGGTCGCGCCCGGAAAGCCGAACAGCAGTTGCTCGACCGACAGATGCCCGTCCGGCGACGGCAGGGTCATGTCGCTGATGCGCAGGCGCGGCAGATCGAAGAACCGATCGAGCCGGCGCCAGGAGTCCCGGGCCGAGACCAGTTGTTTCCAGGTCCCCATCGCCTGTTCGATCGGCGCCAGCGCGCGGGCCATGATGATCGAACCACCGATCATGGCGCCGCCGGTCAGTTCCTGGCGCACCACCAGCAGCGCGCCGAAGCCGTAGGTCGCGACCTGGACCAGCAGGCGGGCGCCCTTGGTGATGGCGATCAGCAGGCCGGCGCGGTCGGAGGCCAGTTCCTGCTGGACCTGGGCCGCGTCGTTGCCGACCTGCCAGCGGGCCAGGATGCCCGGCAGCATGCCCATGGCATCGACCACCTCGGCATTGCGCACCGCGGATTCGATGGCGTGCAGATTGCGCTGATTCAGCAGGCTGGCGCGGCCGAGCGGCGCGCGCAGCGCGATCTCGTTGGCGATGGCGAGCCCGAACAGCACGGTGGCGCCGACGGTGGCGACCAGGCCGAGCCAGGGATTGAGCAGATAGACCGCGACCAGATAGACCGGGACCCAGGGCGCATCGAACAGCGGGAAGATGCCGGCGCCGCCCAGGAAGCTGCGGACCGCGCCCAGGTCGCGCAACGGCTCGGCCGCTTCGGATCGGCCGGTCAGGCGCGCCTCGATCAGACGCTCGATGGTCTGGCCGCCCAGCACCCGGTCGAGCCATTGCATGGTGCGCGTCAGGATGCGGCCGCGCAGCACCTCGAGCGAGGTCAGCAGCAGGATGGCGACCACGGCCAGCAAGGTGAGGACGGCGAGCGTGTCGAGGTTTTGGCCAGTCAGCACCCGGTCGAACACCTGCATCATGTAGAGCGGCATCGCGAGCATCAGCAGGTTCATGACCAAGCTGAAGCCGCCGACGACCACCAGGGCCTGTCGGCAGGACCGGAGCGCTGTCTTGAGTGGGTTCGCCGAAGGGGATGCGGCCGTCATGAAGCGGGCATTTCGATATCTAAAAATGCAAATTCTCGCAAGCCGCGACGCGGTTTGCGAGAATCACGCACCGGAACCGCAACCGGCGATCCCGAGGGGCCCGGCCCTGGACGCGGCCGATGCCGCGCGACCGCTCAATGCTTGGCGGCGGCCGACTTGTCGCGATTGCGGCGGCGCAGGGTCACCGCACCGGCGACGATCACGGCGAGGCCGAGCAGGCTGGCGCCGGCGAGCGGGGCCGGTGCCGGATTGACCGCGGCGAAAGCCGGGGAAGCGAGGGCCGAGACGGCGAGAGCCAGGGCGGCGGTCTTGCAGAAAGCATTGAAATTCATGTTGCTTCTCTCTCAAATCGCGAAAAAAGGCCGGCGGTCCGGGCCGACCGAACCCGTTCGAGCCTCACGTTGCAGGCATCGTGCCAGTTCGCGTCGATCCTTCATGCCACAGGCGGCGTCGGAATGTAATTGTTCGGTGGATAATTCCTGAACGTCGGACTCCGGGGATGGTTGTCCGGGTGAATGTCGGCACAGCCGGACAGGCTGCCGCCGAGGGCGGCAAGAAGCAGGACGGCGGCCGTGAGCTTGCGCAGGTCGGATCGCTCGGCGGGCATGGCGGGAATCCTTCGTTTCGGGCGCCGCCCCCCGCCGCCGACCGAACGCCGCGGCGGAGCGGCCCTCTGGAGGCAGGTGGGCGCCAACGGGCGCTATACCATGACCGTCCCGGCAACCGAGGCATTCCCCGGCAGCCCTTGAATGGGGCGGACGCCGTCCCAGCCCTCCGCCGCCCCGCCTCGCCTGCCCGGTCAGAAGCGGCTGGTGATCTTGATCATTCCCTGATTCGCCGAGTAGCCGTCGCTCCGGCCGAAATAATCGTAGCCGGCTTCGACCGACCAGCTCTGGGTGCCGCAGGTGCAGGAGAACAGCGTGATGCTGGCCCCGACGTTCGCCGTGTCGGCGCCGGTCTTCAGGCCCGGGCTGGTGAAGGACGGCGAGCCCTGCACCGTGAAGGCGGCGGTTTGCGACAGGACCGGGTTGCTCAGCTCATGCAGCCATTTCGCGTGGATCTCGGGTCGGAGTACGCCATACGGCAGGTCGAAGTCGCGGGCGACCTTGCCGCCCAGCCCAGACTCCAGAAAGCTGTCGCTCTGCGACGAGACCCGGAGATCGATGGCACCGGCGCCGGTTTCCTGAAAGCGGTTGATCTGGACATTGGTGTATTGCAGCGAGGCCAGCGGCGTGATCGTGAACTGATCCGCGGGGATGTCGTAGCCGGTATAGGCCGAGGCATTATAGTTCTGGCCGCTGTACTTGGCCTGGGCCGTGCGATCGAAGCCCGGAAAGGCGATCTGCCGGGTTCCCGAATAGTCGCTGAGGCCGATCGACACGTCGCCGTTGATGAACCAGGGGCCCGTCCGGTGGCCGATATAGGCCGTCGCCTGGTAGGTGTCGAAGCTGGTCTTGTCGGCGACACCGCTTTCGTCGATCGCGCTGTTGGCAAAGCCGATGCCGAAACCGACACGCGTATCGGGGGCGATCGGAAAATCATAGCCGATCATCGTGCCCAGGATGGTCGTGTCGTAGGCGGCGAAGGATGATTCGGCGCCTTGGGCACCGCTGTAGACGAAGCCCTTGATCCACCAGTTGGTGGAGGCGACGTTGCCGGCGCAGGCCTGGGTGTCCGTCTCCGGACGGCTGGCTTCGGTGCACAGGATGGTATCGAGATGCGACTGCCAGAGATTCTGGAACTGGCGCGTGGTCTGGAAGGATACCAGGGCAGCGGCTTCGCTGGCTGTCGATGGCGCCAGTTGTGCCACCGCCTGAACCACGGCCACGGGATCCGTGAGCGCGTCGATCGAGGCGATGACGGCGGCCAGATCGGGATTGGCCGGCGCGCTCTGGGGCGGGGTCGGGGTCGTCGGCGTGGTCGGGGTCGTCACCGGAGCGACGACGACCGGTGCCACGGTCGGCGCGAGCGCGACCAGGATCGGTGCCACGACGACGGCGATCGGCAAGGTCGGCGGCAGCACGACGCCGGCCGGCGGCGCGAGCGGAACCTGCAAGGGGATGCTGGTGGTGCGGATCGTGACCTCGCCCGCGACCGTGCCGGCCGCCGGCGTCTCCTGGAAGGCGTAGAGCGGGTTGGTCGGATCCCTGACCGTGACGGCGACCTGGCTCCCGTTGGTGCCGCTCTGCAAGGTGCCCGGCTGAGTCTGGATGATATTGAACTGCGTTCCGACCGGAATGACGGCGCTGGCGGGAACGGTCACGTTGACCTGCAGCGTCGGACCGAGATTGGTGGCGCCGACCGGCCGGATATTGCCGTAGACCGACGGGCTCGCCAGCGTCGTGTTGATGACGCCGGCCGGCCCGCCATTGGCGATCGTCAGCGCGCCGCCGACGTTCAAGGTATTGGTGCCGAGCGACAGGGAATAGGCGCTGACCGCGCCGGTGATCGTCGCGGTGACCCCTGCGCCCTGGACGCTGATCGACTTCAGCCCGACGGCACCGCCCACGGCGCCATTCAGCTCGCTCGCGGCACCGAGGTTGAGGGTACCGGTATCGGCACCGGCCGTCGTGGTCAGCGCCCCGATGACGGTCGTGTTGGGCGCGAGGCTGATGGTGCCGTCGGCGGCGAAATTGGTAGCGGTGATATTGGTCGATCCGCTGTTGAAATTCACCGTGCCGGTGCCGGTGACGTTCAGCGTGGTCGCATAGAGCGGCCCCATCAGGTTGACCACGGCCCCGGTATTGCCGCCCGAAACATTGAGCAGGAACGGCCCGCCCGGCTGGGTCACGCCGATGCCGCCATTGACGGTCGAGCTGCTGTTGAAGACGATGTTGCCCTGGCTGGAGGCGGCCGTCGACACGGCGATCATGCCGGCGACATAGGGATTGTTGCTGCTCAGAATGTCCGTTTCCGGTCCGCCGGGCACGCCGACGTTGAGCGTGCCGGTCGTGCCGGATGCCGACATGTCCACGCCGCTCAGCATGCCGGCCGCATCGAGAGGAATGACCCCGGGGCCGACCGCCTGCTGTCGTTGGGCAAGGGCCGGGGATGAAATCGCCAGAGCGGCCGCCAACGACGAAAAGGCAATAATAGCGCGTTTCATGGCAATATTCTCCCTCCCCAGCCAGCACGTGGAACGGCAGGCCGGAGATATTTTTTAATCAGGATTTCTTGATGAACCGAATTTCGAACTATGGATAGATTTATATATTAATTATTCGATGGATCGATTGCGATACCGTCATTTTTATAAATGGGATTTCGACATCTATTTGATATTTATAGTGTATTTAACCGGAGCATGAAGCGATCATCCAGGAATGTCGGCGCGCGCGTGGGTATTGCCAGCAGCAAGGTCGAATCGAGCACCCGAAATGCGGGTGGACACCCCGGCTAGCGCCGCATCAGTCCGACATAGTTTTCGGCCAGACTCTCCGAGGCGGCCCGCGAGTTCGTGACATAGTCCAGCTCCGCTAGCTGTACGCGCCGGTCGAAGTCGCTCTTGCCGTCGAAGCGATGCAGCATCGAGGTCATCCACCACGAAAACCGCTGCATCCGCCAGATGCGGGTGAGGCAGGTCTCGGAATAGCGCTCGAGCCCCTGCTCCGTGCCCTGCCGGTAAAAGCCGTCGAGCGCGGCGGCCAGAACCTTGACGTCATGCACCGCCAGATTCATGCCCTTGGCCCCGGTCGGCGGCACGATATGCGCGGCGTCGCCGGCCAGGAACAGCTGGCCATGGCGCATCGGCTCGGCCACGAAGCTGCGCATCGGCGTGACACTCTTTTGAAGAATTGGTCCCTCGTTGAGCCGCCAGCCGTCCGCGCCGTCGCCCAGCCTGGTATGCAGCGCGCTCCAGATGCGGTCGTCCGACCATTCGGCCAGATCTTCGTCCGGCCGGCATTGCAGATAGAGCCGCGTGATCTGCGGCGAACGCATCGAATAGAGCGCGAAGCCGTCCGGATGATGGGCGTAGATCAGTTCGTCCTGCGACGGCGGCGCCGCGGCCAGTATGCCGAGCCAGGCGAACGGGTAGGTCCGGTCGTAGGTCTTGAGCCGTGCCGCCGGGATCGACGGCCGGCAGATGCCATGGAAACCGTCGCAGCCGGCAATGAAATCGCATGCGAGTTCCTGCGGCTCGCCCTGGTCGGTGAAGCGGATCGTCGGGCGGGCGCTGTCCGTGCCGTGCACCGACACGTCGGCGACCTCGAACCGGATATCGCCGCCGTCGGCCAGCCGCTGGGCGATCAGATCCTTCACCACCTCGTGCTGGCCGTAGACCGTGACGCCGTGGCCGCCGGTCAGGTCGGCGAAATCGATGCGATGGTTGCGGCCGGCGAAGCGAAGTTCGATGCCGTGATGCACCAGGCCCTCGCGCCGCAGGCGCGCGCCGACGCCGGCCTCGTTCAACAGATCGACCGTGCCCTGTTCCAGCACGCCGGCGCGAATGCGTTCCTCGACATACTGCCGGCTGCGCGCCTCGACGATGACCGACGAGATACCTTGAAGGTGCAGCAGATGCGACAGCAGCAGCCCCGCAGGTCCCGCCCCGACGATCCCGACCTGCGTCCGCATTCCGATACCCCGCTCGCTTCCCCGGAAACCAAGCGGATTAAAGCAGGTTATGTTTTATAGACAAACAGTTTGTTTAACAAACTGATGGATAGGGCCAACCATGGAACCAAATCCGGCCGTGCACCGTTGTGACACTGATAAGGGTAGCTCCGTCCCTGCGATCGACGGCTTCGAGGTAGAACATGAGTCTGGCCGCCAATCCTGCCGCACGGTACCCCGGCCTCGTCGCCTCGCCGTTGCGGGTGATCCTGGAGCATGACCGGCAGCGGGCGGACGATTTGCTGACGGCGCTCCGCAACGGGCGCCAGCCGGTGTTCTCGCGCTGGCCCGACCCGTCCGGCGCCACGATCATCGGCAGCGCACGCAGCGCCACCGGCGCCGCGGCCCTGGCGCTCGATTGCACCCAGGCCGCGACCGACTTCGAACCGGTCCAGATCGAATTCGAATTTCACCTGGCGGTGCTGCCGCCGATCCGCATCCTGGCCGAGGCCTGGATTCCGGTTTAGAGAAGACTACTGCCCGGGCGAGCGGTTGAAGCTCTTGATCGGGCCACGGGGTTTGCCGGACATCAGGCCGATCTTTTCATCCTCGGCCTCGATGATGGTCCGGGCCGGCAGGTCGCCATCCATGCCGAGCAATTCGCCGCTGGCGACCTTGCGGTTGGACGTGCGGGCCCCGTCTTCATAGACGACGTCGAAAAATACGAATGCGTTATCGGTCGCCTTCTTGCGCGCCATGATCAGACGGCCCGCGACCAAACGGGGATGACCGACCCGCTCATGCCGACGGCTCGGCTGGCTCGTCGCCGTCGGGTTCGGGCAAAAGCTCGCCATCGGCGCCGCGGCGTTCGAGCAGCGCTTCCTGCTTGCGCTTCAGCTTCTCTTCCTTCTTGGCGTTCTTCAGACGATCGCGCTCGGCGCGCTGCTGATTATAGTTCGGCTTAAAGGCCATGAAATCTCCTATGACTGCGGTCCGCCGAAGCGGGATCTGAATCGGAATCTAGCACGAGGCCGCGCCCGTGGGGTCAATAATGCGGCCTAATAATGGGGCGGCGGCGGTTCCGGCCGGGTGCCGGGCGCATCGCCGTCCTTGACCGCCTCCAGCCGATCGCCCAGGCGGGTGACACGTCGCGTCAGCAGATCGATCTGCTGCCATTGCTGAATCACGGTCTGGTTCAGATCCTCGATGATCTCGTCCTGGTGGACCAGCCGCATCTCCAGCGCGTCGATCCGCCGGGCCAGTGCGTCGGCATCATGCATCGGACTGTCCTTCCCGTTGACCGCGGACCGCACCCGGCCGCTCGACCAGCCCAGGGCCGAGCGCCACGCGCCCGTCGAATACGAAGCAATCGCCCGACCAGCGGCTCTCTGCGGCCGGCACCTGCTCCAGATAGGCCAGGATGCCGCCTTTCAGATGATAGACCGTCTCGAACCCCTGGGAGAGCAGATAGGCGCTCGCCTTTTCGCAGCGGATGCCGCCGGTGCAGAACATCGCGACTTGGCTATCCCTGCGCGGATCGAGCTGTCGGCGGACGAAATCGGGGAATTGGCTGAAGCGCTCGGTCCCGGGATCGAGCGCGCCGTCGAAGCTGCCCATGGCGATTTCGAACGCGTTGCGCGCGTCGATCAGCACCAGATCCGGCGTCGCCAGCAGCGCGTTCCAGTCGGCCGGATCGACATAGCTGCCGACGCCCCGCGCGGGGTCGATCGCCGGATCGCCCAGCGCCACGATCTCGCGCTTCACCCGGACCTTGAGCCGCCCGAACGGCATGACCGCCGCCGTCGAGCGCTTCAACTCCAGACGACCCAGCCGGCCGCCGAACAGCGTCCCGCCGGTCAGTTCGCCCTCCAGCGCGTCGATGGCCGCCGCCGTGCCGGCCAGCGTGCCGTTGATCCCCTCCGGCGCCAGCAGCAGCGTGCCGGTCAGCCCGAGGTCCGCGCAGAATTGGCGCAGCGGTTCGTGCAGGACCGCGCAATCGGGCATGGCCGTGAATTGATAGAAGGCGGCGACGTGAAAGCTCATGGCGCGAGATTTAGCAGCAGTCGGGCCGATGGGGAACCCGAGGCGACGCAAGGCAGCCTAGAACGATATCTCCGATGACATGGGATCGGAGATTGGGATGAACTCATCCGGACGGAACGCGCGCCGGTCCCTGTGCACGGAGCGGGTTGAGCGCAGCACGGGCTGCCCGGTCACATTGTCGGACGGATTGGCAATGTAGGGTGGTGAGCGGTCTGGCTGCTTTCGGAACGTGGCCCAGAAAAGCAGACACTTCCGCTAACGAGGAAGTTCAACCCATCTGCGAAATAAGTCGATGACCGTGGATAGGTCAAGCGGCCCGCAACTGGCAACAAATTTGCTGTCCTTCGCGGTTATGACCCACCAACTTCCTGTTCGTTGCCACTCGTCCAAGTCATCGCTTGGCTCGCCGTGGACGATCCGCTCGAAGATCCTCCCTTTAAGGGATGTGCCTGCTAGATCAATCTTGAGTGACCAGCCGGGATTATCGAGCGTGTCGATCTTCACCCCGTAGGAATGCTCCCAATCGCCATTGCATTGGGAGAGATACCAGTTGGTCAGCCAGTTCAGGCTATCGACGCTCATCCGGCATCATTGCGCTGCTCGATTAAGTCCGCAATCGGAAACGCCACGCTTGACCATGAACGGCAAGGAAGGGTCGGTTATCGCCGGAAGGGAATAATGGTCGCCTGATCGAGAAACGTAGCTATTCCCTCGTCAGAAATGGTCTGAAGAAATTCAGCGTAAGCCTCTTCGTCCGTGTTGAAGAGATCATCCCAGACGGTCGATGTGCCTTTGGCGTTCACGACCTCCAGCGTCCAGCCAAGCTGATCCTCAAGGCGCACAATGCTCACATCCACGGTGATGCCGTCGCGCGTTACGGAGCCCGATAGTCCGGATGTCACGATGTTCGGATCGCGTTCGCTCATTGGATCCTCCTCTGGGACACAATAGCTGGCCCATCAGGGATGAACAATCGACCCCGGCTTAGTAACGTCCGCTGTCGAGCAACCGAACGAGATGCGGCTACGCCCTACTTGGGTCGATTCCAGCCTAACGCTCAACCCATCAAATCCTCCGCGCGCGCGTGCTACTCCACGCCCGCCAGCGGCTGCGCGATATCCTCCAGCGACTTGCCTTCGGAATCGAGGCCGATCCACAGCTCGACACCGGCCGCGATCAGCATCAGGGCCGCGGCGAAGACATAGCCGCCGCCGACCTGCAGGCGCTCGCCGGTGCCGATCAGATGGCCGAACAGCGCGGGGCCGGCGACGCCGCCGACCGCGGTGCCGATCGCATAGAACAGCGCAATGACCAGCGCCCGGATCTCGAGCGGAAAGCTTTCCGCGATGGTCAGATAGGCCGAACTGGCCGCGGCCGACGCGAAGAAGAAGATCACGCTCCAGCCGAGCGTCTGGGTCTCGGCATCGAGCAGATCCTCGACGAACAGCGCCGCCAGCAGGATCAGCAGCAGGCCGGAGACGGCGAAGGTCCCGGCGATCATCGCCCTGCGCCCGACCGTGTCGAAGAAGCGCCCGAGGATCATCGGCCCGAAGAAATTGCCGGCGGCGAACGGCAGGATATAGAGCCCGATCCGCTCGGCCGGCACCTGGTAGAATTTCCCCAGGACCAGCGGATAGGTGAAGAAGATCGCGTTGTAGAAGAACGCCTGGGCGGTCATCAGCACCAGGCCCAACACGACCCGGCGCGGATGGTCGCGCAACAGGCTGCGGCCCAGGTCGATGAAGCCGATCGCGTGCGGCCGCGCGCGGATCCTGATCTTCTTCATGCCGGCCGGCGCCGGCTGGTCACAGCGCTGCTCGATGTCGGCCAGGATCGCGTTCGCCTCGTCGAGCCGGCCCTTGGTCATCAGCCAGCGCGGGCTTTCCGGCACCCAATGGCGCAGCAGCAGCACGCCCAGCCCCAGCACGGCGCCGATGCCGAAGGCGAGCCGCCAGCCGATGTCGGGCGGCAGAAAGCCGGGCTGCAGCAGCCAGACCGCCCCGCCCGAGCCGGCGGCGGCGCCGAGCCAGAAGCTGCCGTTGACCAGCAGGTCGGTCCGGCCGCGCAGGCGTGCCGGGATCAGCTCCTGGATCGCCGAATTGATCGCGGCATATTCGCCGCCGATCCCGGCGCCGGTCAGCGCGCGGAACAGGGCGAAGCTCCAGAAATCGACCGAGCAGGCGCTGAGCACCGTCGAGACCAGATAGAGCAGCAGGGTGATGTTGAACAGTTTCTTGCGGCCGAGCCGGTCGGTCAACCAGCCGAAATACAGCGCGCCACCGACCGCGCCGACCAGGTAGGCGCTGGCGGCGAGCCCGATGTCGCCATCGCTCAGATGCAGCCGCGGACTGGCCTGCAGCGCGCCGGAGACGGCGCCGGCGAGCGTGACTTCGAGCCCATCCAGCACCCAGGTAATGCCGAGGGCGGCGATGACCAGCGTATGGAACCGGCTCCAGACCAGCCGATCGAGCCGGGCCGGGATGTCGGTTTCCAGAACCGCCTGGTCCTCGGCCAACTCAAGCGACGCCAAGGCAATCCACCATGTACAATCCTCCAGAGAGTCAGGGAACTGCTGGAAGAGCGATCCGGTTCCGCCCGACAGCACTAAATTAACCAATCCCAGGCTTCACTTAGCCGCCGTAACGGGCGGATTGGAGAGTTCGAATGGCGGGCCTGGCCGAGCTGGAAAGCTGTTTTGTCGAGACTTTTGCGCTGGAAGCCGGCACCGATCCCCGGAGCCTGCAGTTCCAAGCCATTCCGGAATGGGATTCGGTCGGCCATATGCAACTGATCGCCGCGATCGAAACCGCGTTCGACGTGATGCTGGAAACCCAGGAAGTCCTCGACATGAGCAGCTTCGACAAGGCCGTCGAAATCCTGAAGCGCCATAGCGCCCGGCTCTGACCCCGACGACCGTCCGGTCGTCCTGGTCACCGGCGCCAGCCGGGGTATCGGCCGGGCCTGCGCCGAGGCGTTCGCGGCATCGGGCTGGGCCGTCGCGGTCAATTGCACGACCGACGAGGGCGCCGCACGGGCCGCCGCCGAGATCGCCGACCGGCATGGCGTGCCAACGCTCGCCGTCGCCGGCGACGCGGGCGACGACAAGGCGGTCGATGGTTGCTACCGCGCGATCTTCCAGCGCTTCAAGCGGCTCGATGCGCTGGTGAACAATGCCGGCATCCTGTGCGACGGGCCGCTCGGCATGATCGCGCCCGATCTGGCGCGCCGCGCCTTTTCGGTCAATGCGCTCGGCACCCTGTTCCATCTGCAGGCCGCCTCGCGCCTGATGCGCCGGCGTGGGATCGGCGTGATTGTCAATCTATCCTCGATCATGGGCGAGCGCGGCGCCGTCGGTGCGTCGGCCTATGCCGCGACCAAGGCGGCGATCGCCAGCCTGACCCGCTCGGCCGCGCGCGAGCTGGGCCCGCACGGTATCCGGGTCAATGCGGTGGCGCCGGGCCTGATCGAGACCGACATGCTGGCCGGATTGAAGCCGGCGCAACGGGCCGAACGGGTCGCGACCATTCCCTTGGCCCGCGTCGGCACAGCCGAAGAGGTTGCCGATCTGGTGCTGTTCCTTGCCTCCGACCGGGCGCGCTACATCAATGGCCAGGTCATCGGGGTCGATGGCGGCATGCCATGATCAGTTGCGCACAGTTCGCGGAACGGGGCGATGCGCCGGCCCTGCTGGACGACGAGACCGGGCGTTGGCTCGATTATCGCGGCCTGGCCCGGGCCGTGGCGGAAACGGTCGAACGCCTTGACGGGCGCCCGCTCGTGCTCCTGTTTTTCGGCCTCACCATCGCCGGCGCCGTGGCCTATTTGGCCTGCCTGGAAGCCGGCGCCCCGGTCGGCCTGTTCGGCGCGGGCCTGCGGCCGGGGCTTCGGTGCTGCTGACCGGCCAAGGCCTGACCGGCGCCGGGTTCTGGCAGCGGCTCGCCACGCATCAGGTGACGTCGATGCCCGGTGTGCCGATGGTCTACGAGATGCTGCGGCGCCTGGGCTTCGAGACCGTGGCGCCCCCGAGCCTCATGACCCTGACCCAGGCCGGCGGCAAGCTGTCGCTGCCGCTGATCCAGCATTTCAGCGAGCTCATGGCCGCGCGCAACGGCCGGTTCTTCGTCATGTATGGCGCGACCGAGGCGGCCCCGCGCATGGCCGTGCTCGAAGCGCCGGAAAAGCCGGGCGCGGAAGGCTGGCTCGCGATCTTCCAGGAGGCCGCGGCAGACCGCACCGTGCTGATCCCGACGTTCAATTACGATTTCACCGGCACGCGCCTGTACGATCCGGCCGACGCGCCGGGGCAGATCGGATCCTTGAGCGCCCACTGCGCCCAGCACCACGCCGCCCGGCGCACGCTGACGCCGATCTTCAATTTCTGCGTCTTCGGCGACGCGGATTTCCCGCGCGCGCCGGTCGTTCATCCGTTCTCGCCCGCCTCGGCGTTCGGCACCCTGTTCGAGCGGGACGGCGCGATCCTGTTCCTCGGCGCCGGCATGATCGCCAATACCTTCGTACATTTCGTCGAGACGGCAGCCGACATCGGCTATCGCTATCTGAAGCCGTTCCCGGGCACGGTGATCGACGGCGACCGGCGCCTGCCGATCGATTCCGCCTTCCCGGTCCGCGCGCGCCCGGCGCGGCCGCCCTTTGACTCTCGCCACCCTGGAAACGCCGTGATGTCCGAAGCGCTTTTTCTGTCCGACCTCTATGACGAATTATTCCCGATCCTGCGCAGCTTGACCGGGCCGGGCGTCAGCCAGACGCTGGCGATTCTCGGCCGGCACATGCCGCTCCAGATCGAGACCGTCGCGTCCGGTACCAAAGTGTTCGACTGGACCGTGCCGCCGAGTTGGCATTGCCGCTCCGCCGTGCTGACCGGCCCGGACGGCACGGTACTGGCCGACCTTGCGGCCAGTACGCTCGCGGTCGTGAATTATTCCGAGCCGGTCGACACCACGCTCGATCTGGCCGAGTTGCAACCGCATCTGCACAGCCTGCCGCAACTGCCGGACGCGGTGCCCTACGTCACCAGCTATTATAAGCGCGCCTGGGGCTTCTGCCTGCCCCACGCCCGCATCGACAGCGAATTCCGCACCGATTCCGGCGTGGAGATCGCCCAGGCCGTACTGCCCGGCGAGAGCGACGCCGAGATCCTGCTGTCGTCCTACGTCTGCCACCCGTCGATGGCGAACAATGAGCTGAGCGGCCCGCTGACCCTGCTTGGGCTCTATCGCCGCCTGGCCGCGCCGGCGCTTCCCCTATCGCTTCGTGCTGCATCCGGAGACGATCGGCAGCCTGTGTTTCCTGGCGAACCATGGCGACCATGTCCGCGCCCGGACGACCGCCGGCATGGTGCTGAACTGCACCGACGGCACCGGCGAGGGGCTGAGCTACAAGCTGAGCCGGCGCGGCGACGGGCTGCTCGACCGGGTGATGAGCCATCTGGCCCAATTGCCCGACCAGGGCCGCGCCGATGTGGGCCTGCCGGTGACCCTGCGCCCGTTCGACCCGACCGGCGGCTCCGACGAGCGCCAGTACAACGCGCCGGGATTCAATTTCCCGTTCGGTCAGCTGGCCCGCACGCCGCCCGGCGCCTATGCCGCCTATCACACCTCGCTCGACACCAAGGAATACATGGGCATCGACACGGTGCTGGGCACGACCTGCGCGCTGGAGCGCACCCTCGGCCTCGCCGAACTCAGCGCGCATTACATCAACCTGGCGCCCTACGGCGAACCGCAGCTGGGCCGCCGCGACCTGTACCCGAACACGAATTCGCGCGCGAACGAGGGCGCATCGGCCGACCATGTGACCGACGGGCGGACGTTCCTGAACCGCGTCCTCTATGCGCTGAACTATGCCGACGGCAGCCATGACGGGCTGGCGATCGCGGCCAAATGCGGCGCGCCGATCGGCCAGATGCGCGACGTGATCGAGACGCTGGAGCGTGCCCAGCTCCTGCGCTTCGCCGGCGGCCCGCAGCCGATCGATCGGGAGCGGTAAATGCGCCTCGCGGTCGTCTCCGACATCCACGGCAATCTGGTGGCGCTCGAAGCCGTGCTGGCCGACCTCCGCGACCGCGCGCCCGACGCCATCGTCAATCTGGGCGATTGCGTCACCAGCCCGCTCTGGCCGGCGGAAACCATGGCGCTGCTGGAGACGCTCAAGCTACCGACCGTCCGCGGCAACCATGACCGCTGGCTGGCCGAATTGCCGATCGAGAAGATGGGCCCGACCGTTCGCTATAGCCATGATGCGCTGACCGGAACTCAGCGGGCGGGCCTGGGCGCCCTGCCCGCCACGCTGTCGCTCGACGGCGACGTTTTGGCGGTCCATGGCACGCCGGACAGCGACACCGATTATCTCCTGGAACAGGTCGTCGACGGCCGCCTCGCCCTCGCCCCGGCGGCCCTGGTCCGGCAGCGCCTCGGCCGCCATCGCGCCAGCCTGATTCTGTGCGGCCACAGCCACCTGCAGCACCTGGCCGCCATCCCCGGCGGCGGGACCATCCTCAACCCCGGCAGCGTCGGCTGCCCGCGCTATGCCGACAATGCGAATCCGTTCGACGCCGAGGCCGGCACGCCCCACGCGTTCTACGCACTGGCGACGAAGCGCAAGGCGGCCTGGAGCTTCGAGATGATCGCACTGGGCTATGACAATGCGCCGGTGGTCGCGCGGGCGCGCGCGAATGGCCGGACGGATTGGGCGCGGGGGTTTCTGGGCGATCCGGGGTTTCGCTAGTCGAGCGGACGATCAGGGCAGGAAGTCAGACCCCATTTCACTTTCCTTGAGCCGCTCGGCTATCGCCGCGGCAACGACCTCGGCCTCGATCGATGTGCCGTAACGACGGCCGATCCAGACGATATTGTCTTGATCGACACCCTTCAGAACCATCTTCGACGCATCGGTCCTATCGAAGCCGACGGTCATGATCGATCGCGTCTCGAAGAATTTCGCGCCGACCAGAAAGATCGTCGAGGCATAGATGCCTTGCTCGAACAGATACCGAAAATCGGTAATCCAGACGGAGAGCATCGTGAAGGTTCCCACCGGGGGCGAAAGCCGCGCTGCCATGATGGGTCCCCGCACCACGCCATCGACAATGGACAGCACCACCGTCATGGCAACAGACGCTGCCAAGACACGAAATCCGATGCGGCTCCAAGACTTGGTCATTTCAAGTTTTGCAAACATGCGGGAATTCTCCGTGAGCGGTGCTCTGATGTTGAATCAATTGGCCGTCGCCCAAGCGGTCGGACCGGCGATGAGACGCGACCTCATCCAGGTCGGGCAGCTGGGACGAACCGCGCTCAGATCGAGGCCGGCCCGCACGGCCGTGAGTGCCGTTCCAAGAGGGTGCAAATCGTCCCAGAAGCCGCGCCCCGCCAAATCGACGGCAAATCCACCGCTCATCCTGACGACGAATTGCATGCTGACGCCTTTGCCGCGCGAGCATTCGACGGAGATCCGACGGATATCGGACCAGCCGTAGGTTTTGATCGGCGCGTGAAATCCGGCAGAAAAGCGAATGCCGCCGGGTGCCACGCAATAGCGCGTGGCATAGCCGTCGATCAGCGCCGCGACACAGCCCAAGACAACGATGCCCGCCAGCAATTCGGGAATTGGCTTGCGGGTTGGCGGCGTCGGCTCGGCCGGCTCCTCGCTTCGACGATCGAGCGCCAAACGCAGCGCGACGTAACACAGCATGACGCAAAGGCAGACGAGCGGCAGCCCGATCTCCGCACTGCCGAGATCGGTCGTGCCGGCCAGAAAACTATCCGCCGGACACCCCGAGCGTTGGCGCGCCAGCGTGATCAGCCAAAGGCCGACCCCGACTACGATGCCAGGCGTCGCGCCGATCATCGGAACGAGATCGCGAAGCTGCGTCCACGATGGTGGCGGCGGC
>Ga0302308_10000791_pt1 | contig 26811 bp, 27 predicted proteins | sample III_Palsa_E3_3_FD_200531 | JGI IMG/M metagenome (GOLD analysis project Ga0302308, IMG submission 200531) | Peat permafrost microbial communities from Stordalen Mire near Abisko, Sweden - III_Palsa_E3_3 | ecosystem: Environmental > Terrestrial > Soil > Palsa > Peat permafrost | place: Sweden...
TACCCGGCCACCTGGAGTTTCTCGGAACGAAGCTTCCGCGCGTTGACACCCCTTAGATCTTCCGGGTATCCCCCGATCGTTCAAGTGACCGTGACTTCGATCTTGCGCGGGCGTAACTCGGCTCGTTTGGGAATGGCCACGGAGAGCACGCCGTTACTCACGTTGGCGACGGTCTTTTCCGCATCGAGTTCGCCACTCAATGTGAAACTGCGGCGATAGCGCGTGGATTGAATCTCGGCGTATAGCGCCTCCATGCCCTGAGGCATCGCGATCTGCACCTCGCCTTCGATCACCAAGGTGTTCTTGTCCGCCTGGATGTTTAAACGGTCTTTGGAAACCCCGGGCATATCCAACCGCAGCGTAATCCCGTCGCTGTCTTCGAGCACGTCTGCGGGTGGGACCAATGGGTAATCGGCCTCTCGTTCGGTGCGTTGAGCGGCGGACGAGGGCTGAGATGCCGTAGCTTGCTTGTCGCTCATGGCTCGTCTCCTCGGGTTAATTGATTCGGATTTGGCGGGGCTTCGCGGTCTCGCGGCGCCGCAGGCTGATCTGCAGCACGCCATCGCGATACTTGGCTTCGGTTCGCTCCGGATCGACGTCCTCGGGGAGTGCCACCACGCGCCGGAATTCGCCTTCGAAGCGCTCCTGCCGGAAATAAGTCGCCTTCTGATCGACCGGCAGCTTCCGAACGCCGGAGACCAGCAGCAGGTTTTGCTGGATCGAGATATTGAAGCTCTTGGCATCGAGCCCCGGGGCGAACAGGTACACCTGCACCTCGTTCTCGGTGACCCCCACGTTGGTCGGGGGGAATGTGCCGCGTGAAACCGACCGGATGCCGGCTGGCACCGTGCTGGGACCAAATATCTGGTCGATGCCCCGCTCCATCCGTCGCAGTTCGTTAAAGAGATTTTCGACAGCGGTCAGATTGCCGAACATATCCGCACCTCCTATCAGATTGGCAGCTTTGACCTCACGCAGGGACATTTAAGGGCGCAGCTTCATAGTTCAAGGGGCCGCCTACGCCATAGCTCCGACTGACCAGGCAGGCTCGAAAAGAGGCAACGTGGTCCGCTCTAGCGCTCAAGAGCGCCAAGTTCGGGAAGGTACAGCAGCGCGCTTACCCACTTCGTCCTTGCTGCGATGCAAAAGGGCTGTGGCACCGTGCTTCCCGAGGATTTCTGAAAGATGGTATGATAAATTATCATACCGGAGATGGGCCATTGGCGAGCGTCAAGGTCGCGATAACACTCGAGCAAGAAACTCTGCGCCAGGTGGATAGCCTGGTTGCACGGCGGGTGTTTCAGAATCGGAGCCGCGCGATTCAAATCGCGCTGCACGAAAAACTTAAGCGCATGGAAGGCAGTCGGCTGGCCGCCGAATGCGCCAAGCTGGATCCAAAATTCGAGCAGTCGCTGGCCGATGAAGGCCTGGGCGTGGACACCGCGGCTTGGCCCGAATTCTGAGAGGCGAGGTCCGCTGGGCGGATCTGAATCCAGTCCGCGGGCATGAGCAATCCGGTCACCGTCCGGTGCTCATTCTTAGCCACGATATTTTCAATGCACGATCTGGCACTGTCATTGCAATTGCGTTGACGAGTCAGACGCAGAAGGCTGGGTTTCCGTTGACACTGGAACTGAAAGTGGCGGAACTGCCTAAGCCTACGTGGGCCAAAATCATTCAGATTCGAACCTTGTCGGTGGAACGGATCGGCAAACGACTGGCCCGGATATCGCCGGCGGATGTCACGAAGGTTATCGAGGGACTAGTCGAAATTCTCGGTGAGTAGCCGAGCGAAAGTGACTGCCCGCCAGGGGGCGCGACCAGCTACGCCAGGTGCCCTGGAACCAACCCCTAGTTCGACCAGCCGCCGTCGATGACGTGGATGGCGCCGGTCGTGAACGAGGATTCATCGGAGGCGAGATACACCGCCAGCGCGGCAATTTCGTGCGGTTCTCCGAGTCTTCCCATGGGTTGGCGCTCCTTGAAGTTGCGCCAGTGCACCTGGGGGTTGCCGCCGAGCGCGGTCACGCGGTCCGCGAGCGATGGGGTCCTGACCGTGCCCGGGCAGATGGCGTTACAACGCACTCCCCTGGCGACGAAATCCGCGGCGATGGCCTTGGTCAGGCCGATGACGGCCGCCTTGGTGGCGCCATAGGCAAAGCGGTTCGGCGCGCCCTTGATGCTCGAGGCCACCGAGGACATGTTGATGATGCTGCCGCCGCCGCGCTCGACCATGCCCGGCAGCAGCGCCTTGCAGAGATAAAACATGGAGTCGACGTTGACCTGAAAAGAACGCCGCCAGTCGCCATCCGAGGTGTCGAGAATGTTGCCCTGGTGCACGTAGCCAGCGCAGTTAAAGAGCACATTCACCGCGCCGGCCTCATAGACACACTCGGCGATGGCTTTCGGGTCGGTCACATCCAGCCGGCGCAGTTCCACATGGGGCGCCTCGGCCGCGAGGCTCGCGAGCGGCGCCTCGTTGATGTCGGTGGCGATGACGGCCGCCCCTTCGCGCGCAAAGGCGATGGCCGTTTCACGGCCGATGCCCTGGGCTGCCGCGGTGATGAGGCAGCGTTTGCCGGTGAGCCTGCCGCTCATGGGGCGACCTCGCACCACGCGGCGCCACCGGGGTAGGCGAAGCGCGTGAGCGATTCCGGCGCCATTTCCGCCGAGAATCCGGGCGCAGTGGGGGCGAGATAGCGGCCGTGGCGGATTCGAACCGGGTCCACGAAGTGCTCGTGCAGGTGATCCACATATTCGATGGCACGGTCCTCGATGCTGCCGCTGATGGTCACATAGTCGGCCATGGCGAGGTGCTGCACCAGTTCGCACAATCCTACGCCGCCGGCGTGCGGATAGACGCGCACACCGAACTTGGCCGCCATCAGCAGGATGGCCAGGTTCTCGTTGACCCCACCCACACGCGCCGCATCGATCTGGATCAGGTCCACGGCCCGGGCCTGGAACAGCTGCTTGAACATGACGCGATTGTGGGTGTGTTCGCCCGTCGATACGGGCATCGGTGCGATGCCGCGGCGAATGGCAGCATGCCCCAGCACATCGTCGGGGCTGGTGGGCTCCTCGATCCAGGCGATGTTGAAGGATTGCAGTTCCCGCAGCCACGCGATGGCCGCATCCACGTCCCAGCGCTGATTGGCATCGATGGCCAGTCCGTGCTTGGGTCCAATGGCTTCTCGCGCGATACGGCAGCGGCGCACATCGTCTTCGAGGCGCTGACCAACCTTGATCTTGATGGTGTGAAAGCCATCGGCGATGGCCACTCGCGAGAGGCGCGCGAGTTTCTCATCCGAATAGCCGAGCCACCCCGGCGATGTCGTGTAGGCGGGATAACCGTGCTCAAGCAGCCTTTCGCTGCGCTGCTGCCGCCCAGGGTACGCCGCGCGCAGGATCTCCAGCGCCTCGGCCGGTGAGAGCGCATCGCTGATGTAGCGGAAATCGATCAGCTCCACGATCTGCTCGGGACTCATCCCGGCAATCAGCTGCCAGACGGGCTTGCCCGCAACACGCGCCGCCATGTCCCAGGCGGCGTTGATGACCGCGCCGATGGCCATGTGCATCACACCCTTCTCCGGGCCGAGCCAGCGCAGCTGCGAGTCGGCCGTGAGACTGCGCGCGAAGGCCCCCAGATCCGCCAGCACATCTTCCACACGCCGGCCTACCACCAGGTGCCGAAGCGCGCCGAAGGCTGCGGTCTGCACATCATTGCCGCGCCCGATCGTGAACACGAAGCCGTGACCGGTGAGTCCTCCGGGCGCATCGGTGCGCAGGATGAGATAGGCCGCCGAGTAATCCGGATCGGGATTCATGGCGTCCGAGCCGTCGAGCTCGCGCGAGGTCGGAAAACGGATATCGTGCGCTTCCAGCGCGGTGATCAGCGACACACGCCACTCCTTCCGTCGATCGCATTCAATCGACACCACCGAGCCGATAAAACCGCCGCGCATTATCGGCGAACACGGCCTGCTCCATCCCAGGCTCGTGCCGGCGCACCAGTGTCATCGCCATGTCCAGCCACTCTTGGTAACTGGCACACAGCGTTAACACCGGCCAATCGCTGCCCCAGAACACCCGTTCGGGTCCGAAGCAGGCAAAGATATGCGCCACGAAGGGATCCAGTACGCCGGTGTCCGATCCTGGCGCCGCCTCGGTCAGCAAACCCGAGAGTTTGCAGCAGATCGAAGTCTCGCGCCCCAGCCGTTTGAGTTCCAATGCCCAAGTCTCGAAGGTCGGCCCCTGCACGCCACCGGCAATGTCGGGTTTGCCGGCATGATCGAGCACCGCGCGCAGGTTGGGATGTTTGTGCAATCGAAGCCGCAGCTGCTCGAGATGGCGCGGCGTCACCAGCGCATCGAAGGTCATATCCGCCGCGATCAGCGCCTCGAAAGCCGGATCGAGCGATTCCCGAGCGAGCCATTGGGGATCAGCAATGTCCTGGATCATCGGGCGAAAGCCCTTGAGGACTCCCCCGCCCTCTTCCACCAACCGGGCGATGCGTCCGCCCACAGCGGCCGCCTCGAAGTCGACCCAGCCCACGATGCCGGCGATGGAAGCATGCCGCTGTGCCAGCGCGGTCAGGTAACACGTCTCGGCCTCGGTCGCGGCCGCCTGCACCAGCACCGTGGAGGCGATGCCGCAGGATTTGAGTTGCTCCGCCAGGTCTGCCGGCGCGAAGTCCCGATACAGCGGACCGAGTCTCGGGGTCAGCCAATCGTAATCACCTCGATCGAGGCGCCAGTAGTGCTGGTGGGCGTCGATGAGATTCATGGTGTGCTGGATCGGGCGCTCATTCGGGCGGATGATCGCGCATTATGGCAACCGCTGCTGGCGCCTCATTCTCCGACGATGACTTCCAACTGCTCGATGCGTGGCTGCTGAAGCGCGGCAAAGCCATCTGCGAGATTGTCACGCTGGAGGGATTTCTCACCGCGATAGTCATCGGGCCGACTACCATTTCGCCCATGTTGTGGCTGCCGAAGGTCTGGGGGAAGGGCAAGCCGCAATTCAAGGATGTCGAGGATCTCAATCGCTTTGTGGCCCTGGTGATGGGCTTGTATAACGAGATCGCGGTGTGCTTCTCGCAGGATCCGGAATCCTTCGAACCCTCATTCTACGAGAGCCCGTTGAATGACAAGAAGATCATCATCGTCGATGAATGGTGCGACGGCTTTGTCAAAGGCATGCGGATGGATCCGGACGGCTGGAAGCCCCTGAAGCGCGAACAGCCGGCACTTCTGAAGCCTATCGAGCTCTTCGGCACCCGCGCTGGATGGCGGAAACTGGAGGCCGGCGGCGAAGCGGCCATGCACGCCACCTGGTCGGTGCGCATCGCACCGGCGGTCCGGGCGATCCACGCCTACTGGCTACCGTATCGGCGCGCCGCGCAGCCGATGCCGGGAAATGCGGTCCGGCATTGACGCTCAGCCCGCCGTAAACGACCGTTTTGGATCAAACAGATAGTTTTTGTGCATTGACCCATCTATCCATATTTTGATAAATCTCCCTCAAGCCGCGTCAGCGCAGGAGGCAATCGTGCGAAGAATCGTAGACCGATCTCTCGCGGTATTGCTAATAATCGCAGGCGGTGGCGGTCACGCCGCTGGCGCAATCGCGACCTACCACGACCAGCCGATTGCACTGCTGTCGGCGCTGTGTGTAAGCGTATTAGGAATATTAATCGGTGCGCTCAATCTTTTGCGCACTGCCCGCCCAAATGATCGCGCCCTGGCATGGTTGGCAGTCGGCGCAACGGCGGCCTGGCTCATCATCAGCGTGATCCTTGGCTTCCTGATTGGAAACTTGCTTGATCCGCGCGTAATCGGTTTCGTCCTGATTACGGCTGGACTGATCTATTTCGGCCTGACTACGGCGCTTCCGTCCGGGACTCTGTTAGGGCGTCGGCGCACCGGCCAGCAGCAGTCCCGCGTTGCGTAACGAGTCCCACAGCGCCGGCGGTATCGGTATCCGCAGCCGTGCGATGGCGCTTTGCACTTCCGCGGCGGTACGCATGCCCACTACCACGCTGACCACGGCCGGATGCGCCAGCACGAACTGCAGCGCCGCAGCGCCCACATCGACACCGTGGCGGGCGCAGAGGCGGTAGATACTCTGGGCGCGCGCCAGCGTTGCCGCATCGACGGGCGCGTAGTTGTAGGTGGTGCCTGGAGCGATCGGATCCGCGAGCAGCCCCGAATTGAACGCGCCGCCGATGATGATGGCCGCGCCGTGGCGCTGCGCCTGCGCCATGACCGTGTGCAGGCTCGATTGCTCGAGCAGCGTGTAGCGGCCGGCCAGGAGAATGCAGTCCAGCTGACAGCGTTGCATCATCTCCAGGCACACCGCGCTCTCGTTGACGCCGATGCCGATGGCCTGGCAGCCGCCCGCCTCCTTGATCTGCTGCAGCGCCGGCAGCCCCTCATCGAGCACCTGCTGCAATGTGGCGGCGTGCTGTGCGCCATGCGTTTCGGCGCCGATGTCGTGCAGCAGCAGCACATCGACCCGATTCCGACCCAGTCGTTTCAGGCTCTCATCGAAGGAGTGCAGCACCGCATCGCGCGAATAGTCGAACACCGCGCGATAGCCGTTCACAAGGTAGCCTTCAGTCGGCGTGCGCCCGGGATCGGCCACGATCAGGCGGCCGACCTTGGTCGAGATCTTCACGCTCTGCGGCGGCAGCTGGGACAGCGCTTGCCCTAAGCGTCGCTCGCTGAGCCCGTAGCCATATAAAGGCGCGGTGTCGAAGTAGCGGATGCCGGCGGCGAGTGCGGCAGCGATGGCGCCCTCGGCCGATTCATCGCTGACGCGTGCAAACAGATTGCCCAGCGGCGCGGTGCCCATTCCGAGCTTGGGAGAAGGCAGGAAGCCTGCGACAGGCGCTCGCGAGGGGTGGTCGGGGTGCATGTTCTGTATCGACGCTGGGCTACTTTATACTGCTTTCCCGCCTGCCAGACGCCCACCCATGCAACGCCTTGTCTACGCCCTGGACCTGAAAGACGATCCGGCGCTGATCGCCGACTACGAAGCCTGGCATCGTGCCGACAAAATCTGGTCGTCGGTGGTCGACTCGCTGAAGGCTTCCGGGATCGATGAACTCGAGATCTATCGCACGGGCAATCGATTGTTCCTGATCATCGAGGCGCCGGATGATTTCATGCCTGCGGCCAAAGCGCGCGCCGATGCAGCCAATGTGGAGGTGCAGGCCTGGGAGAAACTGATGTGGATGTTCCAGCAGCCCTTGCCATGGGCGGCGCCCGGTCAGAAATGGATATTGATGCGGCGGATTTTTGCGCTGACCGACCTCAGGCGCGCCGGCGGCGTTTGAGCCTATAGCGCCGGGGGCACCGGGTGCGCCGATGGCGCGGATTTCTGGGCCTGGCGCGCTTCGCGCTGCGTCTCGAGAATCTCGTACCAGATGGCATTGAGCACGCCGAAGGTCAGTGCCAGGCCCAGCCCCAGGATCCAGCTGAAATACCACATCAGTAAAGATCCCCCTGCTTGCGGATGTGCTCGAGAGTGACGCTGCCGCGCATGACGCCGAACACCCAGCTGGTGTAGGCGATGATCAGCGGCAAAAACACGCAGGTGACTACCAGCATGATGAACAAAGTCTTGGCGCTGCTGGAGGCATCCCAGATGGTGAGCCCCTGGCTCGGATCGCTGGATGAGGGCATCAGAAACGGAAACAGCGCGAAGCCTGCCGTGAGCACTGTGCCGGCCTGCGTCAGCGCACTGGCCAGGAAGGCAAGCCCCGGCCGACCCACACTGAGCAGCAGCGCGGCCAGTGCCGCGCCGATGAGTGCCCCGATCGGCGCCAGCCACAGCACGCTATGCTCACGATAATTATCGAGCCAGGCGCCCGGCGAGACCGCGACCTGTTTCAGGAGCGGATTGGAGGGCCCGAGCGGGTCGGCGCCGCCGGTGATGTGATGACCCGGCAGCGAGGTTGCCACCCACGCACCGGCGGCGATAAAGGCGATGACGTAAACCACGGCCGCCAGGCGCGCAAATTTGACGGCGCGCGCGGCCATGGGCTCACCTGTTTTCAGTGCTGCGTAGGTGCAGCCGTGCAACACCAACATGGAGAGACTCACCACACCGGTGAGCAGCGCGAAGGGCTGCAGCAGGTTGAAGAAGCCGCCCGTGTAGGTCGGGCGCATCATGGCATCGAAGTGATAGGGCACACCCAGGAAGAGATTGCCGAAGGCCACGCCGAACAGCAGCGCCGGCACCGCGCCGGCGAAGGTCAGTGCCGCATCCCACACATCGCGCCAGCGCGGATCAGCGATCTTGCCGCGGAAATTAAATCCCACCGGCCGCACGATGAAGGCAAGCAGGATCAGGAACATGGCCAGATACAGGTTCGAGAAGGAGGCCGCGTACAGCAGCGGCCAAGCCGCGAACACCGCTCCGCCGCCGAGGATGAACCAGACCTGGTTGCCCTCCCACACCGGTTCGATGCACTCGAGCAGCGCGCGCCGCTCCTCATCATTGCGGCCGACAAAACGAAATGTGGCGCCCACGCCTAAGTCGAAGCCATCCATGATCGCAAAGCCGATCAGCAGCGCGCCCAGCAGTGCCCACCAGATCACTCGCAGCGTGTCGTAGTCAGGCATGGGGACCCTCCGCCGCTGGTGCCCGCACGGGGCTGAGTGGGTCCTGCCAATAGCCAAAGCCATCGGGCCCGCGCCGCACGGTGCGCACCATGAGATAAATCTCGACCACGGCGAGCGCGGTGTAGAAGATCACGAAGCCGGCCAGCGAGGCGATGACATTGCCGATGGGCGCGCGCGAGACGCCGAGGAAGGTGGGCAGCACGCCATCGATGGCCCAGGGCTGGCGGCCGTATTCGGCCACGATCCACCCCAGCTCAGCCGCGATCCAGGGCAGCGGCAGGCTGAAAAACGCAATGCGCAGGAACCAGTGACTGCGCTCGAAGCGATGGCGCGTGCCGAGATAGAACGCGGTCGCAAACAGCAGGATGAAGAACAGGCCCAGTCCCACCATGATGCGGAAGCACCAGAAGATCACCGGCACATTGGGCACTGTCGACCAGGCCGCGAGTTCGATCTGTGCATCGGTGGCGTCGGCGGGATTGTTGACGTAGCGCAGCAACAGCAAGCCGTAGCCCAGATCCGCCTGGTGCGCCGTGAACTGCGTGCGGGCGGCCTCATCGGCACCGTTGGCGCGCAAGGCCTGCAAGGCGGCGTGCGCCTGCATGCCGCTCCGAATGCGTGTGCGCGCCACCGCCACCAGATCCTCGATGCCCGCGACCGGGCTGTCGATGGAGCGCGTCGCGATCAGACCCAGCAGCCACGGCATTTTGATGGCGGCATGGGTGGTACGCGTCGCCACATCCGGCAGGCCGAACACCGTGAAATCCGCCGGCGGCTTCTCGGTGTGCCATTCGGCCTCGATGGCCGCCACCTTCATCTTCTGGTTTTCGCTGGCGAGGTACCCGGACTCATCGCCGAGCACCACCACCGAGAGCGCACAGGCGAGCCCGAAACTGGCGGCCACGGCCATCGATCGCTTGGCGACAGCCACATTACGTCCATGCAGCAGATACCAGGAGCTGATCGCGAGCACGAACACCGAGCCCACGACGTAGCCGGCGGCCGCCGTGTGCACGAACTTGGCCTGTGCCACCGGGTTGAAGAGCAAACTGCCGAAAGACACCAGCTCCATGCGCATGGTCTGGAAATTGAACTGCGCGCCCACGGGATTCTGCATCCAGGCATTGGCGATCAGGATCCAGAGTGCCGAGAGGCTCGAGCCCAGCGCCACCAGTCCGGTCACCACCAGGTGGCCGATCCTGGAGAGCCGGTCCCAGCCGAAGAAGAAGAGTCCCACGAAAGTCGACTCGAGGAAGAAGGCCATGAGGCCTTCGATCGCCAAGGGGGCACCGAAGATGTCGCCGACATAATGGGAGTAGTAGGCCCAGTTGGTGCCGAACTGGAATTCCATCGTGATGCCGGTGGCGACACCCATGGCGAAGTTGATGCCGAACAGCACGCCCCAGAACTTGGTCATGCGCTGCCAGATTTCCCGCCCGGTCATGACGTAGACCGATTCCATGATCACCAGGATCATGGAAAGCCCCAGGGTCAGCGGCACGAACAGGAAGTGGTACAGCGCAGTGAGTGCGAACTGCGCGCGCGAGAGCCCGACGACATCGAAATCAATCACCGGTGCGCTCCTGCGGACGGCTGCGCGGATCGGGCTCAGCACTGCTCTCTGGCGGCGGCACGACGCCGAGCTGGCGACTGGTGGCGGGCGCATCGATCGCGACTCGGTGCGCGCCTGAGAAGAACAGCGCCCAGAGCAATCCAAGCGCAGCGAGTTTCGCCGCCAGAATCCAGGTGAGCTCGCGCTTCATGAGCGCGCAGTATAGCGCCGCAGGGGGCGCACGGGCCCCGCGCTCCGTACGCTGCCACACATAGGAGCGTGCGCAAACGAGAACCGATCTGATTCGTATTAGTTCAGGCGCAGCCGGACACCCGCCCAGATCGCGCGCGGCGTGGCGGGCGAGACCGCGTTTTCATTGGTCCAGGTATCCGGATCGAAGCGGAAGCTGCCGTTGGGATTGAAGGTGTTGCTGGTCAGGAAGCCCGCGGTCTCGTATTGCTTGTTGAGCGCATTCACGAGTTTGGCGAACACATCGACGCGCTTGCCCAGCTGGTAGGTGCCCTGCAGATTGACCACCGCGTAGCTCGGGATCCAACCGGTGCCGGTGGGCGAGATGTAGGCGCCCTCGCCGTTGGTGCCGCCGGCCACATTGGCATTGTTTTCATCGCCATGCAGATAGGAGCCGGAGGCGATGATCAGCGTGCCGCCCACATCCCATTGCCGGTTGTGATCGTAATCGAGCACCAGTCGGCCGGTGTTGCGCGGGATCAGCGGGATCCGATCGCCCGGGCGCACCAGGATGTTGCCGTCGGCATCGGCCGTGCTGTTGGATTCCGCGCTCACCTCGAAGGCGGACTGGAAGGTGGCATCGACCAGGCTGTACGACAGGCGCCACTTCAAGCCACCCTCGGTGCCGCCCAGGGCCAGATCCAGCCCCTGGCGGCGCGTGCTGCCGACATTGTCGAAGTAGCCGGCGTTGGTGCTGGTGGCGATGAACTGGATGTCGTCGCTGTTCATGGTGCGGAACAGATCCGCGCTCCAGTTCAGTGTCTGGTCGGTGAGATTGCCGCGCAGTCCGACTTCAAAGGTGCGCGCCACCACCTGCTTGAGACCCGGGTCACTGGCGAAGTCATTGGGCAGGCCGCAGGGCTGCGCAGGGTTGGCGCAGCCAAGCTCCACCACGGTGGGCGCACGGCTGGCCTCGTTGTAGTCGGCATAGTAGGTCTGCGCCGTGGTGGGCGTGAAGGTGACCCCGAGCGCCGGGTTGGTACGCGCGAAGGTGTGATGACCGGTCAGGGGACTGGCGGTGTCGAAGCCTGCGCCAACATCGCCCACATCGGTGTCGACGCTGTAGCCGCCCAGGGTCTCGGTGTTGCTGTTGTAGCGCGCCGCGAGGTTGAAGTGCCATTGCTCGCTGGGCGAGAGCGTGTCGGTGAAGTAGACGCCGAGAATCCGGTTGCTGCCATTGAGCGAGATCACGGTCTCGTTGTTGAGCGGGTTGACCTCGTAAATCAGCGTGTGATTGGGCGCAAAGGTGCCGTATTGAAAGGTCTGCGCAAAGGTGTCATCGGAACTGCTGTAGTCGGTGCCGAGGATGGCCTGGTTCTTCCAGCCGAGCAGGTCCTCCGAATCCGTCAGCTGCAGACCAAAGCCGACACTGCGCTGCACCAGGCGCGAGACCTGGTTGGCCGCGTTGGCGCAATAGGCCAGCGAAGCGCGGTCGGTGGGCGTCACGCTGCAGTCGAAGGCTGGCCCGGTGTAGTCGCCATCCAGATAGTTGTCATTGTTGCTGCCGTTGTTGCTGCCGGTGATCAGGTGCCGGTAGTAGACATTGCCGGACAGCAGCAGGTGATCGGTCAGGAACTGCGTGCCGGTGAGATTCACGAAGTGCAGCAGATCGGCCGTGTAGTCAGGCGTGTAGCTCTGCTCGCGCCGGAAATACAGCATGCTCAAGGGCAGCGCGCCGTTGCCGAACAGGCTGGTGTCGGCGTAGGTGTAGCTTAAGTCGAGATCGGTCTTGTCGGTCTGCCAGCCGATTTTGCCGAAGCCCTGCCACACGCGCGTCGGGGAGATATCGCGCCAGCCGGTCTCATCGAAATAATTGCCGGTCACAAAGTAATCGAAGGCGCCCCACTCCCCGCCCGACTGGCCCTGGAAGGAATGCCGCCCGAAGGAGCCGCCGTAAGCCTCGAGTTCAGTGCCCGGATTGTCATGCCCGCTCTTGGTCTGCACCGACAAAGCGCCGCCGAGCGTGTTGAGGCCGAACACCGGATTGGAGCCTGAGATCAGCGAGACCGTGGAGATCGCCGATTCCGGGATCAGGTCCCAATTGACCGTGTCGCCGAAGGATTCGTTGACGCGCACGCCATCGACGTACACCGACAGACCTTCCGGCGTGCCGAGCAGGGGCGAGGCCGTGAAGCCGTGATAATTGATATCGAGCTGGAAAGGGTTGTCGGCACTCTCGCTGACGTTGACGCCGCTGAAGTTGCTGTTGAGATAGTCGGCCACATCGGTGCTCTGCTGGCGCTCGAGGTCCGCGCTGGTGGCCGTCTGTACATTGGCGGGAATCTCATTCAGCGGCAGGCCGAAACCGGGCAGCGGCGCATTGCCGATGACCAGCACCTGCGGCAGCTCCTGCACGGTGGCGAGATTGGTGGGCGCCGCGCCGGCATCCGAATCCCCGGCGCGCGCATTGACGCCGCCCAAGGCCGCGCCAATAAGCACCGCCTCGCACACTCTTTCCAGTACTGATCTTGCCCGTGACATCGGCGGGCAGTGTAGAGAGGCCATGAATCTAAGTCCCGATCGGGACGGGAGGCCGGCCCGGCGCCGGTCGGGATATTTTCCCGCTCGGTACCAGGAGATTGTCCCGCCCGCAAATAGAGCCTCCGTAACCTTATCAGGCGGTTAGCGAACCACAGGTAAGGCAACTCCTGCCGCCCGGAGCCATCCGCATGACATCGAACACGCCTGGGCCGGATGTGGCGCGCACTGCGGCCGGCGCACCAACGCTGCTGACGCGCCTGGTCGAAACCCATGCCGAGCTCTTCCGCCTGATCCGCCTGTATGGCTGGCCGGTCATCGACCTGCTGATCCGCTTCGCGCTGGCGCGCTCCTTCTTTGCCTCAGGGGTGGTCAAGCTCGCCGACTGGTCGGCGGCGCTGTACCTGGCCGCGAATGAATACCCGGTCAGCTGGATGAGCCCGGTGGCCGCGGCGTACACCGGGGTCACCATCGAAACCCTCGGTGCGGCACTGCTGCTGCTGGGCCTGCTCACGCGACCGGCGGCGCTGGCGCTGCTGATCCTCGTGATCGTGGAGCAGACGAGTTATCTCGCCCTCGATACGCAGCTCTTCACCGCGGCGCTGTTCGGCTGGTATGTCCTGCACGGGGCCGATCGCCTCTCGCTGGATGCGATGGTGGGCAGGGGACTTGCCGACAGTGCCTTGCCGCTGGCCGTCCCGATCGGACGGCTGACGGCCTGGTTGCGTATTCGCGTCACACCGATCTATCTATCGCTGCTGCGTCTGTGGCTCGGTGCCGCGTTGCTGCTGGTCAGCTTAGGCAATCCGTCGCGGCTGGCCCCGCTGGCGGCGTGGCTGCCGCTGGCGACCGCCACGACCTGGCCTGCGACTCTGGCGTGGTTCGGTGCGGTGGCGCTGTGCGCCGGGATCGCCACCCGTTACACGGCGATGGCTCTCTTCGCGCTGGGATCGACCGTGGCGATGATGCATGGCATTGCGGCCGAAGCGGTGTACCTGAATGCCACGCTGGCACTGCTCATCGTGCACGGTGCCGGTCCGCTGTCCGCCGATGCCGCCATCAGCATTCCTTTGCGGCGGCGCTACCCGCAGCTCGAGGGCAAACCGGCATTTTCGCTCGAGGGCCTGCCGCGCGTGATCATCGTTGGGGCAGGCTTCGCCGGGCTCGCCTGCGCTCTGGCGCTGCGACGCGCACGGGCTTCGGTCACCCTGATCGACAGCGGCAATCATCATCTGTTCCAGCCGCTGCTGTACCAGGTGGCCACCGCCGCGTTGTCGCCCGGCGATATCGCGGCGCCCATACGACCGATCTTTCGCGACTGCTTCAACACCCAGGTGCTGCTGGGTGAGGTCACCGGCGTCGATGTGAAACAGCAGCGCGTGCTGCTCGATGAGCAGTTCCTGCCCTACGATTACCTGGTACTCGCCACCGGCGCCACGCACAGCTACTTTGGCAAGGATGCCTGGCAACCTTTCGCGCCCGGCCTCAAACGCATCGAGGATGCCACCGAGATTCGCCGCCGCCTGCTGATGGCCTTCGAACGGGCTGAGCGCACCGATGATGACGCCGAGCGGGCGGCACTGCTGACCTTCCTGATCGTCGGCGGCGGCCCCACCGGCGTGGAGCTCGCCGGCGCGATTGCGGAGCTGGCGCGCTTCGGGATGGAGCGCGACTTTCGCAAATTCGACCCCGCCGCCGCGCGCATCATTCTGATCCAGTCCGGCGCGCGGTTGCTGCCGGCCTTCGATGCGCGGCTGTCGGCGCAGGCGCAACGTGCACTCGAACGCTTAAGGGTAGAGGTGCGGGTCAGTAGCCGTGTCGAGCAGATCGACCAGATGGGAGTCGTCGTCGGCGGCCAGCGCATCGCTTCGAAAACGGTGCTCTGGGCGGCGGGTGTGGCCGCATCGCCGGCTGCGGCGTGGCTCGCGGCGAGTGCCGATGCCGCAGGTCGCATCAAGGTGGAAGCGGACCTGCGTGTCGCGGGCTTAACCAATGTGTACGCGATTGGCGATACCGCGTTGAGCCTCGCCTGGAAGGGACAACCCACGCCGGGGCTGGCGTCCGCCGCCAAGCAGAGCGGGAGTTACGTCGCGCGCGCGATCAGCACGAGTCTCGAGGGTCAATCAAGCCAGCCCCTTTTCATCTACCGGCATCGCGGCAGCCTGGCGACCATCGGGCGCAAGGCCGCGGTGGCCGACTTCGGCTGGATCCGACTCTGGGGCGCACCGGCCTGGTGGCTGTGGGGACTGGTGCATGTCGGGTTCCTGGTGGGATTGCGCAACCGAGTGTCCACGATGATGAACTGGTTCTGGGCCTATCTCACTTTCGGCGGCGGCATACGACTCATCACGGGAGGCGAGTCGAGATCCCACAACGCACCGTAGCAGCGGGAGTGGCAGCGGCGATCAGTCCGCTTGTGTCAAGCAGTTGACGGATCAGCTCGGCATGAAGGTTCACGATGGCTCCCAACCGAGAGCAATTGTTTCCAACTGATTTTCGCGGAGCCCACCATGACAAAATTCAAATTCGCCGCCCTGGCCGCCGCCCTGTTGCTGCAGTCACTGGCCTCCGCGGCCAACGCGCCTTCGCGCGCTGCTGTCCCCGGGAATTCAGGATCGGTGTCGTTGAACAGCGAGCGCCACGGCCTGGCTCGCGCGGACGAAAGCGGCGACTATTTTCCGCTGCCGGATATCAATGATGCCCACGGCACGGACTGTGATCCCGAGGATGATTGCCCGCGGCCGACTGCGCGGAGGTAGATATTTCGCGGCCGTTTCGAGCACTGACTTCGGCAATCAAATTTCCGCCAGCCGATGAACCGTGTCCGCTAATCGCTGCACCATGCGATTAATAAACGCTTATAATTCATGTTGATATACGTCAATACTATAGTATTGACAATATCGACCACCCACCGTAGACTCTCATCGCATGAGCACGCCCTCAAAGCTCTCACAGCTCCAGATCCGGGTCTCCGAGACCGAGAAGGCCGCGATTCGCATGTCCGCCGAACGCGCGGGGTTGGATATGTCCGCCTATGTGCTCAGCCGCGTGCTGTCGAATCCGGCACAGGAACTCAAGCAGGCAATCGGCGCATTAACCGGACCGACCACCCCTTCATTCGCACTCGCCGATATCAACTCGCTTCTCTCGAGCCTCACTGCTGGCGAATTGCGCGACGCGGTGGCGGCTGCACCCCAGGTTGAGCTTTCGCCGTTTCTTGCCAACTATGTCGCAGCGATGATCGAGATCGCGTGTGAGAGGCGCGCAATTGCAGTACCCGCCTGGACCCGCCGCATCGTGCCGCTCGATGAGCCCGCCTTCGGGTCCACGTTGAGATCGCTTCGGCTGCATTTGTTGACGCACTCCCCTGCCCCTTTCCGGCGCCGGAATATCTTCATTGATGCGAGCCTCGGCGATCGGGTCTGATATGGCGGCGTTGGCGCAAGCCGAGATCCGACGGTTGTTTGAACTGCTCAATGATGAACTGCGTCAGTCGGAAATTTCCGGTGAACTCTATCTCGTGGGCGGAGCGGTCATGTGTCTGGCCTACAATTCCCGGCCCTCCACGGCCGATGTGGACGCTTTGTTTCAGCCGGCCGCAGAAGTGCGGCAGGCAGCCGCACGCGCGGCGGCCCGCGCCAAAGTCCCGGCCGATTGGCTCAATGACGCCGTCAAGGGCTACCTGAGCCGAGAGGGAGACTTCGCCCCCTTCCTCGAACTCGATCATCTGCGCATCATGGTCGCTCGCCCGGAGTACTTGCTGGCCATGAAGTGCTTGGCGATGCGGATTGGAGCCGAGTTTCACGACGAAGAGGACGTGCGCTTCCTGCTGCGCCTGCTCGAGCTCCGCTCGTATGATCAGGTGCTGGGAGTCATCACCAAGTACTATCCGCTCGCACAATTTCCTCAGAAGACCCTATACGCACTGGAAGAGCTGCTGCCTAAGAGCCCGACCATTTGATTCCGCCCCGTTACTGCTCAGCCGAACGAAAAATCAAATGCCTCCACGCCCTGATCCAGAAACTCGATCTCGAATTGCCGATCAGCGATGGGCTCCTGCTGACGAATCAGCTGGTACATCCGCGGTTCGCTCACCGTGCCGTTGCCCTGCTCATCGATGTCGAGGCCATGAGCGGCGCCCGGTGGCCGGCCGTCGAGAAAAACGCGAAATCGCACCGACGCCCCTCGCGTCCCCGGAGCCATGATCAGATGGAGATCGCGCGCATGAAATCGATACGCGATGCGCCCGTCCGCCACGTTGAGCACAATGGCATCCTTCTCGGCGGCGGCTTCGAACCCGCCCGCATCCACTGACACCAGATCGCCGCTGACAGCGGCGCCCCGGGCCTCGGTCAGCAGCTCTTGAAGGACTCGCTCTGACTGCGCGTAATCCCCTTCCCCGAATTGGTGATGTCGAATGCGTCCCTGCGCGTCTATGAAGTAGAGCGCCGGCCAATACTCGTTCCTGAACGCTCGCCAGATCGCATAGTTGCTGTCGACTGCGACCGGATATTCAATCCTCATTTCGCCGGTTGCCTGGCGTACGTTATCGAGCTGTTTCTCGAACTCAAACTCCGGCGTGTGCACGCCGATCACGACCAGCCCCTGATCCTTGTATTTCAGAGACCACGCACGAACGTACGGCAGAGTACGACGCCAATTGATACAGGTGTAGGTCCAGAACTCGATCAGCACCACTTTCCCGCGCAAACTCGCGGCAGTCAGCGCCGCCGAGTTGAGCCATCCGATGGCCCCGTCGAGTGCGGGCAACTCCCCTTCGAGCCGCAAACTTACCCGCTGAGGCGCCGCCGGCCGCACCTCGCCGCTGTTGTCAGCGACCGCCCCCATTAAACCCCCGATTGCGCTGAGCAAGAGCGCCGTGAGCAACCGCTGGTGTGCCTTCATCAAGATCGAACTCCATTGAGCCCAGGTGTCAGCAGAGACTGCGGTGCGCGGCGATTGCACTATGGTATTGGTCGGTTGTAGCCGCCCCCTCTCTGGGGTTACCGCTGCATTCGCATCAACTCGTCCGGGGACACCATGTTGTGGTTCAGATGCTGCATGACCCATAACGAGCCGAAGACGATCAGGCACACGATCAGGACGCCGAAAGCCAGCGCCAGCACATTGTTGGTGTTGTCCGGATCGGTGGTGATATGCAGGAAGAAGATCAGATGAATACCCATCTGAGCGACGGCGAGTACCAGCAGCGCCACCGAGAGGCTGGGTCCATAAACGAGCCCTGTGCCTCTCACCCAGAATGAGGCCGCAGTCAGGGCCACGGCGAGCGCCAAGCCCAGCGCATAACTGCGAAATTCCTGGCCCAGAGTCCGCTCCTCGACAGCGGCACCGTCGCCGACTGCGCGATCCTCGCCGACGTTCGACCCGGCATCGAAATCGTGACCGGTGCTCATGGCAGCAATTCCTGTGGCAGTGTTCCGACCAGGTAGACCAGGCTGAATATCGCGACCCAGATGATGTCGAGCGCATGCCAGAAGAGGCTGAAGCACAGGAATCGGTGGCGAATGTTCTGGGTAAAACCTTTCGCGTAGAACTGCGCCATCATCGTGCCCAGCCAGAGCAAACCCACGGTCACGTGCGCGCCATGGCAGCCCACCAGCGTAAAGAACGAGGATAAGAAGGCGCTGCGGGTGGGACCGGCACCGCGCGCCACCAGGCTCGCGAACTCGCGCAGCTCCAGGCTGATGAACGCAACGCCGAGCAATCCGGTGGCAAGCAGCGCGATCTGTGTCCATTTCTGGTTGCGCTCACCGACCGCGAGGCCCGCCATCGCGCAGGTAAAGGTCGAACCGAGCAGGCATGCGGTCTCCACGGCCGTATTGCGCAGATCGAACAGCTGCTGTGCGACGGGGCCCCCGGCGGTGTTCTTGAACAGCACCGCGTAGGCGGCGAAGAAGCTCGAGAACATGATGACGTCGGAGAGCAGAAAGATCCAAAAGCCGTAGCCGACGACGATGCGCTTGGGCGCCGGTCCGCCGGCGCCATGACCGGTCACCTGCGAGGGGGCGTGATGCGGATCGGTCGACGCGAGCATCGCTGGCGCGCTCATTGGGCCAGCCCGCGCAGGTACTCGGCCCGCGCCTCGCGATTGGCGCGATCGATACGCGCCACCTCCTCGGCGGGAATCTCGAACTCGCCTTCATCGCGCCAGGCGAAGACGACAAAGGTGATGTAGGCGCACACCAGCCCCAGCACCACCAGCCACCAGATGTGCCAGATGAGGCAGAAGCCGGTGATGACCGCGAAGAACGCGGTGATGAAGCCCACCGGGCTGTTGCGCGGCATCTCGATGTGCTCGTAGTGCGGCTCGGGCGTCACCAGGCGCCTCTGCTCACGCGCGCGCTGCTTCAGGTTCCAGTAGGACTCGTCGTCGGTGACGATGGGCAGAACGGCGAAGTTGAACACGGGTGGAGGCGATGCGGTGGCCCATTCGAGACTGCGCCCGTCCCAGGGATCCCCGGTCGGTTCGCGGCGGCGTTCGCGGCTGCGGATGGAGACCGTGAGCTGCGCGATCTGCAGGGCGATGCCGCATAGAATGATCAGCGCGCCGACTCCCGCGACCAGCAGCCACGGGTGCCATTCCGGCCGATCGTAGTGCTGCATGCGCCGAGTCATGCCCTCCAGTCCCACGATGTAAAGCGGAACAAAGGCAACGTAGAAGCCAACGAACCAGCACCAGAACGCCGCCTTGCCGAGCCGCTCGTCCAGGGAAAAGCCGAAGGCCTTGGGAAACCAGTAGGTATAGCCGGCGAAGGCGCCGAAGAGCACACCGCCGATGATCACATTATGGAAGTGTGCCACCAGAAACAGGCTGTTGTGCAGCACGAAGTCGGCCGGCGGCACGGCCAGCAGCACCCCGGTCATGCCGCCGATCACGAAGGTCAGCATGAATCCGATCGCCCACAGCATGGGGGACGTGAAGCGCACGCGGCCGCCATACATCGTGAAGAGCCAATTGTAGATCTTCACACCGGTCGGGATGGCGATGAGCATGCTGGCGATGCCGAAGAATCCGTTCACATCGGCGCCGGCGCCCATGGTGAAGAAGTGATGCAGCCAGACACTGAACGAAAGGATGCAAATCGCCATCGTGGCCATGACCATTGAGCGATAGCCGAACAGCGGCTTGCCCGAGAAGGTCGACACCACTTCGGAGAACACCCCGAATGCGGGCAGAACCAGGATATAAACCTCGGGGTGACCCCAGGCCCAGATCAGGTTCATAAACATCATCGCGTTGCCGCCCGCCTCGTTGGTGAAGAAATGGAACCCGACATAGCGATCGAGCAGCAGCATGGCAAGCGTGGCCGTGAGAATGGGAAAGGCGGCGACGATCAGCAGACTGGAGGCGAGCGAGGTCCAGCAAAACATCGGCATACGCATGTAGTTCATGCCGGGCGCGCGCATCTTGAGGATGGTCGTGACCATGTTGATGCCGGCCATCAGCGTCCCCACCCCGGAGATCTGCAGCGCCCAGAGGTAGTAGTCGACACCAACCCCCGGGGAGTAGGCGAGCTCGGACAGCGGCGGGTATGGAAGCCAGCCGGTGCGGGCGAACTCGCCGACAACCAGTGAGACATTGACCAACAGCGCCCCCGCGGCCGTCAGCCAGAAACTCACGGCGTTCAGGGTGGGGAAGGCCACATCGCGCACGCCGAGCTGCAATGGAATGACGAAGTTCATCAGACCGATCACGAACGGCATCGCCACGAAGAAAATCATGATCATGCCGTGCGCCGAGAAGATCTGGTCGTAATGGTCCGGCGGCAGGTATCCCGCGGCGTGAAAGGCGAGCGCCTGCTGCGAGCGCATCATCAGCGCATCGCTGAAGCCCCGCAGCAGCATGATGGAGGCCAGCAGGCAGTACATGATCCCGATGCGCTTGTGATCGACGCTGGTGATCCATTCGCGCCAGAGGTAGGGGACATAGCCCTTGGCCGCGACCCAGATCAGCACTCCGCACAGCCCGAAAACCACGACTGCACCCACCGCGAGCGGGATGGGCTGGTCGAAGGGGATCGCCTGCCAGGTCAGCTTTCCGAACACCTCAGTTCTCCCCCGTTGGCGGACCCTCGCCGGGCGGCAGTTTCTCCATCACGATGTCATTAAAGAGCCCGCGCTGTACGTTGCGATAGGTATACGGCCTGACGTTCTGGCTCTGCTTGAGCAGCCCGTGATAGGCGACGTCATCCAGTTCCGGGCCTGAGGTACTCACCGTGCCGGCCCATGCCGAGAACTGCTCCGGTGTCAGGGCTTGCACATCGAAGCTCATATCGGAGAAACCGTCACCGCTGAAATGCGCAGACAGTCCGGGATAAATGCCCGGCCTGTCTGCCTGCAGGTTGAGCTGGGTCGTCATCCCGTACATCGAGTAGATCTCGCTGCCGAGCCGCGGCACGAAGAAGACGTTGAACACACTCGCGGAGGTAATCTGAAAGTGCAACGGCACCCCCGCGGGAACGACCAGCCGGTTGACGCTGCCGACGCCCTGCTCGGGGTAAATGAACAGCCACTTCCAGTCGAGTGAAACGACCTGGACTTCAAGCGGCTTGGCGCTCGAGTCCAGTGGGCGGGCGGGATCGAGTTCGTGGGCTCCGATCCAGGCGACGCCGCTGAGGAAAAAAACCACCAGCGCCGGAATTGACCAGACGATGAGTTCGATGCGCCCGGAGTAGGCCCATGTGGGCAAATGACGAGCATGCGTGTTCGAGGCACGGAACCACCAGGCAAACGCCAGTATCGCCAACAGCGTTGGGACGACGATGGCCAGCATGATCGTCAACGCATCGAGCAGAATCGTGCGCTCGGCGTCCCCGATCGGCCCTGCGGGCGAGAGCACCGCGAGCTGACATCCACCGAGCAGTAGCGGCGCGACCCCTATGGACAGCGAACGGACCAGACAATCCGGATCGCTGGACAGCGAACGGACCAGACAATCCGGATCGCAGCCGGACGTCACCGGGATCGGCCAGCATCGGGAACGCGGTGAGGCGACGGTGCGCTTCAATGCGGGCGCTCGTGGGTAGGAAGCAGGGCGAGACCGAGAATACGCCGCCGATCGCTGGGTTGCACGGGTGCGAAGAGCCCAAGAGAACTTTTAATTGCCGGCGTGCGCGCGTGCCGTTCGCACTGGATCCGTGGCGTCAGTGATGGGATTTTGATCTCGAGTTATCTGGATCAACTTACTCTTATAACTTAATGATTTAAATAAATTATATCTGTAAAAATTCCGCAGGCGCGCCCAAAAGTCATGCGGTGTTACGGGCGCTGTCGCCACCCGTCACATCGTATGTCGCACCGGAGACCATGCGCGCAGCATCGGAAGCCAGGAAGAGCACCACCGGTGCCACATCTTCAGGCTCGATCCAAGGGACGCCGAGCGGTGTGCGGGCCGCGAGAATCTTCTGGGCCTCCTCGCCGTCTGCGGATGATCCGGTGGGCGACCTGCCGCTATCGTCGAGTACCTGTGCATAACGCTCCTGGTGGCGGGTCAGTGGCGTGTCGATCAGGCCGGGGATAACAGCATTCACAGTGATGTTATGGGGCCCGAGTTCCAGAGCGGCTGACTTCATCAAGCCGATGATTCCCCACTTCGACGCCGAGTAGGAGGCTCCGTACTTCGTGCCGTGTCGCCCTTGCGTCGAAGAGGTCACGATGATGCGTCCGCCACCCCGATTCACGATGTGGGGCGCGAACGCCCGGATTGCGTTCGCCGTGCCCGTCAGATTGACATCGATCGTGATGTGCCAGTCTGGATCCTCCATCTCGAGCAGCGGATGGAAACTCTGTATGCCGGCATTGGCGAACAAGATGTCGATCCCGCCAAGCGCATGCTGCGCCTCGGCAGCGGCCGCGCGCAGCGCTGGCAGGTCGCGCTGATCGAGCACGAAGTTCAACCAGCGGCGGCCGGTTGCCTCGACCAGGCGTCCGGTCTCCTTCAGCTCGTCCGGGTTCGCCGGCACGACGCCGGAGCGGCGGTCGACGGGCGCGCAGATGTCGATGCCGACGAGGTCCGCGCCCGCGCGAGCGAAGGCCACGGCGGTTGCACGCCCAATGCCACGAGCAGCGCCGGTAACCACGGCCACCTTGCCGCGCAGAGATGCACCTGTATCCACTGTCATTGGGTCTTTCGTTGTCCGCGTCGAGTGTTCGTTAACAAGCTTCAGGGCAGCAGCACAATCTTGCCGAGGATATGTCCCCGCTCGAGCAGCGAGAAGGCCGCTTGGACCTGATCCAGAGGGAATGTTGCGGCGATCGGTACCTCCAGATCACCTGAGGCGATCAGCGTAGCCAATTCCGCCAGCATCGAGGCGCTCTTGGCGCTGCTACCGTCTGACTTGACTCCGTACTCGCGTACCGCGGCAAAGTCGATGATCGTCTGGATCCGGTCCCGTGGCACGCCGAGCTCGACCGCGAGCTTGACGTAGCCTCCTCCGTGCGTATCGATGAATGCATCGATTTTCGTCTGGCGCAGCCGGTCGGCGAGGTCCGCGCCGTACGACTCCGGCTTGACCCCGTGCGCGGCGAGCCACTGGTGGTTTGCGGGGCTGGCGATGCCGATCACGGTAGCGCCCGCGCGCGTAGCCAGCTGCACGGCGATCGACCCCACCCCGCCCGCGGCCGCCGACACTGCCACGGTGTCACCCCTTTTTAGTGAGACTGCACGCACCGACGCATAAGCCGTGCTGCCGGCAATCGCCAACGACCCGGCGACCTCCCAGGACACCTTCGCCGGCTTGATGGTCAAATTCTGCGCCTCCACGACCACGTACTCGGCCTGGCTGGCGCGCCGGTCGGTGAAGCCGATCACCTCGTCGCCCACCGAGAAGCGTTCGACCCCAGGGGCAACTTTCGTCACGATGCCGGCCAAGTCACTGCCCTCGCCCGACGGGAACGTGGCTGGCCACATGGCGTGCAACAGCCCCTCACGGATCTTCGACTCACCGGGGTTGATCGAGGCGGCCTTGACCTTCACCAGCGCTTCGCCGCGAGCCGGTTCAGGTATCGGCGCATCCGCGACCTGGAGAACCTCGATTCCACCGTAGCTATCGAATCGCACTGCCTTCATGACCTGTCTCCTTGAATGCGCCCCTGATCAACGAGCCGGCGCCGCCGACTCATCGCGCCGCGGCTGAGCGCAAGAGAGCTCGCGTTTCAGCCAGGCTCTCGAGCACTCTGCTGCGATTGGGCGCCAGCCGCGCCTGATCGTACAGTCGAAGGGCTCGAGTGCCGGCCTGCCCGGCAGTGCCCCCCGATCGGCCCACCGCGTCAATGAAGGCTATACCGTCCTCGAGGCCCGATGAAAAGCCGGCGCCCACCATGGGTGAGGCCACATGCGCGGCGTCGCCGACCAGACCCAGTCTGCCGTTGACGAGTTGCTCGGGCAGATATTCTGCAAGCGGCGTCCCGAAAATGACCCTGTGTTCTATTGCCGCGACGACAACCTCGCGTGCTGCCCCCTGCCAGCGGCTGGTGGCAATTGCCAGCAGTTCAGAACGTAATTCGTCATCAACGGCGGTGGTTGGAACGCTGCCCATGACTTCCTCGCCGTCGAGATATCTTCGGTCGCGCAGCCATTGGGTGCGGCTTGCGTCGTACCAGGCTAACGTGATGTAGCGTTTACCGCGGGATGTTTCGCCGTTCGGCCCAGGCACCCGATAGACGACCAGCCGCGCCGCTTCCGGGTGCGGCAACCGTCCGCCGCCCAGCGATGTTCGTGCCAGGAGTTGCTTCGAAAGCCATGATTCCTCAACCAGCGCACGCCACAGCAGGAAACCCCCGTACGGGGCAAACGCCCGCGTCGGCGAAACCGCCCTTCGAACGACACTGCGGTAGCCATCCGCTCCAATGATGACAGCCGCGGATGCGTTGACGCGTGGTCCGGAAAGATAAGCCGCATGATCATCGGATGAGACTGTGTCCACGCGCGCAGCCTCGTGCACAGTGAGCCCATTGGTAGCGTCGGCGATCGCACGCAGCCAACGATAGATTGCCAGCCATGTCGATGTCTCGCGATAGCCTTCATCCACAACCGGAAGCGCGGGGGTGAGACCATCAACCCGCGCGTCGACGCCGGTCGTCTCCGTAATGAGGATACGATCGACGCCCAGTCCGGTTCCGCCCCGCTCCTCGCCGGAATTCTGCTCGAACACATTGACCGGCAACCCTGCTCGCGCGAGACCGATTCCGGTCGCGAGTCCAGCGAGAGACCCGCCTACAATTGCGACGTCACCAGCGAGAGACTTCGTCATAAGCAGCTGAAATTATTATAGTTATTCTGGTAGGCGCGACTGGGATCGAACCAGCGACCACTTCCATGTCAAGGAAGTGCTCTACCACTGAGCTACGCGCCTGATGTGCGGATCTGCCTGCTGCGGCGAAACGATACCGGGTCACCCCCACCGCTGCAATCAAGCAATCGATCAACCGACTTTTTTGGTACCCGGCCGTGGCGGCATGCCGGGCGCGTCGTAGTCGGTGCTGGCCGCCAGGTCGAGTTCGAGCTGGCGCAATTGCTCCAGCTGATCGCGCAATGCAGCGGCCTGCTCGAACTCCAGATTGCGCGCGTGCCGGTACATGTCGGTCTCGATGCGCTTGGCCTCGCGCGCGATGTCGGCGGAATTCTTCAGCGTGCGCGGATCCAGCGCGTTGCTGCGGCCCTCGCCGCGCGCCCGCTTGCCGCCGAAGCGCCCGGAGCTCGTGAGGCGCGCGCCCTCCATGATGTCGGCCACGGGCTTGATGATGCTGCGCGGCGTGATGCCATGCGCCTCGTTGTAGGCAGTCTGCTTGATGCGCCGGCGATCGATCTCGGCCATGGCGCGTTCCATGGAGCCGGTGATCCGGTCGGCGTAGAGAATGGCGCGGCCCTCGAGGTTGCGCGCGGCGCGGCCCATGGTTTGGATCAGTGAGCCCTCCGAGCGCAGAAAGCCTTCCTTGTCGGCATCGAGAATGGCCACCAGCGCCACCTCGGGCATGTCCAGCCCTTCGCGCAGCAGATTGATGCCCACCAGCACATCGAATTTGCCCAAGCGCAGATCGCGAATGATCTCCACGCGCTCCACGGTCTCGATGTCGGCGTGCAGATAGCGCACACGCACGCCGTGTTCGTGCAGGTACTCGGTCAGATCCTCGGCCATGCGCTTGGTCAGCGTGGTGATCAGCACGCGCTGCTTGAGCGAGACACAGTTATGAATTTCGGACAGCACATCATCGACCTGGGTGCGCACCGGACGCACCTCGATCGTGGGATCGACCAGGCCCGTGGGCCGTACCACCTGCTCGACCACCTGGGAGGACTTCTTGGCCTCATAGGGGCCCGGGGTGGCCGAGACGAAGATCATCTGCGGTGCCAGACGCTCCCACTCCTCGAACTTCAGCGGCCGGTTATCGAGCGCCGAGGGCAGCCGGAAGCCGTACTCGACCAGGGTTTCCTTGCGCGAGCGGTCGCCCTTGAACATGGCGCCCAGCTGCGGGATGGTCTGGTGGCTCTCATCCACCACCAGCAGCGCATTGGGCGGCAGGTAGTCGTACAGGCACGGCGGGGGCTCGCCCGGCTGTCTGCCTGAGAGATAGCGCGAATAATTTTCGATCCCGGAGCAGTAGCCAACTTCCTTGATCATCTCCAGGTCGAACAGCGTGCGCTGCTCCAGGCGCTGCGCCTCGACCAGCTTGTTGTCCGCATAGAGGGCCGCCAGCCGCTCCCGCAGCTCCTCGCGGATGAAATCGATGGTCTGCATCAGCCGGTCCTGCGGGGTCACGTAGTGCGTGCCCGGATAGACCGTGAAGCGCGGGATGCGGCCGATGATGGCGCCGGTCAGGGGATCGATCAGCGAGAGGTTTTCGATGGCCTCATCAAACAGCTCCACGCGCACCGCATCG
>Ga0302308_10000795_pt1 | contig 26712 bp, 24 predicted proteins | sample III_Palsa_E3_3_FD_200531 | JGI IMG/M metagenome (GOLD analysis project Ga0302308, IMG submission 200531) | Peat permafrost microbial communities from Stordalen Mire near Abisko, Sweden - III_Palsa_E3_3 | ecosystem: Environmental > Terrestrial > Soil > Palsa > Peat permafrost | place: Sweden...
TCAAGATCAATCACCCCGAAGGCCTCGCCGGCCACTCCGACGGCGACCTCCTGCTCCACGCCATCACCGACGCCCTGCTAGGCGCCGTCTCCGCCGGCGACATCGGCACCTTCTTTCCCCCGACAGACCCAAAGTGGAAGGGCGCCGACTCCACCCTCTTCCTCAAAACCGCGCTCGAAGAAATCGCCCTCGTCGGCTTCAAGATCGTCAACATCGACTGCGTCCTCATCATGCACCGCCCCAAGATCGTTCCTCTCGCCGGCGAAATGCGCGAGCGCGTAGCCGACCTCCTCGGCATCGACGTCAACAACGTAAGCATCAAGGGCAAGACCCCCGAAGGCCTCACCCAGGACGGCACAGCAGTAGCCCATGTCGTCGTCCTGCTAGAGTCCATCGACCTCCCCAACGAGCACAAAAAGCTGACCCTCCACGCCGACCTCCCCGACGAAGCCGACATCGACGCTGCCCTCGCCGCAGTAGCCAAGCCCCGCGACATCAGCGCCCTCGGCCGCAAGCTCCCCACCTTCGACACCGACGACCTCACCTAAGCCCATGCTCGCCTGCCTCGCGTCTCTCGCCCTGCTCGCGTCATTCGCCCCCACGGCAACCACCGCCTTCGCGCACCCTCATCCAAACCTCCACCCATCCTTCCTCACCTCCGACGGCAAAACGACCATCCGCTTCGACTTCGCCGGCGCTCCGGACTTGCAGCAGTGGGGCGAAACCCAGGTGGCCCCCGCGTTGCAGGAGTGGTATCCCAAAATCGTTGCCCTTCTTCCCAGCCCCGGCTTTCATCCCTCCAAAACCATCAACATCTCCTTCCAGGAAACCATGAATGCGGTCGCCGTCACCGGCGGCAACCAGATCACAGCCAACGCCTCCTACTTCCGCACCCACCCCGATGACGTCAATGCGCTCGTCCACGAAGCCACCCATATCGTCCAGGCGTATCCCAGCGACGGCGGTCCCTCCTGGCTCGTCGAAGGCCTCGACGACTACATCCGTTTCTATATCGTCGAACCCCACACCCACGGCGCTCACATCCCACCGAGCCGCGCTCCCCTGGTCCACTACAACGACTCGTACCGAACCACGGCAAACTTCCTCCATTGGGTCGTAAAGCAAACCGACCCGTCCATCATCGTGAAGCTCAACGAGGCCATGCGCAAGGGCACCTACACCGATCGCGTGTGGAAGAAGCTCACCGGCAAATCCCTCGCCCAGTTGGGCGACGAATGGAAGTTGTCCCTCCTTACCCCAAAGTAGCCCTCCCACCGCAGCCCCGCGCCAAGGTTTTGCCCTCGACACCTCCTTTCCCCTTGGCCTCCCGTGTATTCTCGCGTACAGTGTCCTCATCGAACGGAGGCAACCATGGACCCTGATCAGATCAACCACATGAGCGGCGCCCTCGCGGGCATGATGGGCTTTTTCATGCTCTTCGGCCTGGCCATCGCTGCATTCGGCATCTTCCTCTTCTGGCGCATCCTCACCAAGGCCGGCCTCGCCGGTCCGCTAGCCCTGCTCATCCTCGTCCCCGCGGTCGGCTGGATCATCGTCGTCTGCATCCTCGCCTTCTCCGAGTGGCGCGTCGTCCCCGCCCCCAACCCCTACGGTGCCGGCCTCCAGCCCTACCCGCCGCCGCCCACCAGCTACCCCCCAGCGCCACCCACCAACTACAACCCCCCTCCGCCCCAGGTCTAAAGGGCCAACGGCCCGACATGTACTCCGTGGGGGGCATCGCCCCCACGCCATCAGGTTCGATCGCACAGCGGTCGAACCCGATGGCTGTTAACATAAGTCTCGAAGCCTTATGACATTCGAGCCCACCGCCGCACCCGACTCCCGCCCCATCCGCGTCCGCATCGCCCCCTCGCCCACCGGCGACCCCCACGTAGGCACCGCCTACATCGGCCTCCTGAACTACATCTTCGCCCGCCAGCGCAACGGCAAATTCGTCCTCCGCATCGAGGACACCGACCGCACCCGCTTCGTCGCCACCTCCGAGCAAATGATCTTCGACGCCCTCAAGTGGGTCGGCCTCACCTGGGACGAAGGCCCCGACGTAGGCGGCCCCTACGGCCCCTACCGCCAATCCGAGCGCACAGAAATCTACCGCCACCACGCCGAAATCCTCCTAGCCAACGGCACGGCCTACAGCTCCTTCGAAACCGCCGAAGAACTCGAAGCGATGCGCCAGCAACAAATCGCCGCCAAGACGCCCCCGCGCTACAACGGAGCCCACCGCCACCTAACCCCCGCGCAAGTCGAAGGCTTCCTCGCAGAAAACCGCCCCTACACCATCCGCCTAAAAGTCCCCGAAAACACCTCCACCACCTTCCGTGACGAACTCCGCGGCGACATCACCTTCGACCACAACAACGTCGACGACCAAGTCCTCTTAAAATCCGACGGCTACCCCACCTACCACCTCGCCAACGTAGTCGACGACCACCTGATGCAGATTACCGACGTCATCCGCGCCGAGGAATGGATCTCCTCCACGCCCAAGCACGTCCTCCTCTACAACGCCTTCGGCTGGGACCTGCCGCGCTTCTGGCACATGCCGCTCCTGCGCAACGTCGACAAGTCAAAAATCTCCAAGCGCAAGAACCCCGTCTCGCTAGTCTTCTACCAGCAGTCCGGCTACCTCCCGCAAGCGATGCTCAACTTCCTCGGCCTCTTAGGCGGAGGCATGGCCCAACCCACGGAAGCCGAGATCGTAAGCAGGGGCCTCAACACCAAAGAGGGCGACATCTTCTCCCTCCCCGAGATGCTCGAAAAATTCGACTTCAAGCGCATCTCCCTCGGCGGCCCCGTCTTCGACCTCGTCAAGCTAAAGTGGCTCAACGGCGAATACCTCCGCAAGCTCTCCCCCGAAGAATTCTTCTCCGCCCTCCGCAGCACCATCCTCTCCGACGACCACATCCGTGCCATCGCCCCCCTGGTCCAGGCCCGCATGGAAACCCTCGGCCAGTTCGGCGACATGACCAGCTTCTTCTTCTCCGACAACATCTCCCCCGCCGAATCCGTCTGGCTCCCCAAGAAGCGCACCTTCGAAGAAACCGTAGCCTTCGCCGCCGAGCAGCTAGTCGCACTAGAAGCCGCCACCTGGGACGCATCCTCCATCGAGTCCGCCCTCAAAGCCCTCGGCGAAGCCAAGCAGTGGTCGGTCAAAGAAAACTTCATGCTCCTCCGCGCGATCCTCACGGGCAGCGTCACCAGCCCACCCCTCACCGAAAGCCTCGTAGTCTTCGGCAAATCCCGCTCCCTCGACCGCCTCCGCCGCTTCCTCGAGACCCAAAAGAAACTAGCCAACCAGCGCAAATAATCCACGCAACCCACCGGCCGTGCCATAAGCTAATCCTCAATCTCTTCCACCACCGGGCCCCATTTCAAAATGGAGCACCCTCCCATGGCCACCGACGCCGTCCACCACCAACCCCTGCCCCGCACCCGCCACGCCCCCGCCCACAACCGCACCCGCGAGCGCATCTTCTTCGCCATCATGACCATCCTGATGGTCGCCACGATCCTTCTAGGCTTTCGCGCCAGCTACTTCCCCCTGGGCGAACGCCCCGCCGCGTTAGCCAACACCGCCATCATTCTCCACGCCGCAGTCTTCACGCTCTTCCTCCTGCTCTTCGCCGTTCAAACGACCCTCATCGCCGCCCATCGCATCCGCTGGCACATGAAGCTAGGCCTCTGGCTCTACGGCATCGCCGCTCTCATGTTTCCCCTCGGCCTCCTCGCCGCCATCGACGAACTCCGCCGCGACGTCGCCATCAACCGCTACCCCCTACCCCGCATCGACGGCCGCACCTTCTCCATCATCTCGGTCTCGGGCATCTCCTGTTTCGCCATCCTCATGGCCTGGTCCTACCTCCAGCGCCGCCATCCCGACGCCCACAAGCGCCTCGCCCTCTACGCCGTCCTCGCCATGATGAACGCAGGCACCGACCGCTGGCCCTGGCAAGCCTGGGGCATCAACGAGAGCTGGTCCTGGTGGGCCTTTACCGCCCTGCTCCTCCTACCGGCCGTCTACGACCTCATCAGCCTCCATCGCATCCACTGGGCAACGGCGTTCTCCGCCCCCTTCATCTGGATTTTGTTCCGCTACCAGTTCTCCATCGGCCACACCCAAGCCTGGCACGCCCTCGCCGACCTATCCCTAAAACTCCCCCATTGACATGCCCCTCAACACCCTCGCCAGTGATAAAACTATCGCCGAGGATCTCATGCCCCTAACCACCGCCGAACCCATCGCCTTCGTCCCCACCACCAACGCCGCCGCCGCGCGCAACTTCTACGAAACCGCCCTCGGCCTCAATTTCGTCTCCGAAGACAAGTTCGCCCTCGTCTTCCGCGTCGGCTCCGCCCAAACCATGCTGCGGATCGTCTGCGCCCCGCAACCCTTCACCCCCAATCACTTCACTATCTTCGGTTGGGAAGTCGACGACCTCCACGCCACCATCGCCGACCTCAAAACCCGCGGCATCGAGTTCCTCCGCATCGGCTACTTCGAGCAGGATCCCGACGGCGTCTGGACCGCCCCCGGCGGCTCCCAGGTAGCCTGGTTCAAAGATCCCGACGGCAACACCCTCTCCCTCTCCAAACACCCCGCCTGACATCTGGGCCGTCGCCTTTGCTTTTCTTTCTGTCATTCCCTCCGGGAATCTGCTTCTGCCTCTGACCGCACCTCCTGACAAAATAAATTCCCAAAACCACCCCCAAAAACAGCCCAAAATCCGCGTGTCAAGCCCCCACCGACCCCAAACTCCACAAAACCCCCGCCAACACTGGCGATTTCTCTCCGCCAAACTTGGCATACTTACCCTATCCAACTCGATACAATTAAATCAGCCCTAACGAAGCGGACACGGCCGACTGTTACCGGCGGTAGTCGCGCACCTCGCTCAGCCACCGGCAGCGAGGGGTACATTTGCCATTAAACGGCCTGAATACAACACCTTGCACCCCAAAAACGGCCCAGGCCACTCCAACCTTTGCGTATAACTGTCTTGGATAGAATGGTTTAGTGCAAAGCTAGAGGGAGTGGAAGGGGGAAGGATTACTGCACTTAAACCACCTGTATTCAATAAGTTACACCCCGAAAAACCTCCTGAAATCACCAGGACTTTGCCATCTAACTTCTTTGGATACAGTCGGTTAGACCAAGAAATCCCACCCAAAGAGGGGAGGGGGGTGCCCTACCGTCCTGTGACCGCCACAACCACAGGGAGCGTCTTCGGCGGATAGCAAACCGCGTTGTCACAAGCCTGGTACTTCAGCACGCCCACCAGAGTCGACGAACCCTTCGGCGCCACCACCTTTACCTCCACGCGAAACTCGCCCTGGTACACATCCAGCGTCTCGCCCGCCCCAACCGGCAGCCGGAACGTCGACCCCTTCGGATACGCCTCATCCACAACCTTCACCACGCTGCCCGTGTTGAAGCGAATCAACGTCGGTATCAGCAACTCATCCTTCGGTGTATGCGAATTGATATGAAAGCCATCCTCCACCCGAAACCGCAACTCCACCACCTGCGCCTCGCCAGCCTTCACCTCAGCAGCATTGGAGAGCAGCTGAACGTGTACCTTGCTGGCGGGCACAGCTGGACCAAGGTTCATCTGTATCTCCTGCGCGCGCAACGTCACGCAAGAGATCGCCACGCAAAGTCCGATCAGCGCAGCCTTCACATGCCACCCGAAGCGATGGCCTTCTGCACATCGGCCTCAAGCTCATTCTTGGAATGTGCCCCGATCGTCTGCTCCACGATCTTGCCGCTCTTGTCCACGTAGAACGTCTCAGGAATGTAGTCGCTCAACTGGTAGCTCTTCGACACCTTGTCGTCCGGCATCAGGATCGGATACGTCACGCCAACGCGTTTCGACGCAGCCGCAACTTCCTTCACGGCCATGCCATCATCCTGGTCCAGCCCCAGAACAACGAGTCCCTTGTCCTTGTATTTGTTCTGCAGATCCTGGAACCAAGGCATTTCCAGCTTGCAAGGACCGCAATACGTAGCCCAGAAGTTCAGCACCACAGCGTGTCCCTTGTAGTCCGCGAGCGACACCTTCTTGCCATCCAGATCGACCAGCGTGAACGACGGCGCAGCCTTGCCCAGCAGCAACTTCGCCGCAGGATCGTCACTCGGATCTGCCGAAGTTGCCGCCGAGTTCGCAGGCGTCAGCTGCACTTCCTGCTGAGCCTTCTGCATCTCCGCCTGCCGATGCCGCAAGTTATGCGCACCAGCTACAACAATCAACGTCACACCTGCAATGAGCAACACGACAATAGTCAATCGACGAATCACGGCACGATCCTTCGGCGCCGGCGAATCGCCAACCCGCGCTCCTCCTCTAGTCTATCGCCGATAGCCGTCTCTGCTAGCATTCTCCCTAGCCAATATCGCGCCAACCGCAATGACCCAGCTTCCCCAAACCCCAGCCGCGAACCGCCCCGCTGACCTCATCCGCATCGAGGCGGAGGCGCTCGAACAGCTCGCCCAGCGCCTCGAAGGCCCGCAAGCCAAGGTCTTTGAGCAGGTTGCCGCGCTCCTCGCCCAGACCGCCCAAAGCGGCCATCGCGTCGTCCTCACCGGCATTGGCAAGAGCGGCCTCATCGCCCGCAAGATCGCCGCAACCCTTCTGTCTACAGGAACCGCGGCGCAGTTCCTTCATCCCACCGAAGCCCTCCACGGAGACCTCGGCCTGCTGAGCCACGGAGACGTTCTGCTCGCCCTCTCCTACTCGGGCGAGAGCGAGGAGCTGCTTCGCCTGCTGCCCGTTCTCCCGCGCCTGGGCGTCACGCTCGTCACGCTCACCGGCTGTGACGACTCAACCCTCGCCAAAGCCAGCGCCCACGTGCTCGACGTCAGCGTAGACCGCGAAGCCTGCAACCACCAGCTAGCGCCCACGACGTCGACCACCGTCATGCTAGCCCTAGGCGACGCGCTAGCCATCGACGTCAGCCGCCGCCTCAACTTCCAGCCCCACGACTTCGCCGAGCTCCACCCTGGCGGTCAGCTAGGCAAACGCCTCATCCCCGTCAGCCAACTGATGCACCGCGGAAATCTTCTTCCGATCGTTCCTCCGACGGCCACGATGCCGGAGATCATTCAGGAGATGTCGGCAAAGCGCCTGGGCATGACGACAATCCTATCCGCAGGAAAGCTTCTCGGGATTCTTTCCGACGGCGATCTTCGCAGGCTCTTCGAGTGCGATGGTCCGGCTGCCTTCCACAGGACCGCAGGCCAAATCATGAACGCCTCACCGCGGACGATTGCACCGACTCCATTCGCCGGCGACGCGCTGACCCTGATGGAGCGCCACAAGATCACCGCCCTGGTCGTCACGGAAGATGGGACCGCCTCGTCGCCCGTCGTCGGCGTACTGCACCTGCACGATTTACTTGCTTGAGTACGATTGTTCCGCAGTCTGAAGACGTAAACATCTTTGACGGCACGCTCCGATACAATTATACGAATATGCATCGTTGGTCGAAGCTCTTCATTCCCACTCTTCGCGAAGCCCCCACAGACGCGGAGGTCGCAAGCCACAAACTCCTTCTGCGCGCTGGATATATTCGCCAGCTCGGCGCTGGCATCTACAGCTATCTGCCGCTCGGTCAGCGTTCGCTGAACAAGATCATTGCGATCGTTCGCCAAGAAATGGACAAGATTGGTCAGGAATTTCTTCTACCCACGCTGAACCCTGTCGAGCTTTGGCAGGAGTCAGGACGTGAAGCCGTGATGGGCCAGAACCTGTTCCACCTCAAGGACCGCAAAGGCGCAGAGCTCGTCCTCGCCATGACGCATGAGGAGGTCATCACCTCTATCGCACGCAACGAGCTGCGCAGCTACAAACAGCTCCCGCAGGTTTGGTACCAGATTCAGACCAAGTTCCGCGACGAGCCGCGCCCGAAGTCCGGCCTGATGCGCGTCCGCCAGTTCACCATGAAGGATTCCTACTCCTTCGACATCGATTCAGATGGTCTTGATGCCAGCTACGACAAGCACGACCGCGCCTATCGAGCCATCTTCACCCGCTGCGGCCTGGACTTCGTGGCCGTTGAAGCCGACTCTGGAGCGATGGGCGGCTCCGGCTCACAGGAGTTCATGGTCTACACCGAAGCGGGCGAAGACCTTATAGCCAGCTCGGGTTCAGGCTACGCGGCCAACCTCGAGAAAGCGACCAGCAAGCTCACACCGGTCGAGGACCTCGCACCGACAGGCGATGGCGCGCCGGAGCTTGTTCACACTCCTGGCAAAGCTTCCATCGCCGATGTCACCGAGTTCTTCGGCATCCAGGCCTCGCAAGACATCAAGTGTGTCGCCTTCATGGGCCTCACACCCAAAGCCGAATCTGTGCCTCGTCCGATTGTCGCGTTTCTCCGCGGCGATCACCAGGTGAATGAAACCAAGCTCGCCGCCGTGACGGGTGTTACCGAGCTCCGTCCTATGCTGCCCGTTGAACTTGAGGTTCACATCGGAGGTCCGGCTGGATTCTTGGGGCCTGTAGGCATTGCTGAGGTGATGACGCAAGGCTCGCTGAACGGACTGAATTCCGGCAAAGAGCTCGCGAAACTCAAGGGCGTTGTGCGCGAAAATCCGAGCGAAGGTTTGAAATCCATCGTCGTGATGGATCTTGGCCTGCAAGGCCGCTCTAATCTTGTCGCCGGCGCGAACCAACAGGATTATCACTACCGCAATGTCACGCCGGGCAGAGACTTTACGCCAACCCTCATCGCCGACATTCGCAACATCAACGAAGGGGAACTTGATCCCATCGACGGCCAGCCCTTGCGATTGAGAAAAGCCATGGAGATCGGTCACATCTTCAAGCTCGGTTACAAATACAGCGAGAGCATGAATGCGCGCGTCCTCGATGCGAATGGCAAAGAAGTTATGCCAATCATGGGTTGCTACGGAATCGGCGTTGAGCGCATCCTGACGGCTGCGATTGAATCCAGTGCAGCAAAGTTCGCCGCCGACTCATCCACCGAGCAATACGCCCTGCCCGCGTCGATTGCGCCCTACGAAGTCATCGTTACCATCACCAATGTGCGCGAACCAGAGCTTCTTCAAGCTGGCGAAGACATCGCCGGAAAGTTGGAGAAGGCCGGAATCGACGTGTTGCTGGACGATCGTGATGAGCGCGCCGGGGTAAAGTTCAAAGACGCGGAACTCATCGGGGTTCCCTATCGCATCAATATCGGTAAGAAGCTCGCAGATGGCCAAGTCGAACTTGTCGACAGACTGACCCTGAAGACCGAAGATCTAGCCGTTGATTCCGCCACGCAGCACCTTCTGTCGCTACTTGCTGCGTCCAAACAATAGGATCTTCGATTCAATCGCATGCCAGTAAAAGTCAAACTCGATAACAGTTCTCACCCCGTTCTCTGGCGGCTGGTACGTGCCGCACTAGTGCTGGCGGTTATCTTCATCGTCATTGGCGGATCTGTTTTCGGCTATTACTACCTGCGCTACCGCGGCCTGGTTGCCGAGCGCCTGGCGAAGGGACCGCTCTTTGCTCCGGTTGCCCAAGTGTATGCGGCTCCTCAGGAAGTTCGCCCAGGCCAGCAGCTCTCCGCCGCGTCCATCGGTGCAGCTCTGCGGCGTGCTGGATACAACACGAATCCGGAGTTGGGCAGCTATGAGCTTCGCAGCAATTCGATCCTGATCAAACCAGGCCCGCAAAGCTACCTCGCTATGGACGGGGCCACCATCACGTCCGAGGATGGACAAGTTCAGAGCATCACAGCAGAAAACGGCGCAGCTCTCTCCGCCTACAAACTCGAGCCCCAGCTCATCACCGCGCTGTCTGAAGATAAAAACCGGACCAAGCGCCGGCTGGTCACATACAGCCAAATCCCGCCAAACATGGTGCAAGCGGTAGTCGCTATCGAAGACCGCCGCTTCTTCGAGCATGGTGGCATCAACTACGTGCGCACTGCCAAGTGCGCCGTCCAGGATATCCTCGCCCACCGCATGAACTGTGGAGGATCCACCCTCACGCAGCAGTTGGCTCGCGGATTTTTTCTTTCTTCGGAGAAAACTTACTCTCGAAAGATTGCCGAGGTTGTCATCACGTATCAGCTCGAGGCTCGTTTCTCCAAGCAGCAGATCTTCGAGATGTATGCCAATGAAATCAACCTCGGGCAGCGAGGATCGTTCGCCATCAATGGGTTTGGCGAAGCCGCTCAGGCATACTTTGGCAAAGACCTTCGCCAACTGGACCTGGCCGAATGCGCGTTGCTCGCGGGGATGATCCAGCGGCCAAACTACTTTGCTCCTTATCGTCATCCAGACCGCGCAATGGAACGACGCAATGTTGTGCTGGACTCTATGGTTGAAACGGGCGCAATTACAGAGGATCAGGCTGCCCGGGCAAAGGCTGAGCCAATCCGTCTAGCTCCCCCCGATGCGGATGCAAGCGAAGCACCGTACTTCGTCGACCTCGTTCACGATCAGATCGTACAGCGACTCGGGGACTCGGATGTCACTCGCTCAGCGCTGCGGATCTACACTTCGCTCGATCCCGAGCTCCAGCGCGCGGCCGCCGCCGCTATCGAAGCCGGCATGAAAAACGTCGACCTGCTTGTGCGCCGTCGCTACTTTGCGCTCAATCACAAGAAGGGCGAGAAGTTCACCGAGGACTACACGCCTGACGGGCACATCACGTATCCGCAGGTCGCGCTGGTGGCGCTCAACCCGCATACCGGCCAGATCCTTGCCCTCATTGGTGGCCGCAACTACGGTGACTCGCAGCTGGACCACGCCCTCGCCGAGCGCCCGACTGGATCGATCTTCAAGCCTTTTGTGTTCGCCGCCGCCTACAGCACGTCTCTCAACGGCACAAATCTTGGATCCGGCGGGGTATTCAGTGCCGTGACCAGGATCAATGACGATCCCCAGAACTTCGGCACAAATGGCCAGACGTACATGCCCGGCAATTTTGTAAGGGGTGAATACCCCGGCATGGTTACGGCAGCCGACGCGCTTGCCCACTCTCTCAACATCGCAACCATATCGCTTGCGCAGATGGTCGGCTATGACAACGTGGCGGCTCTCGCCCGCTCCGCCGGTATCGTCAACGCGCGCGGCACACCGTCGGTCGCGATCGGTACCTATAACGCAACACCCCTGGAGATGGCCGGCGCGTACACCATATTCGCCAACAACGGTGTACATCTCAAGCCATGGGTGCTCGCCAGCGTTCGCAATCCCCAGGGCGATATCGTCGCCGACTTCGCGCCGGAAGCGAAACAGATCCTTGATCCGCGCGCTGCATTCCTGACTCAGTCTCTACTTGAAGACGTGATGGCCTACGGGACAGGAGCGACTGTGCGGGCGCATGGCTTTACTGCCCCGGCAGCCGGCAAGACGGGCACAGAGCACGACTCCTGGTTCGCGGGTTATTCGTCAAATCTGCTCTGCGTGATCTGGGTCGGCAATGATGATTACACCGACATCAAACTCCAGGGTGCAGACGCCGCGGCGCCTATCTGGGCCGAGTTCATGAATCGCGCCATCCGTATTCCTCAGTACTCCGACATGAAACCACTGGGCCCTGCCCCCAGTGGCGTCGAGGTGCTGCGGATCGATCGAACGACTGGCCTCATCGCCGACGATTCCTGCCCGAACAACGCTTTCTCGGCGGCCTTCCTCATCGGAGCCGCCCCACAGGGCACTTGTTCCCACATGGGCGACGATCCGCAATCGCTCGGCAGCCGCATCTTCGGTTTTTTCACCGGTAAATCGGCCACTCCCACATCGCCTCCGGACGATGCGCAGCCGGCTGACCCCACCAAGCATCGAAATCTGCTGCAAAAGATATTCGGGACAGGCAAGGACAAGCCCAAGGATCAAACGCCACAGTAAGTTCTCGTGAGCTCTTCCGCCAAATTGAGCTGCAGTTTGTTGCGCGTTCTCAAATTACTTCCACAGGTTGATGCGGTGTTACGTGCGCTCGGTCGAACCGATTCTCTTCTTCACCGAACCAATAGCGCAGCAGACAATAACCTACGGTCCAAATGGTTAGATTCAACACCAACAACGTTATCCAGAAATAGCGATAGGCCACAAAGAAGAGCAGCATATGCGCTGCGAAGAATCCCAAGCCCGCGCACTCACGTCGAAACGTTGTGGCCTTATGAGGAATTCTGTCGAAGAGCATGGGCAGTGCGACGAAAAAGATGGGCCACGCGTATCCGATAAGACGCGCAGCCCAGGTCCCCAGCACGGGGGCCAGTACCAGGGATGCAACTCCGTAGAAGAGAGTGAACCGGAGGAGTACGCTCGGTGCGCCGGGTTTCCTACCGCGCCACCAAAGGAACCCCAGCAGGAGCGGCAAGAGGCCAAATTCGCTCAATAGGGCTTCAGAGATAAGCACCCACCCTGTGACCGAGAATCCGCATATACCAATTCCCTGCACGGGTCCAAGGTGAACGTGGAATGCCCATCGAGGGACCGCGCAGAATTGGGTGTTAACATTGCTCCACGGAACGAGCCCGAAGACGTTGTTCATTAGGTTCCAGGGGACTTTTGCGAGCATGTAGATGGACGCGGGAAGGTGCTCCGAGTTGGGTTGCGCACGCATTGCAAGATGTTTCACCACAATGCTTCCGGCTACCGCGGAGATAACCGCAACAACCCTCTCCGTCCATCTCAAACGTTTCCAGCATGCGATCAGAAAGCAGGCCAGCGTCAGTACCGTCGACTCCCGAGAAAGCATAAGAGGGAACATCATCAGCGCGGCTGCCAGCATGTGTTCCTCTTCCAACAGCAGAAGCAGCAGCGCCAACAACGCGGAGTACCAAAGGTCCGGCAAGACAAGGTCCTGCAGCAGGAAGTTCCAGAACGGCACAAAGGCCATTGCAAACAAGAGCCATCTCGGAGCCGCGGTTTTTAGCGCAAGGTAGTAAATTGCGACCAGGGTAAAGACAATGGACGCGGTACCCTCGATCAGGAATCCGGTCTCAACGGTGCAATGCGACAGATGCATCCATCCAGCTACGAGGAGCGCGCCAAGCTGGCGGGAGGCAAAGGGTTGCATCACCTGGCTGTAGTCGCCGCTGGCCATAGCAATATAAAAGCGCGCGTCACCCGCGACAAAAACTGACTCTGCGTTCGAGAGGCTGTACATGCCGTAGAGTAAGCAGCCAATAATTGCCGCAAGCCCTGCGGCAATGCGGGCGACTGGAGACAACCGTCGTATGGGTGCATTCAATGCGCGAACGATTGCCAGAGCTTTAGCAGACAAAAGCAGTATTCTCCTTGTACGCCGCAACCATTAGCGCATTCCTCCACACTTATACATTGAGTTCGGCTGCGAATGCTCAGACGTCCGCCAGTCCGTCACGATCGTGTCGTTGCCGTCCTAGGCGCTCTTGGGTGGGACGTGATGCATGGCCCGCTCGGCGAGCGCGGTGATGGTGAGCGCGGGATTCACGCCCAGGTTCGCGCTGATCACGGAGCCGTCGCAGATGTAGAGGTTCCTATAGCCGAAGATGCGGTTATAGCGATCGATGACTCCACCGGCCGGCGTGTCAGCCATGCCGGCTCCGCCGATGCAGTGCGCGGTCATGGGAATGTTGAAGAGGATCTCGGTAACGGTGGTGCAGGCGACGCCACCTGTCACCGCTGCGCCCAGCTCGGCGAAACGGTTGGCTGCAGGGATGTAGGTGGGGATCGGCTCGCCCGTGGTGGTCAGCACCTTGATGAACGGCCAGTACCAAGGCCGTTTGAGGCGCATCGTGAGATGGCCATCGATGGCTTGCATGCACAGCAGGATGAGCGTTTCGTGCGAAGCACCGAAGGGTTGTAGTGTACGCAGCGTTCGCCAGGGGGACTTCATGAATTGGAGGGCGAGGGTGAGGAGCCAGGTGAAGACGCGACTGGGGCCGGGCCGGCCGTTGACGAGCAGGGTGGACAGCGGACTGAGGGCGTCGGATCCGCGGGGATAGCGGGTGGCTTCGATGTGCGTGTTGGCGTCGATATAGATGCCGGAGCCAATCGCGATGCCGCTGGACATATCCTCTACTCCGCCGGGATAGCGAACGGCGATGAGCGACTCCGCATTGGTGAGCACACGCTTGCCGAGTTGGTCGGAGATGTTGGGTAAGGAGTCCTTCTGCTTGAGGCGAAAGAGCAGTTCCTGGGTGCCGAGCGAGGAGCCCGCAAAGACGACGCCGCTCGCAGTGAACCGCTGCACAGCGCCCTTGAACCAACCGTTGGAGGACTGTGTGAATACCTCGTAGCCTTGGCTGCCGTCAGTCGAACCATTGAGTGGGCGGACGTCGATCACCTTGGTTTCTGCAAGAATGCGCGCGCCCTTTTTCTCGGCAAGGTATAGATAGTTCTTGTCGAGGGTGTTCTTCGCGTTGTGTCGGCAGCCGACCATGCAGCCTCCGCAGCCCAAGCAGGAGTGGCGCTCCGGGCCTTCTCCGTCGAAGTATGGATCTGCACTGCGCATGCCAGGCGTCTGGCCTTCCTCGCCGAAGAAGACCGCAACCTCGGTGGGATAGAAAGTGTGTGCCACGCCTGTGGCGGAGGCCATCTCCTTCAACTTCATGTCCGCAGGTCCCAAGAGCGGATTTGTGACGACACCCAGCATGCATTTCGCAGTCTCGTAGTGCGCGGGCATCACACGCTTCCAGTCGTCGAGACCGGCCCACGCCCCGTGCTCCCAGATCGTGTCGGGCGGCACCAGCATAGTGTTGGCGTAGGTGATGGAGCCGCCCCCCACCGCATTGCCGTGCAGGACGATGACATGGCGGAAGAAGCGGAGATTGAAGAAACCCCGTAAACCGAGTTTGGGTTTCCAAAAGTAGCGATTGAGGCTCCAATTTGTTTTGGGCAGATTTTCAGGTGTCCACCGTCGACCCATCTCGACGACGAGAACGTTGTAGCCCTTCTGTGTAAGCCGCAGCGCGGAAACGCTTCCACCAAAGCCCGATCCAACGACGACGAAATCATAGTCGAACGTTGGCATCAATAACCTCGAGGAAGAGCTGTGGGAGCGGTACAAGTATACGCAGAGGCTAGCGAGGGTAGCCCTGCCACAGGTATTCGAGAGCTTCGGGAAGGGTCTGGGCTTTGACCGCGTGGTCCACGTGGCCAGCATTTTTCGCGAAGACGAATTGGTAGGGATAGCGTTTGGCAGCCAGAACGCGGGCCATATTCTCGTTGGCCGTTACCCAGTCGTGCATTCCATCGCGCATGGTGTTGGGATTGTAGAGGTCGCGATCGCCCACTTCGAGCCAGAGGCGCAGAGGCTTACGGCGGGACTTGGGGACAAGCGTCTGGTGAAAACCCCACGCGCCTTGCGGAGTTTCGGAATTCCATGGCCACTGCTGATTGATGAAGGTTCCTGAGTAGGTGAGAACGCGGTGGTAGAGCTCGGGGTGATACCAGGCCATGATGAGGGCGCAAGAGCCTCCAGAACTGCCGCCCATGGTGGCGCGGGCGTCCGGGTCATGGCTGAGCGTGACGTGGGCTTGCGCTTCGACAAGGGGCAGGACCTCGTGCTCGACGAACTCTGCGTAATGCGGAGACATGGTGTCGTATTCGAGGCCGCGTTCGGACCCTTGCGCATCCCCACCACCATTCTGGATGGAGATGGCGATCATGGGAGAAAGTTTGTGTTCGGCAATCAGATTGTCGAGGACGGTGAACAGCAGGTGGTCGGGGCCATCGGCTCCTACTATGAAGGGAGCTAGGCTGCCAGGCACATACTGCGCGGGCACATAGACGGTAACGTGGCGGATATACGGCGCGGGGTGGCTGGTGGTGACGATGAGGCTGGCGGGGTTCGCGGGGTCTGGCGTGCCGAAAGTGCCGGGCTCACGGGCGATGCCGGGGTAATACTTGCTGTTGGCGGAGAGCATGGTGATTTCTGTAAGTGTGCCTTGTGGAACTCCGGCATGGACAACGGATTCGGGCGCCGGGGCGTGAGAGTCGCCGAGGATGAAGTTGCCGTTCTCGGTGGGGGCGGGAATGGTGTCGTCGGGGAGATCGGTGGCAGGGACGTAGCCGGGGGAATGTGGGTCGCGGATGGGCGGCGGTGTGTGTGCGGGTGTTTGGGGGATAGCGAAAGTTGTGGTGGCGCAAAGGGCGAGTACGGCGGCAGTGCGGAGGAGGTGGGGCACGGGAAACTCCGAGTGTTGCGGTGGCTTGCGGCGGCGGGGCTGAACGTCTACCCTAGACGCCTTACGATTGAGGATATAGAAGCGTAGGCCGATTGCGGGAATAGAGGGTGAGACGTGGTGACTGAGGCGGAAGCGACGAGGCTGAGGGAGTTGGCGGCGAAGGCGGCGGAGCATGCGTATGCGCCATACAGCAAGTATCGCGTAGGCGCGGCGCTGCTGCTAGAGGATGGAGCCGTGGTGACCGGCTGCAACGTGGAGAACTGCTCGTACAGGCTGACAAGCTGCGCGGAACAGGGCGCGATTGCGAGAGCGGTGGCCGAACGAGGACCGGGAATCCGAGTGCGGGCGGTGGCCGTTGCGAATTTAAATGAGGCGGCGAGCATGCCCTGTGGCGCATGCCGGCAGACGCTGAGTGAGTTTGGCGAGGATGCGATGGTTGTGCTCTACCCTGGCGAGGGTGGGCCGAGAGCGACGACGCTGGGAGAGTTGCTGCCGCATGCGTTTCGTGGGGAGTTCCTCAACGGCACGAATTAGGGAGTGGTTTGGAATGCATGCGATCGATGTGTTGTTGAAGAAGCGCGACGGCTTGGAGTTGTCGACAGCGGAAATTGAGTTCTTTGTTAGGGCTGTGGTGTCCAGTGGCGAGGCTAAGCTGGGGACAGCCGGCGCTGCACCCACGGCGGGAGTCAATTCGGCGGCGACGATCACTGACGCGCAGATGGGAGCGTTCCTGATGGCCGTGTTTCAGTGCGGGCTGTCGCTGCGGGAGCTTGGGGATTTGACGCGAGCGATGCGCTTCTCAGGAGAGACGTTCGATGCTACGAAATTGGGGACGTTTACGGTGGACAAGCACTCGACAGGCGGTGTGGGCGATAAGAGCTCGCTGCTGATTGCGCCGGTGTGGGCGGCGGCTGGGATGGATGGTGGGAAGAGTGTGTCGGTGCCGATGATCTCCGGTCGATCGCTGGGGCACACGGGAGGAACGTTAGACAAGTTGGAGACGATACCCGGCTTTGACTCGCAACTCTCGTTGGCGCGGATGGGGGAGGTGCTACACGAGTGCCATGCTGCGCTGGTGGGGCAAACGCCGCGACTGGTGCCGGCCGATCGGATTCTATATGGCATGCGCGACCATACTGGAACGGTGGAATCGCCGTTTCTGATCTGCGCGAGCATCATGAGCAAGAAGCTGGCGGAAGACCTGCGTGGGCTGGTGCTGGATGTGAAAGTTGGCTCTGGCGCGTTCATGCCGACGCTGGAGCAGTCGCGCTTCCTGGCCGAACTAATGGTGTCTACCGGTGAGTCGGCCGGCACGAAAACAGTCGCGCTGTTGACGGCGATGGACGAGCCGATGGGGAGGTTTTCCGGAAACTGGGTGGAGGTTTGGGAATGCGTGGACATCATGAAAGGGCGGCGGCACGCGATGTCGTCGGACTTGATTGAGCTGTCCAATGCGCTGAGTGGGTGGGGTCTGTTTTTAGCGGGACGTGTGGCATCGCCTGACGAGGGCGCGACGCTCGCAGATGACATGCTGCAGTCAGGTGCGGCGTATGCGGCGTGGTTGAAGATCGTGGCCGCGCAGGGTGGGGATACGAGAGTGTTTGAGAATCCGGCGGCGTTTCACAAGCCGAAGGCAACGAGGGTACTGCATGCTCCGCGCGCCGGCTTCCTGGCTGGGATGGATTGCAAGGAAGTAGGGTGGGCGGTGCAGCGACTGGGCGCCGGGCGATCGCGGCCGGGCGATCCGGTGAGTGCGCATGCAGGAATTGAATCGCACACCAAAATCGGCGATCAGATTGAGGCCGGGCAGCCTCTGTTTACGCTTTTCAGCGAGGATCAGGCCCTGATCGAGGAGCCGTATCGAATGCTGGAGGGTACGGTGCGGATTACGGACGAGCCGCCGGAGCGGATGCCACTGGTGCGCGAGGTACTGAAGGCGTTGTGACGGCGCGGTGGGCTGCGCTTATTTTCATCGTGGCAACTCAGGCCTTGGCGGATTTGTTCTGCATGTAATGCTGGACCGACTTTTCCCAGTCGAGCGAGGTGCCGGCGTACGGCGAGCCCTGGCGACGGGCAGAGCGATTCTCAAGTGGGTTGTGGGGCGCAGCAGCAGCGGCGGGTTCGGGCTCGGCCACTTTGACTTCAACCGGGGCGGGAACGCCTTCGGGACGGAAGGAGCGCGGAAGCTCACTCTCCTTGTACTCAACTCCTTCGGCGGCCAGGCGTTTGGCAGTGATCACGAGAGCGTCGCGCTTAAGGGTGATCTTACGAGCGGCGGCAGCGCGGGCGGCCTCCGTGGCGAACACTTCATACTTCAGCAGGTGCGCGAGACGGCGATCAAACAGGTCGATGTCAGCGTGAAGGGTCTTGAGTTGGTACTTGCTTTCCATCGGGGTGGGGGTAGTGGGGGTTGTCATGCACGCTCCAGAGTCACTTGAGACTCAAAACGGTGACTGCCTGCTTAATAGGATCGGCGCAGGCAGATGGGTGTGATACGGGTAAATCATTTGAATTCGTCGTTCAACGTTCTGGTCGGGGAGAAGACCCGACGAAGGGCAAAAAAAGCGAAGGGGCGGTTCTTAGCGAACCGCCCCTTCGGCTTACTGCAAAATCAATTACAGAGCCTGAACGTTCTCAGCCTGCCAGCCCTTGGGTCCCTTGACCACGTTGAACTGAACGCGCTGGCCTTCCTGGAGCGAACGGAAGCCGTTGCTCTGGATGGCGGAGTGATGCACGAACACGTCGTCGCCATTCTCACGGCTGACGAATCCGAAGCCCTTGGCATCGTTAAACCATTTTACTGTTCCCTGTTCCATTATTCTTGTTCCTCTTAATAGCAATGTACCGCTGAACGCAATGTTGGTGTTGTTTGCGTGTAGAGCGATACTGCCGGAACAAGCAAATTGACCAATCGTATTCGACGACCAAAAGTAGTATACCATGCACCCCTTGTGAGATTGAAACTGGTCTTCTGTAAGGGGTTGCGCTGGCCCGCGGGGCACCGAATGGGTACACTGCGGATACTGCTTCCCATGGCTTATTGTTATAGCTTGTACCACCCAGCCTGTATTACCGGAGCCTGCCCTTGGGACGATTTACCGGACTGCTCGGACTTGCCGTGTTCCTCTCGCTCGCCTACATCTTCTCGACGAACCGGGGGGCGATCCGGTGGAAGACGGTGGCATGGGGGCTGGGGCTGCAGATTGTTTTTGCCTTTGCGGTAATCAAGTGGAACTATGGGCAGATCATTCTGAGCAACGTCTCGTCCGTGATTACCGGGCTGCTGGGCCACGCGGCCGACGGGTCCGGGCTGGTCTTTGGGTACCTCGGCATCCCCAGTAATCCGTTGAGTGTGTTTGCGTTCGCCGTGCTGCCGACGATTATCTTTGTCAGCGCGTTCTTCGCGATTCTCTACCACATCGGGCTGATGCAGCAGATTATCAAGGTCGTCGCGTGGATCATGCAGTGGACCATGGGGACCTCTGGCGCGGAGTCGACCAACGTAGCCGCGTCCATCTTTATGGGTCAGACGGAGGCTCCGCTGACGATTCGTCCCTTCCTTTCGGGAGCCACGCGCAGTGAGCTCATGACCATCATGACGTCAGGGATGGCGCATGTGTCCGGCGGGATTATGGCGGCTTACATTCTGTTCGGCATCAATGCAAAGGACCTGCTGTCGGCGGTGATCATGACGGCGCCGGGAACGATCCTGGTGGCCAAGATGCTGGTGCCCGAAACCGAGGTTCCAGCGACGGCGGGTACGGTGAAGATGCCTCCGAATGAAGAGCACAAGGACGAGAATTTCGTCGGGGCGATTGCGCGCGGGACCATTGACGGCGGCCAGTTGGCGTTCAACGTGGCAATCATGCTCATCGCGTTCGTGGCGCTGGTCGGGTTGGCGAACGCGATTATGACGGGGATCTCGAACTCCTTGTGGACGATTCATATGCCATTTACAAGTCACGGCATTCCCTTCCCGCACACGTTGAACAATGTGCTTGGCGTGGCGGGAGCCCCGATTGCCTGGCTCATTGGAATCCCGTGGCGTGAGTGCAAAGTGATTGGCAACCTGCTGGGCACGCGGACGATCATCAATGAGTTCCTGGCGTTTGCCCAGCTGGGCAAGCTGAAGGCGACGCTGACGCCGCGGACGTTTTCGATTGCAACCTTCGCGCTGTGCGGCTTCGCGAACGTCGGATCGATCGGGATGCAGATTGGCGGGATCGGAGCGCTGGTGCCCAATCGGCGCAACGACCTGGCGAAACTGGGCGTGCGCGCAATGCTGGCAGGAACGATGGCAAACCTGATGTCGGCCAGCATTGTCAGCATGCTGATTAAATGAAGAATGAGAGAGCCGAAGAAAGGAAGCCAGTTATGTCTGACCACTACACGCGTGCGTTTGCCGCCGCAGAATATGTTCGCTCTATGCATAAAAAAGAACCGAGGCTGGCGATCATTCTCGGATCGGGGCTGGGGAACTTTGCTGCGCAGGTAGAAGAAGCGACGACAATCGAGTACGGAGAGATTCCTGGTTGGCCGCTGTCTACGGTGGAGGGACACTCGGGAAAGCTCGTGCTGGGGACGATTGCTGGCGTGACGGTGGCAGTGATGCAGGGACGCGTGCATGCGTACGAGGGCTACTCGATGAACGAGGTCACGTTTCCGATGCGGGTGTTGGGGCTGCTGGGATGCACGGCACTGATTGTGACCAATGCCGCGGGAGGCATCAACCAGACTTATGGCGAGGGGACACTGGTGGCGATCAGCGACCATATCAACCTCACCGGTACGAATGCCGCGCTGGGACGCAATGAGGAGCGCTTCGGCATCAAGCCTGGCGCGGGACAAAGGTTCTTCGATATGACGGCGGCCTACTCCCCAAAGCTGCGGGAACTGGCGCATGCCGAGGCCGAGCGGCAGAAGATTCCGCTTCCCGAGGGCGTGTACCTGGCAGTGCTGGGGCCGAGCTATGAAACGCCGGCGGAGATACGCGCGTTTCGCGTGCTGGGTGCGGATCTGGTGGGGATGAGTACGGTGCATGAGGTGATCATTGCGCGGCATATGGGCATTGAGGTGTTGGGAATTTCACTGGTAACGAACATGGCGGCGGGCGTCCTCGACCAGCCGATCAACCACGCCGACGTGATGGACACGGGGCGCCGGATAGAGGCGCAGTTCACATCGCTGGTCGAGGCGCTCATCCCGCAGGTGGCGACAGTTACGGCGTAGGGGGCACGGGTTTGGAGCGAGTGGAGCGGGAACCGAAACAATTGAGCCTGCCGCGACAGCCCACCGTGGTGGGGATTGCCGGCTGTTCAGGCTCCGGCAAGACCACGCTCGCGCGGGAGTTGGCAAGGGAGCTCGAGGCAACGCTGTTTCCGCTGGACCTGTATTATCGCGACCTGTCGCAGTTCCCGCTGGACTCGCGGGATAAGCAGAACTTCGATCACCCGGACTCGCTGGAGAGCGAATTGTTCATCGAACACATTCGGGAGCTCTCGGAAGGTCGCGCGATCCAGCGGCCTGTATATGACTTCTCGCGGCATACGAGGGTGGCCGGGCAGTTTGAGACCGTGGAGCCGTCGCCGTTCCTTGTCGTGGAAGGGATTTTGGCGCTGCATTATGAAGAGCTATGGCCGCTGTATGACTTCAGCGTGTACGTGGATGCGCCCAATGAGATTTGTCTGAACCGGCGAATCTATCGCGACATGCGGGAGCGTGGGCGGACCGAAGAAAGCGTGCGGGCGCAGTTTGAGGCAAACGCTCGCCCGATGGCGGAGCTATATGTGCTGCCCTCGCAGGCACGGGCTTCGATCACAGTGTCAGGCACGGAGGCACTGGACTGGTCGATCGAGCGGGTGCTGCGAGGGCTGCGGGATCGCGGCCTTCTGCGTTAGGCTGCGTAGCAACTACTTGCTGAAGTCGACCGTTGGGGCTGTGGCGTTCGCCGGATTGCCCTTGAAGTACTCGTCGCGGTAGTGGAAGCCCGCCATGTTGGCCCAAATGCTGTTGGGGAACTGGCGGATGTAGACGTTGTACCCTTCGAGTGCCTTGTTGTAGCGCATACGGGCGACGGAGATGCGATTTTCCGTGCCGGAAAGTTCATCTTCAAGACGCATGAACTGCTGGTTGCCCTTGAGGTCAGGATACTGCTCCTGAAGACGAAGCAAAGGGCTGATCGCGACGTCCAGCTGACTGTTGGCATTAATGCTGCTGGCATGGTTGGAGCCCGCAGCGATGACGCCAGCACGCGCGTTGGCGATGTTCGTAAGGACGGTTGACTCTTCGCTAACGTACCCCTTGACGCTGGCAACCAGGTTGGGAATAAGGTCGAGCCGGCGCTGCTGCTGGATGTCAACCTGGGAGTAATTCTGGTTGACGTCCTCATTGAGCTGCACCATTTGGTTTTTGGACGAGACGTAACTTCCGAAACTCAGGATGACGACCAGGACGAGGAGTCCCACGACTCCGAGTACAACCCAAAGAGCTTTCATCGATGTATTCCCCTTCGCATCTATCGTAGTTATTTGCTGCAAACCTTTGTGCCTGCTGAGATAAATTTATTCTATTGGCGCCGGCGATCTTACCAACTGCCGCTGGAACCGCCGCCACCGGAGCCACCACCGAAACCGCCGCCACCTCCGAAGTTTCCTCCACCTCCGCCGCCAAAGCCTCCACCACCACCGAAGCCTCCACCGCGGCCGCCCCCAAAGCCTCCGCCCATCATGTTGCCGAGCAGGAACCAGAGCCAGCCACGGCCACCGCCGCGGAACATGAGCAGGATAAAGATCAGGAAGAAGATGATCCCGAACCAGTTGGTGTGGTGATTCTGAGGCTGGTAGTTCTCGACGGGCGCGGCTTGCTGGGGTGGGGTGAGGGTGACGTTGGCGTCGGCCGCAATGACGTTGGCGATCTGCTGGACACCCGATTGAATAGCCGGACCGTATTGGCCTTGGGCAAGTTGCGCGTTCATGCTGCGGCGAATGTCGCCGACCTTGGCGTCGGGCAGGATGCCTTCGAGGCCGTAGCCGACTTCGATGCGTGCTTTACGGTCCTGGATGGCGAAGACGAGGAGGATGCCCTTGTCAGTGGACTTGGGACCAACCTTCCAGTTGTCTTCAAGGGCGGTGGTCCAAGGGTCGATATCCTCACCATCGAGGGATTTGACGGTGACTACCTGGATGGTGGCGTGGGCCTTGGAATAAACCTGCCATGCGATATCTTCAATGTTTTCCTTGGAGGCAGGATCGATGACATTGGCGAAGTCGCTGACATAACTTGTAGGCTTCGGCAGCTTGTCGGGCGCTTCAGCCCGAGCCAGGCCGACGAGCGGGCAAGCCAGCAAAACGACCCGGAGAAGTATGCCTTTGGCAGTCACAACGATATGGTACGCCTAGAAGGGTGGTTGCATTCAAGAGTGGGGTATCGATGGCAGCAAAACGTGCGGGGTTACCCCAGTTTGGCGCCAAGATCGTCGGCCATGTGGGTGTGGGCAGCCACGACGCTCTGACCATGCATGACGGCGACCTTGAACTTGGCGTCCGTAGTGGTCTTCGCCTCTTCATTGAAGAGATCAAGGGCGTCATGGTGATCCTTCTCCATGATGTTCATGTATTCCTTGTCGAACTCCGTACCAGAAAGGCCACTGAGCTTGTCATACTCGGCCTGGTGATCGGAATCAAGGCTGGTCGGCGGGGTGAGTCCCCAGGCCTGGGCAAAAGGCTTCATCTGCGCAGCCAGGGCGTTGTGTTCCACAACCATCTTGTGCGCGAAGGCCTTAACCTGCGGATTGGTGGACTTGGTCTCCGCCAGTTCGCTGAGCTTGATCTCGTTGAAACCGCCTTGCGAGACCTTGGTGAGGAATTGCTTGTCCAAGTCGGTGACCGCCGCGTTCGCCGATACGGAGATCAAGCTTCCGGCGCAAACGAGCGTTGCGGTACAAATCAATTTCGTGATTCTGTTCATGGAGTTCCCTCTTCAAATGCGGCAATGCCGCGAGTTACGAACGGATACGAGGTGTAAGAGGGGGATTGCACGGGTTAGCGTTGCACACGTCGAAGACATTTATGCTGAGGTTGGAGTTCTGATGAAAATGACCCTGCCCCTTCCTCCTGTCGCCGAACGTGAGCCGAAAAAGACGCTGATCCATGGAACCGAATTACAGGATGATTTCGCGTGGATGCGCGAGAAAGGCTCGTCGCAGGTGACAGCGTACCTGGAGGCGGAAAATGCCTATACCGCCGCGGCGATGAGCGGGACCGAGGCGCTACAGAAGACCTTGTATGACGAAATCTTGTCCCACATCAAAGAAGATGACGTCTCGCTCCCCTACCGCGAAGGCGAATGGGAGTACCTAACGCGCACCGAGAAGGGCAAGCAGTATCCGCGCTTTTGCCGCAGGCCCGCGGGAAAGGTTGACGAGGAAGTCGTGATACTCGACTTAAACGTTTTGGCCGAGGGACAGCCGTTTATGGACGTGGGAACGATGAGCGTCAGCCTGGATGGAAAGCTGCTGGCCTACACCACCGACAACACCGGATTCCGGCAGTACACGCTGGCGGTCAAGAACCTTGAGACCGGTGAGTTGTTGCCGGATATGGCTGAGCGGGTAGGTTCAATTGTGTGGGCTCCGGATTCCGCTACGCTCTTTTACTCGACCGAGGACGAGCAGACCAAGCGGAGCAATCGGGTGTTTCGGAAGTCGTTAGGAGCCGAGCCGGTGGAGGTGTTTCATGAGAAGGACGAGCGGTTCAACGTGGGAGTGGGCAGGACACGGGACCGCAAGTATCTGCTGCTGGAGGCGGGAAGCCATACGACCAGTGAGACTTGGGTAATGAATGCGACGGATCCCACGGGGGCATTCCGAGTGGTGGCAGGGCGTGTGGACGATGAGGAATATGACGTCGACCATCGCGACGGATTTTTTTACATTCGGACGAACCATAATGCAGAGGAATTTCGGCTGATGCGCGCCCCGGTCACCGCGAACGCACGCGAGCATTGGGTAGAGGTGCTCGCGGAAGAGAAAGATGCGCCACTGGAGGATGTGGATCTGTTCAGCGGGTTCTTCGTAGCCAGTTATCGCGAACGCGGGCTGCCCGTAATGCGCGTATTTTCGCTGACGGATGAGGGGCTCCCAGGCGAACGAAAGGACATCCGCTTTCCTGACCCGGCCTACGAGGCGGACGGGGATGTGAATAGGGATTTTGCGGCGACCACCTATCGATATGCGTACCAGTCGCTGGTTCGGCCACCGTCGGTGTTTGAGTATGACGTGCGCACGGGCGCATCGGCCTTGCTGAAGCAGCATGAGGTCCCAGGCGGTTTCGATGCGTCGCTGTATTCGTCAGAGCGGCTGTGGTTCAAGGCCAATGACGGGACAGAGGTCCCGGTTTCGCTGGTCTATCGGCGAGACAAGTTCAAGGAGGATGGGAGCTCGCCGTTGTATGTGTACGGGTATGGGTCCTATGGGTACGCGCTGCCGCTGGGGTTTGGGGTGTCGCGGCTGGCGCTGCTGGACCGCGGCGTCGTGATGGCCTATGCGCATATCCGCGGCGGCGGCGAGTTGGGTGATCCCTGGCATGATCGCGGCAAGATGATGGAAAAGCGCAACACCTTCACAGACTTCATCGAGGCTACTGAATTTCTGTTACGCGAGGGTTATGGGGATCCATCGCGCGTCGCGATTGAGGGCGGAAGCGCCGGCGGCCTCCTCATGGGCGCCGTGGTAAATCTGAGACCGGACCTCTTCCGCGTCGTGCTAAGCCACGTGCCGTTTGTCGACGTGATGAACACCATGCTGGATGCAACGCTGCCATTGACTGTGGCGGAATACGAAGAGTGGGGCGATCCAAATGAGCCTTCGGCGTTTGAGTACATGCGGAGCTATTCCCCGTACGACAATCTGCATGCCACCACTTATCCAGCGATGCTGGTGAAGACGAGCCTGAATGATTCGCAGGTTATGTATTGGGAGCCGGCTAAGTATGTGGCGAAGCTTCGCACATTGAAGACTGGGGACGCGCCGCTGCTCCTTCACGTGAACATGGATGCCGGCCATGGGGGCGCCAGCGGACGATATGACTATCTGAAGGAGATTGCTTTCGACGATGCGTTCGTGCTGCGCGAGCTTGGTGTAGAGAAGGGGAACTAAACAGTGTCGGGAACGACATCGCCCTCGCCGGGCGCAAGGAACAAATTGGCTTCGAGGCCGTGCTGGCGGTCGTAGAGATCGCGGTATCGGCCGTTGAGGTTGTAGAGGGTTTGGTGGGTTCCGCGCTCGACGATGTGGCCTTGCTCGACGACGAGAATCTGGTCGGCGCGTCGGATGGTGGAGAGGCGGTGGGCGATGACGAAGGTCGTGCGACCCTGCATAAGGAAGTTGAGCCCCGTCTGGATGAGCGCTTCGGACTCTGAGTCGAGGGAGCTGGTGGCTTCGTCGAGGATGAGAATTCGTGGGTCGGCAAGGATGGCGCGAGCAATGGAGAGACGCTGCCGCTGGCCGCCTGAAAGCTTCACGCCGCGCTCGCCGACGATGGTGTCATACGCTTCCGGGAAGCG
>Ga0302308_10000798_pt1 | contig 26678 bp, 20 predicted proteins | sample III_Palsa_E3_3_FD_200531 | JGI IMG/M metagenome (GOLD analysis project Ga0302308, IMG submission 200531) | Peat permafrost microbial communities from Stordalen Mire near Abisko, Sweden - III_Palsa_E3_3 | ecosystem: Environmental > Terrestrial > Soil > Palsa > Peat permafrost | place: Sweden...
AACGGATAGGTGAGGTTGGGCGGGTTGTAGACGCAGGTCGCGTCCAGGTGCCCTTCGATGCCCTCGGGCAGCTCCAGACTGGAGTGCGCGGCCCGCGCGATCTCCGCCATCGTCTTGCCCTGGTCCGGGTCGCCGCGGACGAACCAGCGGCCACGTTCCCACTCCAGGTCGGCCGGGTCGACCTCGAGCATGGCCGAGGCGACGATCCGGGCGCGCTCGCGCACCTTGCGGGCCACCACCGCGGTCGCCGCGCCGGATACCGGCGTGGACCGGGATCCGTAGGTGCCCAGGCCGAACGGCGTCTGGTCGGTGTCGCCGTGCACGACCTCCACGTCGTCGGGGGAAAGGCCGAGCTCTTCGGCGACGATCTGGGCGAAGGTGGTCTCGTGGCCCTGGCCCTGGGTCTGCACCGAGATCCGGAGCACCGCGCTGCCGGTCGGGTGAATCCGCAGCTCCACGCCGTCCGCCATGCCGAAGCCCAGGATGTCCATGTGCTTTCTTGGCCCCGCCCCGACGGCCTCGGTGAAGAAGCTGACACCGATTCCCATGAGGTGACCGCGGGCCCGTTCAGAATATTGTTCTTTTCTCAGGTCTTCGTAGCCTGCCATGTCCATGGCCAGGCGCAGGGCGCGCGGGTAGTCACCGGAGTCGTAGACCCAGCCGGTCTGGCAGGTGTAGGGGAACTGGGCGGGCTGAAGCAGGTTGCGGAGCCGCAGCTCGGCGGGGTCCAGGCCGAGCTCGAAGGCGAGCACGTCCACCATCCGCTCGACTAGGTAGACCGCCTCGGTGATGCGGAACGAGCATGAGTACGCGACCCCGCCCGGCGCCTTGTTCGTGTACACGCCGGTCACCTGGCAGTACGCGGCCTCCAGGTCATAGGAGCCGGTGAACACGCCGAAGAACCCGGCCGGGTACTTGCTGGGCTGAGCCACGCCGTTGAACGCGCCGTGGTCGGCGAGCACGTTCACACGCACCGCCCTGATCTTGCCGTCCCGGCTGGCCGCCAGCTCGCCGCGCATGTGGAAGTCCCTGGCGAAACAGGTGGACATCAGGTTCTCCGAGCGGTCCTCCATCCACTTGACCGGCTTGGAGGTCAGGATCGAGCCGACGATCGCGCAGATATAGCCGGGATAGATGGGCACCTTGTTGCCGAACCCGCCGCCGATATCCGGCGAGATCACCCTGATCTTGTGCTCGGGCAGGCCGGTGACCATGGCGTACAGGGTCCGGTGCGCATGCGGGGCCTGACTCGTGGCCCAGATCGTCAGCTTCCCGCTGACCTTGTCGAAGTCCGCCACCGCGCCGCAGGTCTCAAGCGGGGCCGGGTGCACTCGCGGATAGAGCATGTCCTGGGTCACCGTGACCTCGGCGTCGGCGAACACCGCCTCGGTCCGGTCCGCGTCGCCTGCCTCCCAGTCGAAGATGTGGTTGTCTTTGCGCCCGGCTAGGTCGTCGCGGATGAACGGCGCGCCGGGCTCAAGCGCGCGGCGCGCGTCGACCACGGCCGGCAGCGGCTCGTACTCCACGTCGATCAGCTCGAGGGCGTCCCGGGCGGAGTACCGGTCCTCGGCGATCACGAACGCCACCTCCTGGCCCTGGAACCGCACCTTGTCGGTGGCCAGCACGGCCTGCGTGTCGGCGGACAGGGTGGGCATCCAGGCCAGGTTCCGTGCGGCCAGGGTCTCGCCGGTGAGGACCGCCGTCACCTTGGGGTGCGCCTCGGCCGCGACGGTGTCGACGGACACGATGCGGGCGTGCGGATGCGGGCTGCGCAGCACCGCCCCGTACAGCATGCCGGGCAGCTGCACGTCGTCCACGTAGGTGCCCTGGCCGCGGACGAACCGCTGGTCCTCCTTGCGCAGCCGCCGGCCGAAACCAGGCGGCGGCCCGTCCGTGGTGCCGGTCATACCCGGGACCCGTCAGCGTCGTCGGACCCGGTCTGGGCATGTTTCGCGGCCCAACGGACGGAACGGACGATATTCTCGTACCCGGTACACCGGCAGATCTGACCGGAGATCGCCTCGCGGATCTGCGCTTCGTCCGGATCGGGATGGTGGTCGAGCAGCCAGCGGGCGGTCATCATCATGCCGGGCGTGCAGAAACCGCACTGCAGGCCGTGGCACTCGATGAACCCCTGCTGGACCGGGTCGAGCTGCCCGTCGCGCTCCAGGCCCTCCACGGTGCGCACCGCGCGCCCGTCGGCCATGGCCGCGAGGACCGTGCACGACTTGACCGGCCTGGCGTCCAGCCATACCACGCAGCTACCGCAGTTGGACGTGTCGCAGCCCCAGTGGCTGCCGGTCAGGCCGAGTTCGTCCCGGAGGAAGTGGATGAGCAGCAGCCGCGGCTCCACCTCGCGCGCGTACTCGGTGCCGTTCACCGTCACCGCGACCCGCATCGTCATGAGGCTGGGGTCACACGGGCGGCGGCGCGGTGCAGCGCCCGGGTGGTGAGCTCGGCCACCAGGTGCCGTTTGTAGTCCTCCGGCCCGCGCTGGTCCGCGACCGGATGACAGTGCTGGGCGGCGATCGCCCCGGCCGCCGCGAAGCTCTCGGCGTCGGCGGGCCGACCGACGCAGAACTCCTCGGCCTGCGCCGCGACGAAGTGCTCGGCGCCCACCGCGGTCAGGCCGATGCCCGCCGAGGCGACGACCGGTTTTTGCGGGCTGCCGCCCAGGCGCAGCACCGCGCCGGCCGCGGCCACCGACCAGTCACCGACCCGCCGCGCCACCTTCTCGTACGCGCTCCCCGTCCCGGGCCGCACCGGCACCCGCACCTCGGCCAGCAGCTCGCCCGGACCGATCACGGTCTCATACGGGCCCAGGTGGAACTCCCTGACCTGGACCGTCCGGTCGCCGTCCCGGCCACGGATGACCGCGGTCGCGCGCGCCGCCGCGAACGCCGCGGACAGGTCCTCGGACGGGTCAGCCTGGCAGAGCGACCCGCCGACGGTTCCCCACAGCCGGACGATCGGGTCCGCGACCACACGTTCGGCGTCGTGAAAGATCGGGAAGTGCTCACCGGCGACGGCCGAGTCGAGCAGATCCGCGTGCCGGGCCAGGGCACCGATCCGCAGCTGGCGGCCGTCATAGGTGATGAAGGCGAGCTCGGCCAGCCCGTTGATGTCGACAAGCACCTCAGGTGAGGCCAGTCGCAGCTTCATCATCGGGATGAGGCTGTGTCCCCCCGCGACGACACGGGTATCCGGTCTGCTCAACAACGTCAGCGCATGGTCGACGCTGGTCGCCCGTTCGTACTCGACCTGCGAGGGAACCTGCATATATGCATCATTCGGCCTGGCTGGGCCTTGCGCAACCGCCGCGGCTAGTCAGCGCCGTCGGTAGTCGGTGCGTCGATTGTCTTGAACCCGGCAAAGTGGCCGTTGAGTACCTGTCCGGCCTGGGACAGGAGTTCAGCCTCGGAGAACGGCTTCTCGACCAGGGCCACGCCCGGCTCGAGGCTGCCCTGGGAAGCCAGCACGGGCCGGGCGTAGCCGGACATGAAGAGCACCTGGATACCGGGCTTGATCTCCCGTATTTTCTCCGCGACCTCCTTGCCCAGCATTTGCGGCATGACCACGTCGGTGACGAGCAGGTGGATCTCGCCCGGGTGCGCGCCGGCGATGTCGAGGGCTTCGGGGCCGTTCGCGGCGGTGATCACGTGGTAGCCGTTGCTGGCGAAGATTCGCTGGGTGACCTGGCGCAGGGCCTGTTCGTCCTCGACGACCAGGACGGTCTCTCCTTTAGGCACCCGCTCGTAGAGCTTGGGTTCTGCCATCGGAACCACTGCCTGCGCGGTGACCGGCAGCGTGATGGTGAAGGTGGTGCCGGTATCCGGCTCGGAGTAGATCTGGATCTGGCCCTCGGCCTGGGCCAGGATCCCGTAGACGGTGGCCAGGCCGAGCCCGGTGCCGGAGCCTTTCTCCTTGGTGGTGAAGAACGGCTCGAATACGTGCTCAAGGACGTCCGCGGGGATGCCGGCGCCGGTATCGCTGACCCGCAGCCGCACGTTCTCGCCCTGCCGGGCCCGGGATCCCCCGGCCGCGGCGGCGGCGTCCACGGTGATGTTGCTGGTGTCGATGGTCAGGGTGCCGCCGCCGGGCATGGCGTCGCGGGCATTGACCGCGAGGTTCACCAGCACCTGCTCCAGCTGGCCCGGGTCGGCCAGCACCGGCCACAGGTCACCGGCCAGGGTCGTGATCAGCTCGATGTGCTCGCCGAGGCTCCGGTCCAGCAGCTCCTGCACCCCAGTGATGACGTAGTTAAGGTCGAGGACCCGCGGCCGGGTCACCTCCCGGCGGGCGAAGGTGAGCAGCTGGCGGGTCAGGCTCGCCGCCCGTTCGGCGGCCAGCGTGATCTGCCCGAGGTCGCCGCGGGCTGAGTCCAGGCGCTCGGGCCAGTCGGGTCCTGAGGGGGTGGCGAGTTCCTCTGAGACGAAGGACGCGTAGCTGAGGATCACGGAGAGCAGGTTGTTGAAGTCGTGCGCGACCCCGCCCGCGAGCTGGCCGAGGCTCTCCATGCGCTGAGCCTGCTGCAGCTGAGCCTGCGCCTGCTCCCGCTCTTTGCGCTCTTGAGATTCCCGGCGCTCGCGGCGTCCGGTGTCGGATTTGACGTCGGACTGCTCTTGAGATTCCCGGCGCTCGCGGCGTCCGGTGTCGGATTTGACGTCGGACCGTTCTTGAGATTCCCGGCGCTCGCGGCGTCCGGTATCGGACTGGACGTCGGAGCGTTCGAGAGATTCCCGGCGCTCGCGGCGGCCGGTATCGGACTTGACGTCGGACCGCTCTCGAGCCTCCGGGCTCTCGGAGTTCGAGTCGGCCATATGAAGTCATCCCCAGTGCTGCCCAGAAGGCGCTTGCGGTGCGGCGGGCCGCCCTGCTGGGGGCCTCAATGTGCCGAATCAACCACTGAGGGTAACGATATCACACGCTTAGTAGCTATGATCGGGTTGTGCTCGGCGTTCCGGCAGGTGACGAGCCTGTTCGGGTCAGCGACCGCCGATGTCCTCGCTCCACACCTCGGCATAACGCTGCTGGAACTCGGCCATGACGGCCACGCAGCCTTCGTCGTCGAGCAGCACGATCTCCACGCCGCGGCCGGTCAGGAAGCCGAGATCACCTGCGAAGGTCTGCGCTTCACCGACGACCACCCGGGGGATCTGGAACAGCAAGATCGCCCCGCTGCACATCTGGCACGGGGACAGGGTCGTGTACAGCGTGGTGTCGGCGTAGGAAAGCCGCCGCCCGGCGTTGCGCAGGCAGGCGATCTCGCCATGGGCCACCGGATCTCCGCGCTGCACCCGCTCGTTGTGCCCGGCCGCGACCAGCTGGCCGTGGGCGGCCAGCACGGCCCCGACCGGCACGCCGCCCGATTCCAGGCCGACCCGCGCCTGGCCGAGGGCCAGCGCCATCATCTCGCGATCCACCTGGTTCGCCTGCCCGTATCCCATGCCGGCTTACGCTACCGGACCGGGCGCCGCACCTATCTCCAGTTCAGCCTGCCCGGCGCCGGGCCGGGCGTCCAGGCCAGTCGTAGCAGAGCTCCTCGCCGATCCGCAGCCGCGCCCAGCGGGCCGCCTCCACCTGCATGGCCGTAGCCGCCGCGCCGATCGCCGCCGGGTCCACATCCGCGTCGGCCAGGTTGGTCTTGGCCAGGTGCCGGATCTGGCCCGCCGTGGGCCGGTCCAGCACGGCGACGCTCTCCACCAGGTTCGCGAGCAGCTCGGCTCGCAGCCCTGGTCCGGCGAACTTGCCGATGAGCTCGCGGGACCGCTCAGCCGCATGGGGCGGCAGCGCGCCGCCCACATGCTGCATGCCGGCGAAGACGATGCCGGCCGCGATACCGGCCCAGATGCCGTCGGTGATACCCAGCTCCCGCTCGGCGATCAGGTGCCTGACGTCGTGCGGCAGCTGGGGCCCGGCCGTTCCGCCGTACCGCCGGTAGCAGACCCCGTCGTCCCGCTCTACCAGCGCGTAAGCGCGCTGGCGATCAGGCAGCCGGGGGAAGGTCACGCGCATATCCCCACTATGCGGACGCCCCGAGCGGGGCGCCTAATGATTTTCCCTCCGCTGGCGCCATGTCGTACGGTGACCGATCATGGCTGGACGCGGCACGACGGCGACCGTCGCGCTCGCGCGCGCCGGCATCTCGTTCACCGTGCACGAATACGCCCACGACCCGCGGCACGAGTCCTACGGCCTGGAGGCGAGCCAGGCGCTTGGCATCTCGCCGGAGCGCGTCTTCAAGACGCTGATCGCCGAGGTGGACGGAACCTTGGTGGCCGGAGTGGTCCCCGTGACAGGCCAGCTCGATCTCAAGGCGCTCGCCGCGGCCGCCGGCGGCAAGAAGGCCGCCATGGCCCCGGTCCTGGCGGCCGAGCGGGCCACCGGGTATGTGGCCGGCGGCATCTCCCCGGTCGGCCAGCGCAAGCGCCTGCCCGTGCTGATCGATACGTCGGCGATGAGCTTCACCACCGTGTTCTGCAGTGCGGGCCGGCGCGGGCTCCAGATCGAGCTCGCCCCCGCCGACCTGGTCCGGGTCGCGGATGCCACCGTGGCCAGCATCGGCTCCGGGTGATCAGAGGGCACGAGCCTGTCCGGCAGTTGGCGGGGCGACGCTGGTAGATTCCGTCGCCACCGCCGGGTACCGGCACAGCTCCGCGAACGCGGGATCGACCGGGTCGCCGTCGACCCAGGCGTGGGCGCGGAAGCCGCGGGCCGGAGCTGTCACCCCGACAATGACATCGGCGGCGGCGCCCACGGCGGCGGCGCGGGCCTGGCGGACGAGCGCGGTCTCCAGGCAGGTTGCCCGGCAGCAGGCGAGGATAAGGCGGGCCGCCCGCTCGGAGTGGGGCGGCGGCGCGGCGACGGGCTGCGCGCCGTTCCCCCAGGGCCCGCGGGCCAGCCGCCGGTGGACCAGCCACCACGTCCGCAGCGTCCACCCGATGGTCCCGGCGGCTGCCTCAGCGCGGCTGCGGCGGGGGTGAGGCGTCCGGGCCCCGATCACCTTGCCCGCGGCCAGATCAGGGCCAGGATGCGAGCCGCCCCCCCGAGGTCGGATTTCATGACTGAGATACTAACGTTTTATTACTTAGAGTGATAGCTTGAATTCGTTCGGTAACGTACGGGCAGGACGAGGTGAGTGACGTGAAAGTCCGAGACGATCCCGAAGAGGCCGCAGGCTCCTGGCCCCAGGGTGATTACGAGGCTCCGAGCCTCACGTACCTGGGCACGCTGCGCGAACTCACCCTGGGCGGGATAACAGGCCCGGATGACGGGGTCGGCGGAACAGGGGGCTTCGGGTCCGTGTAACCGTCCGGTGACAGCAACAGGCAGTCCGGCCCGGCGGGGAAGCGGCCGTGGGGACCAAGCCGCAGGCGGGCACCTTAGAGCAAGGGGTTAAGGAATGGCTCTTCGCAGGCCGTCCCGCCGGGTGGCGTGGTTTGCCGCGGCAATGACGATGGCGGTCACCGCGGGTGCTGCCGGGCTGGCGGTATCGGTGCCCGGCGCTTCCGCGGCCGGGACGGTGCGGTTCAGTCAGCCGTTTCACGACAACACCGTCGACGGCCCGGAGTTGCTGTTCCCCGCGCCGCCGGATGGCGAGGTCGGCGTGGCTTACCGCGACCAGCTGACCGACCCCGGTGGGACCGGCCCGTTCATCTGGACGGTGAGCAGCGGGACCCTGCCCGCCGGCATCAGTCTCAGCGCCGACGGGACCCTGGCCGGCACCCCGACAGCGGCCGGCACCTTCAGCTTCACGGTCAACGTGACCGATGCGAGCGGCCAGAGCGCCACCGAAGCCGCCAGCGTCACCGTGATCGACAGGGTGGCGACGACATTCGCCGCACCATCGGGGGAGATCGACACGGCCTACACCGACACCCTGACCGCCGACGGGGGTACGGCTCCCTATACCTGGTCGGTGAAGTTGGGCATCCTGCCGCCCGGGATCACCCTCAGCTCCGCGGGCGTGCTAGCCGGAACGCCCGCCACCGCGGGCAACTATCCGGTCACGGTCAACGTGACCGATCATAATGGCGGCATCGCCACCAGGGCGATCACCCTGGTGATCGCCGCCGGTCCGGAGCTGTACTTCGCGGCCCCACCGTTCGGGGAGATCCGCAGCAACTACTCCGACACGCTGGTCGCCAGCGGCGGCACCGGCCCCTACACCTGGTCAGTCAGCAGCGGGAGCCTGCCGGCCGGGATCACGCTCGACCCCGGGACCGGAACACTGGCCGGGACCCCGACCGCCGCCGGCACCTCCATCTTCACCGTGGAAGTAACCGACGCCGACGGGCAGTCCGCCACCGAGGCAACCACGCTGACCATCATCTCCGGTCCCGCGCTGAGCTTCCCCGCCCCGCCCGCAGGGGAGATCGGCACCGCCTACAGTGACACGCTGACCCCCAGCGGCGGCACCGGCCCCTACACCTGGTCAGTCAGCAGCGGAAACCTGCCGGCCGGGATCACGCTCGACCCCGCCACCGGAACACTGGCCGGAACGGCGACCGCCACGGGCAGGTCCCATTTCACCGTGCAGGTCACGGACGCCAACGGGCAGTCCGCGACCGAGGCAACCACGCTGACCATCATCTCCGCTCCGGCGCTGAGCTTCCCCGTCCCGCCGTACGGGGAGATCGGCACCGCCTACAGTGACACGCTGACCCCCAGCGGCGGCACCGGCCCCTACACCTGGTCAGTCAGCAGCGGAAACCTGCCGGCCGGGATCACGCTCGACCCCGCCACCGGAACACTGGCCGGAACGGCGACCGCCGCCGGCACGTTCCCTTTCACGGTGCAGGTCACCGACACCGACGGGCAGTCCGCGACCGAGGCAACCACGCTGGTGGTGGCCCCGTCAGTGGCCCTGGCCACCTCTGCGGCCTCGGTGAGCTTCGGCAAGCCGGTGACATTCACCGCCACCATAGCGCCGGCTGCCGTGTCAGGATCTGTGACCTTCAGCGATCTGCTGTCCACCGGCCCGCAAAGCGGTCAGGCGGTCACTCTCGGCACGACGGCGCTGTCCGGGGGCACGGCGACGCTGACCGTTGACCTGCCCGCTTTCAACGCCAGCACGGTCACGGCCACCTACAGCGGCGATCCGACGTACGCCTCGGCCGTGTCCAGGCCGACCGGGGTTCAGGTCACCGCCTACAACGGCGAGGTGATCATCGACCAGTTCCGGCTGTCGGGCCCGGGCGGCAGCGGCGATCAGTATGCCGAGCTGTACAACGCCGGGCCCGCGGTGTCCCTGGCCGGCTTCACCCTGGCCGCCAGCTCTGGGACCTCGGTCACCGTCCCGTCAAACGCCCCCGTGCTGGCCGCCGGCGGTACCTACCTGATCGCCGGGGCCGGCTACTCACTGTCTGCCGTCGCAGCCCCCGACCTGTCGGCAGCCAGCCTCGGGACGGCGGGGCTGCGGGTCATCGCGCCGGACGGGCCGGGTACGGTGACTGACGCGGCCGGGTCGGCGGGCGCTCAGGCCGGGTTCTACTCTGGCACCCCGCTGCCGGCCCTGTCCGGGACACCGGCCGACCAGTATGCGTGGGTGCGGCTGGAGAAGGCGGGCGCGCCCGTCGACAGCGGCGGTAATGCCGCGGACTTCCAGCTGGTCTCGACGACGGGCGGGGTGGTCGGCAGGGTGCAGTCCTGCCTCGGCTCGCCGTCCCCGCAGGCCACCGGATCCCCGGTCCAGGCCAACGCAAACCTCCCGTCTGCCCTGCTGGATCCCGCCCAAGGTGCCACCGACGCTCCCAACTCGGTTTACGTGGCGGGAACGCCGGGGCTGCTGACCCTCCGGCGGACCATCACCAACACCTCAGAGGCCACCATCACCACTGCTGAGATCCGCATCACCAGCCTCAGCGAGGTCAACGGCCCTCCCGAGCCCGACGTCACCGCCCAGCCGCCGAGCCTGGCCCAGCTGCGGGTCATCAACCCGGCCACGCCGACCACCCAGATCACCATCACCGGCGGGCACACCGTCACCGTGCAGAACCTCAGCGTGGACGGCCCGGCCACGACCGTTCCCGGCGGCGGGCTTGACACCACCTTGACCATCCGGCTGCCCGGCGGCAGCCTCGCCCCCGGCGCGTCGGTCAGCATCGCCCTGTCCCTCGCCGTCGACCGGCCGGGCGCCTACTGGGCAGGCTACGACGTCGACGCCGTACCCGCCCCCGCCCCCGCCTCCGCCTCCGCACCCGCCTCCGCGCCGGACGGCCAGGGCCGGACCGGCCAGGGCCGGACCGGCCAGCCAGCCACCCCGCCCAGCCAGCTCCTGCACCCCGCCACGCCGTCGCGCTACGCCTTCGGACACGGAACACTGCCATAACCCGCGATGACCCGCCTTCCCAGGTGGCAAGCCCCGGATCCCGCTCAGCCGCCCCGTTCGCCCTGCGCGACACCGACGGCACCGGCGTCCTGCCGTGACGCCATCCGGCGCGCACGAGATGTACGGCCTTCACCTGACGGGCGTCACCGGAGCCGGGCTCCTGCCTGCCCCGGCCGGGGATACGACCCTGCCGCGTGTCGTGATCCGCCGCGCTAGGCAGGATCCCGAGCCCGAATGCATGGGCACCCAGCGAGCCGTGCTCGACCTTCCCGGGCTCCGCCAGCTGCTGCTCCGGCGCGGCGAGAGCACCGCGACGTTCACCGGGCCTCGGCTCAGCCACGACGAACTGATCCACCCCTACCTGGGCGCCGCGGCGTCCGTCTTCAACCGCTGGTGCGGCCGCGAGGTCTATCACGCGGGTGCGTTCGTCTGCAGTGGCCTGGCGTGGGCCGTCGTCGGCGGGCGGGAGGCAGGCAAGAGCAGCCTGCTGGCCGCGCTGGCCGCACGGGGACTGCCGGTGCTGTCCGACGATCTGGTCGTCACGGACGGTCACCAGGCATTCTGCGGGCCGCGGACCATAGATCTTCGCCGGCTCGCGCCGGGCGCCACCGCACCGGTCACCCCGGTCCGTGGCGCCAGCCGGTGGCGGCTCGCGCTACCGTCCGTGCCCGGCGCGGTGCCCCTCGGTGGGTGGATCTACCTGCGCTGGGGCGCCGAGGTGAACATGCACGGGGTTCCGGCGTCCAGCTCGCTGGCCCGGCTCGCCGCGAGGCGGACGTGGCCCGCCCTGCCGTCGGATCCCCGAATCCTGCTGGCGCTCGCCGCCCGTCCAGGATGGGACCTTGGCCGCCCGGCCGACTGGCCCCGGATGGATCAGACCGTAGACCTGATGCTCGAGACGCTTCAGGCGGCTATCCGGCCTCAGGTTTCCGCCCGGATATCGACCAGTCCGGCGCCGACGCACTCCTCGAGGAAACGGGCCGCGTCCTCGGCGGCCAGGACCGCCGAGAGCCCGTAGCAGCTGACGAGCATCCCGGCCATTTCCCCGGCCGTCGTCCAGTCGGTCAGCCGCTTCCACAGCAACGCCCCTGAGGCATTGAGCCCGTGGAAGACAGAGGCAGCTAGATCCAGGACCACGACCTCATCGCCCGCCTGCCGCCACGCCAGGTCGCCAAGCCGGACCCGGACGGAGCGGCCCGGCATGGCGGGACCCGGCATGGCGGGACCCGGCATGGCGGGACCCGGCGACTCGGCTGGCTCGGGCCCGGCGACCCCCTGATCCTTCACCTCGGCGGACCGCCCGCGAACGGGACCGCGCCGGCCAGCCAGGCTTGCTGGACCAGCATGGCGGTGCACAGGTCCGGCTGCGGGCGATCCCACTCCAGGCGCAGCCGGGCGCAGTCAACCACCGATGGGTCCAGTCCGCTGCCGTCCCATCCGGCCAGCAGCGCCCGGGTGTGACGACGCCAGAACACCTCGGTAAACCTGGCCTTCGGCCGGAGCCGCAGAACCGCGTCGGGGTAGCAGCCGCCGAACACCTGACCAAGCAAGCCGGCCCGGCCGCCGGCGCTCTCCGGCGAGACCCTCGAGCCGCAGATGGCTCGCAAGAACTCAGAATCAAGGAGGGGGTGAACAACGTCAGTGTCGGTGTCACGGCCAAGCAGGGCCAGGCTCAGCCGGGTGAGCTCCAGATCACGTCGGCTCCACGCCCAGGCGGGACGGCTCTCATACCGGACCGGCCTGGCCCGGTACTCGCGTCGCAGGCCATGGCGGACGCGGCGGGCCGCCGCAGGACGAAGCCAGCCGAACGCGAGCACGGCTCCGGCCCGGGACGGCCACCACGACGGCCGTCGGGGCCGGCGCAGCCGGCCGAGCACCTGGTCTCCGCCCACGCCGGTGAGGAGCGTCCCGCCAGCAGCCTCCTTCAGTAGCGGGGCATGAAAATAGGCGTTAGCCGGGTGGAGGAGTCCGTGACGGCGCAGCACATCGGTGGCCACCGGCCCGACAAAGTCGAGGTCGTCACCGGCTGGCAGCCGGATCCAGTCGGTAACCCGCAGTGCACGCACGACAGCTTCCTGCCAGGCCGACTCCTCCGCGGCGGGAGCATCCCTTACCCGCCAGGTCACCGGGACAGGCGCCGGCAGTCGCTCGCGCCGGGCCGCCCGCGCGGCAGCGGCAAGGACCAGCGACGAATCGTGCCCCCCGGAGAAGCTGACCAGGCACGGCGGCCGCTGCAGGGCACGGACGACAACCCGCTCAAGCACCGTCACCGGGTCGGCGGTCGGCCCGCTCCAAGCCACCCCGGGATCAGATCCGGCCGACCCCACCACCACGCAGCTGGCGATCTCAAGCGACGTCAGTCGCTGATCCATGACATCCCCCTGCCATCATCAAACCGAGAGGCGGCGGCCGGACTCCCGCCAGAACCCGCTGCTCAGCAGCGTTATCTTCGTGTGCCACGGGTCCCCCTTAGGGCCAAGCTTCGCCCTGTTGTCAGTGCGATCCGATCCCCGCGGGCGCTACCGAATGTATCAGATAGTAACTATTCTTAATCTCTACGTAGTCGTAACGCCCAGGATGCACCTACCGGGAATTGCGCGCAAGGTGCAGGACGGCGGCATCCGCCTTCGCCGCGGACTCAACCGGCCAGTTCGACATTAACTACTTAAAGTGATGTAGTCTACACTTTAAGTAACTCAGCCATATGCCCGCCTCGGCAGCTTCCGGCCCTCACCGCGTTCATCGCGGCCGGCGTCTTCGATGTCGCGGACGGACTGGACGACGAGTTCACACCAGGTTCTTGCTCCGGCTCGCCGCGAGCGTGCCGGGATAGCTGAGGGCAAGGAAGACCTGGCGCTGCAGTCGACGTGATTCGCCAGGAAACGAACAAGCTGTATCAGGCCGGCCGGGCCGTGTCGTAGGCGGAGGCCTGCAGCCTGTACAGGTCGGCGTAGAGCCCTCCGTCGGCCATCAGCAGTTCGTGGGTGCCCTCCTCCACGATCCGGCCACGGTCCAGGACGTAGATGCGGTCCGCGTACCGGACGCTGGCCAGCCGGTGGGTGATGAGCAGAATGGTGCGGTCCTCGGCCTGTTCCCGGATCATCTCGAACAGCTCGTGCTCGGAGCGGGCGTCCAGGGCCGAGGTGGGCTCGTCGCAGATGAGCAGCGCCGCGTCACGGTAGAAGCCGCGAGCGATCGCGATGCGCTGCCACTGCCCGCCGGACGGCTCGGTGCCGCCGCGGAACCGCCGGTCCAGATGGGTGTCGTAGCCGTCGGGCAGTGTCTCGATGACCCGGTCGGTGCCCGCGGCGGCTGTCGCCGTGGCCAGCAGACGGTCGTCGCGCGGGCGGCCCATCGTGATGTTCTCCAGGGCGGTCATCGGCCAGCGCGTGTAATCCTGCATGATTACCGCGATCCGCTCGCGTAGCTGTTCGCGGTCCACGTCGGCCAGGGACCGCCCATCCCAGGTGATCTCGCCACTGCACGGCTCGTAGAGGCCGGCCAGCACCTTGGCCAGCGTGGTCTTGCCCGACCCGTTCTCACCGACCAGAGCGATGACCTCGCCGCGCCGGATCTCCACGGACACGTCGGTCAGCGCGGCACGGTCCGAGCCCGGGTAGCTGAAGCCGATCCGCGACGCCATGATCACGTCGAACCCGGCCGGCGCCGGCCGGGGCCCGGTGCGCGGCAGGCTCTGCTCCGCCTGGCGGCAGAAGTCGAGGTAGTCGCTGAAGTACAGACCGGACTCGTAGCACTGGTTGACCGAGACCAGCAGCCCGGATAGGGACGAGACGGCCAGCTGGATGGTCAGAACCGCCGTGCCCGCCACGGGGAGCCCGATCCAGCCGGCGCTGAGCAGCACGGCCAGCGCCAGGTAGACAAGGCCCATCCCGCCGCCAGCCGCCGCGTCCCCGGCCAGCCGTACCAGGGACTGGCGGCGGGCCAGCCGCAGGCGCACGGCGCGCTCGTAGGAGGCGAGCACGTCGTAGGAGCGCAACAGGAAGTCGCGCATGTTGAACGAGCGCACCTCGGCCGCGGCCCGCCGGTCGGCCATCAGGTCGGCCAGGATCAGCTTCCGCCTGCGGCTCACCCCCAGCTCGTAGCTGACCTGGTAGCGCATGCGGGCGGAGCGGATCGCGGCCCAGGCGTCCGGCGCCGCGGCCACCAGCAGCAGCGGGAGCAAGACGGGGGACAGCACGGCCAGCACGCTCACCGACGCGCACAGTCCGGTGATCCCGACCAGCACGCTCACCGCGAGCTGGACCACCCGCGGCGCCTCGGACAGCCCGCGGCCCCGTGCACGCTGCAGCGCGTCGTAGAAGCCGGGAGTGTCGAAAGCGGCCAGGTCTACTCGCGTGGTTGCGGTGTACAGCCGACGCTCGACCACCGTGGCGACCGCGGGTACCAGCCGGTCCTCTGCCCAGCCCGCCGCCAGGTTCAGCATCGTCCGGGTAACCATGATGCCGCCGATGAACAACAGCGCGGGCAGCGCCGCCTTCAGCCGGCCGGGCGTCGGGCCGCCGGCCATCAGCGCGGTCAGTGCCTGGGTGGTCCCGAGCATGCAGAACGCGCTCATCAGGCCGGAGGCGATGTCGCAGCCGACCGTGGCGGCGCAGTCCTTCCGGCTGGCCAACCAGGCGATCCGGGCCACGTAGCCGATGAGGGAGGGCAGCTGCCGTGTCACGCCCGCGAAGCGATGGGTACCGGCCAGTTCGGCGTCGTAGGCTTCCCAGGCCCGGTCAATCAGCTCGTTCTGCGGCGGATCGCTCATCGCTTACTGGCTCCGGCGGGCACTCTCGCGCTTCGCTCCGCGCCTAGGCGGCCGAGCAGCGCCACGACCGGCTCAAGCTTCTCGTACACCACCAGCACCGGGTCGGCTGGCGTCGCGAGCGCCAGGCCGAGCGTGACAGCCTCCTCCAGGCTGGCGGCGGGCTCGCAGCGGATCTCCGGGCGGACCTCGGTCAGCGCCGAGCTGATCAGCTTGGTCATCTCCCCGGGTTCGCGGCCGCGCAGGTCAACGTCCTCGTAGATGACGACACGGTCGAAGGCGCGGGCCACGGCGCGCGCGCTCTCCGCCACCAGCGCGTCGGTCCGGTCACCGGGCAGGCAGAGCACGGCCACGCTGTCGCGGCCCCAGCGCCCGGAGACAAACTCGCCGACGGCGGCCAGCGCGGCGGGGTTGTGGGCGAAGTCCAGCAGCACCGGAACCTCGCCCGCCGTGAAGGCGTCGAGCCGGCCGGGGTTGTCACGGCTCGGCTCGAAGGCGGCCAGCGCGGCGCCGATCTCCTGGGCGGTCGCGCCGAGGGCACGAGCGGCGGCGATGGCGGCCAGGACGTTGGCGACCATGAACCCCGCCTCGTCGTCCCAGCACTGCGGTACCTCGCGCAGGCTGGCGAGCGTGCAGCGGGTCGCTCCCTCGGCCTCGACCAGCTCGCCGTCGTCCAGCAGGTAGGCCACTCCGCCGTCGCGGATATGGTCCGCGACGACCGGATTGCCTGCCGAGACGGTGAAGTAACGGATCACCGGGTCCCGGTCCAGGACGGCGGCGCGCCGGCCGAGGCTGACGCAGTGCTGGTCGTCGGCGTTCAGCACCAGGTGCCCGCCCTTGCGTAGCTGCTCGGCGACCAGGGCCTTGACGCCGACCATATCCTCGATCGTGTCGACCCCGTCGGTGCCGACGTGGTCGCCGGAGATGTTGGTGATCACGGCGACATCGGCCCGGTCGTAGCCCAGCCCGCGCCGCACGATCCCGCCACGGGCGGTCTCCAGTACGGCTGCCTGCACGGCGGGGTCGCCCAGCACCATCTCCGCGGACCTCGGGCCGGAGGCGTCGGAGGCGTGGATCAGATCGCCGCCTATGAACACGCCTTCGGTCGTGGTCATGCCGACACGCAGTCCCCGCTGGCGCAGCAGGTGCGCGGTCAGCCGGACCGTGCTCGTCTTTCCGTTGGTACCGGTGACCGAGACAATCGGTACCCGGGACTCCGAACCCGGCGGGTAGAGCGTATCCAGGATGGGCCCGGCCACGTCGCGCGAGCTGCCCTCGCTCGGGTGCAGGTGCATGCGCAGGCCGGGCGAGGCGTTGATCTCGATGATGTTGCCGGTGGCGACGCCGGCGCCGGGAGGCTGGCTGATGTCGGCCAGCCGCAGGTCGATGCCGCAGACGTCCAGTCCTATGACCGCCGCGGCGCGGATGCACATCCGGGCGATCGCCGGGTGCACCGAGTCGGTCACGTCCTTGCTGGTGCCGCCGGTGGAGAGGTTGGCGTTGTGGCGCAGCTTGACCACCTGGCCGCCGGCGGGCACGGACGCGGCCGTCAGGCCCTGGCGGTTTAGGTGCGCGAGCGCAATGTCGTCCAGCACGATCCTGGTGAGTGGCCGTTCATGCCCGATCCCGCGCCGCGGGTCCGCGTTGACCTGCTCCACTAGGGCGGCGATGTCGTGCACGCCGTCGCCGGTCACCTGGGCGGGGCAGAGCTCGGCCGCGATGACCCGGCCGCCCACGACCAGGGCGCGGTAATCGGTGCCGCTGACGTACTCCTCGACCAGGACCAGCCCGCCGCGCTGCCCGGCCACGGTGAACGCGGTGCTGGCTTCCGATGCCGTGGCGGCGACGAACACGTCGCGCCCGTGGTTGCCGGAGACCGGCTTGACTACCACGGGACCGCCGAGGTAGTCGAACGCCGCCACGGCCTCTTCGGCACTGGACACGGCGATGCCCTCGGGCACCGGAATGCCCGCCGCGATTAGGAGCTGCTTGGTCACGGCCTTGTCGCAGGCGATGTCCACGCCTATGGCCGAGGTCTGCTCGGTGCTCGCCGCCCACACCAGCCGCCGGCCGCAGCCGTGGCCCAGCTGGAGCAGGGCCAAGTCGGACAGCCTGCGGACTGGGATATCCCGCTCCCGCGCGGCGCGTGCCAGCTCGGCCGCGCTGACCCCCAGCCGCGCCTCGTCGTAGCGCTCGGCGAGGTGCCGCAGCTCCGGGCCCGGCTCGCCCTTCCTGATGACGTCATCCGGAGCGCGCCCGCTGGCAAGGTCGCTGACGAGGGTCGTCCCTAGCGTCAGCAACTGCCGTGCCACCGGGTCCTCGGGCCACTCGTCATCGGGGCACTCGAGTATCAGCCGGAACCATCCCGGCGTACCTGCCCAGAGCGTCCGGCCGAAGTACACATCACGGCCGATGAGGCGCGACAGCTCCAGGGTCACGTGCTCGAGAACGTGACCGAAGAACGTGCCCTGGTCCAGCTTGTCCACCAGCCCGCCCGGCCGGCCTGCCGAGCAATGGTGCTCGGTCAGCCCGGGCAGGCAGCCGAGCAGCCGCTGAGTGAATCCCGGGAACTCTCTGGTCTCGCGACCGGCGAACTCCCGTAGGTCGACCAGGGCCACCGCCACCGGGTGCGAGCAGTACATGTTCGGGCCACGTAGTCGTCTGAGCTCGACGATCCGCATAGTTGTCCTCGATTTCTTGTTGAACTGATCCATGCTTGACTGTGCGGAGCGGTGGTTTACCGCAGGGCTCCTCTCAGCGAAGTGGGCGCCGCCCTTCCAGGTCGAAGAAGCCGCCCGCGCGTGACACCCGGACCCGCACGTCCGGCCGCTTGCCCGGGGCCTCCACGGTCGTGACCGTGCCGTTGCCGAGCACCTCGAAGCACCCGCGACGGACGAGGATGGCAGTGCCCTCGTCGATGCCGATGCCCAGCAGCGAAGGACGCTGGCGGACCGCGCTGACCAGGCGGGGCAGCCGCCGCCGTTGCGTGAAATGCATGTCGACAATGGCCGCTGGAAGCAGGCCGAGGCCCGGCCCGGTGCGCGGCTGATCGGCGGCGTCCGCGCCCAGGATCATCTCCTGGCCGAGCGCCGTCGCTCCCGCGCTGGTCCCCGCGACGACCAGCGTGCCGGCCGCCAGGCGGTCGTGCAGCAGCAGGTTCGCCCGCGATCCCGCCAGCGAACCGAGGCGGGACTGGTCTCCGCCGGTGAAGAAGACACCGGTCGCCCGGGCCAGCCCCGTGAGCGTACGCTCGCCATCGCACTGATCCCGGTTGGCCAGCCGCAGCTCACGCACGTCGGGTACGCCGTGCCGGCGGAACGCCGCTGAGTATTCGGCGAAGAGCGCACCGGGCGCCCCCGACGCCGTCGTGATCAGCGCGATCCGCGCCCTGGTGCCGCCGGAGCGCTCCGCGAAGACCCGGAGCAGCGCGCATTCGCCGGTCCGGTCCTCGGCACCGCCGATAACCAGAAGACATCCTTGGTATAGAGCGGACATTTCGCGTGAATTGCTGCTCATAGAACCAGGATCCGTGGTTAGCGAGATTCCCGCCATGACGTGTTAGATTACCCCACGCGCTTCCTCCCCTGCCGCCCTAAAGAGACTTCCGCCGGGGTTGTCGTGCCCTTGAAGGAAATCCCGTTTTGTGCCTGGAGATATCCGGAATCGACATTCGTTATTCGTTCACGCCGCCGTGCTCCGGTGCTGGCTGGCCCGTGGCCTGGTGCCGGACGAGCCTGGCCCGTCCGGAGGACAGGAGCCTGACCGTCGGTTTTTCCGGGGCGCAGTCCGCTTAACTTATGCGCGCATGGTATGACGACTGCTGTCCCGGCTGGAGGGAGAAAACGGTCTTTCGTCATGTGATGTTCCCTTGTCCGCGCGAGGTTCTATTAGCTGCTCATGAGTATTGACTCCCGACCAGGCGGTCAGGTTTACAGTGAATTCGTTTTGAGAAGCCCTATACGGATCAAATCCATTTCGGAGAAATTTATCCGGTTAGCCTCAATAATCGTTCGGCGGTTCTGAGGGATACTGATTGTGCGGGTGCCTGGCCTAGCCATCCGGCCAGCCACCGCGAACTCCGATCCGCGGCCGGGAGCATTGGAGTAAGCGTGGCGCTGCTGGTGACCGACAGCTGCGCTAGCGGAGGGCGAGCAAGCCCTGGCGGAGCCGGGTGAGGTCCTCGGGGGTGCAGTCGACGTGCGGGCTGATCCGGAGCAGGGGTTCGGTCATCTCGCGGGGGGCGCGGGTCATGGCGCCCGCGGTGGTGACGATGCCGTGCTCATCGAGCAGCCGGGCGCGGGTGGCCGCGATGTCCTGGCCGTTGCTGGCGCGCAGCGCGGTGATGGCGGAGCCGGCGCCTGCCGGGTCGACCACGGCCCACCCGGGCAGGTCGGCGAGGGTTTCGCGGGTCTGCCTGCCGACCTGTTCGAGCCGGCGCCAGACCCGGGCCGGGCCGGCTTCGACGTACTCGCGGACGGCCGTGCACAGGCCGATCCAGGATGCCACGCTCGCCTCGCCCGCTTCCATCAGCCACACGGGGCTGGCGTCCGCGGGCCGTCCGTCGGCCATCAGGTCCGAAGCGCTGACCGTGAGCCGGTCCCACCAGCGCTCGGCGACGCCAGCCAGGCCGACGCCGCGGGGGCCGGTGAGCCACTTGCGGCTGGTCGCGTAGATCGCGTCGGCGCCGCACGCGGTGTCGACGTGGCCCAGGGCCTGCGCCGCGTCCACCCACAGCGGCACCCGGGCCGCCCGGCACAGCGCCGCGGCCGGCGCGACCGGCTGCACCAGGGCCCGGTGCGAGGTCACCTGGGTCAGGTGCACCAGGGCCGGCCGCCGGGCCTGCGGCTGGGCCAGCATCCGTTCCAGCGCGCCGAGGTCGACAGCGCCGTCGCCGCCGGCCGCGAGCTCGGTGACGCGCAGGCCCCGGCGACCGAAGGCGTGCAGGTTGGGTCCCCACTCGCTGGGCGCCACCGCCACCGTGTCGCCTGCGCGCAGCGGCCAGGCCGCGAGCAAGGCCACCAGCGCCGCCTCCGCGCTCGGCACGAACGCCAGGCCGGCGGCCGGGACGGCAAGCAACCGGGCGAGTTCGGCCCGGCCCTCGGCGAGCACCGGAGCGGCCTGCGCCGCCGCCACGTAGGCGCCGACCGCGGCCTCGCGCTCGGCGTGCCCGGCCGTCGCCGCCAGCGTGGCCGTCGAGGCACGGCCCGCCGCGGCGTTGTCCAGGTGCACCCGCTCCGCGGGGACCCGCCGCTCCCGCCACCAGCGCCACTGCGGATCGACCGGGTCAGCCACCGGCGGCCCGGTTAGGACGTGGCTTGTTCGGAGTCACGCGATGGCTGCGCGTCAGCTTCGGGTGGGCCGCCGGACGCGGCATCATCCGGTGGCGGTGAATCATCGGCCCCGGCATCGGCGGCCACCCCGGACCGGGCCGCCCCAGCATCGTCGGCGGGTTTTGGGGCCTCGGTCGCCGAGGCCGGCCGGGCGGTGTAGATCCGGTCCGGGCGCCGCTGGCAGCGGTGGAACCAGACCGCGCCGATCACCGTCAGCACCGAGGCAATGTACATGTTCAGCCGCAGGCCGAAGATGTACACCGACGAGTCGACCCGGAGCGACTCCTCGAAGATCCGGTACGCGGAATAGCCGAAGACGTACAGGGCGAACAGGCCCGGCGGCTTGATCTTGCGGTGGTGGCCCAGCCAGATGAGCACGCACGCCCAGGTGACATCGAAGATCAGCTCGTAGCCGAAGGTCGGCTGGAAGGTGCTCGCGTTCAGGTACCTGGCCGGGATCCCGCCGGACACGCGGTACTGATACGGGATCTCCAGGCCCCAGGGCAGCGTCGTCGGGCGGCCGAAGAGCTCCTTGTTGAAGTAGTTCCCGATCCGCCCAATGCCCTGGGCCATCAGCAGCCCGGGCGCCATCGCGTCCGCGAACAGCGCCGGGCTCACGCCGCGCCTGCGCAGCCGCCACACGCCGACCAGGCCGCCGACCAGGACCCCGCCCCAGATGCCCAGGCCGCCGGTCCAGATCGCGAACACCCCGTACCAGACGTGCGGGATGTCCATCGGGGTGGTGATGTCGAAGTAGATCCGGCCGCCGATGATGCCGGACGGCACGACCCACAGCGCGATATCGCCGACCAGCTCCGGGTCACCGCCCACGGCGCGCCAGCGGCGCCTGGTCGCCAGGACCGCAATGGTGATGCCGACGAGGTACATCAGGGCATAGAAATGAACATCCAGCGGGCCGATGTGAAAACTGTTAGTCGACGGGCTGGGAATGTACGCAGGCATCGCCATCGCCATAGGGCGAGAGTACCCGTCCGTGACCCGGTGGGGCGCACCGCGTCAGCCGGGCCGGGGCACGCACGGGGTCAACCCGTGGTACCCCGGCTCGTTCCGCTTAAATTCAGTGCTCGGTGGAGTCGGCGGCGAACGGTGCGGTACCGGCGTTGCTGGCCGCCGCCGCACGTGGCGCCACGGTGGTCGGGACGGGCCCCGGCGCGGACGTCGACGAGCGGTCCGGGCGGCCCGCCAGCCGGTACACGTCGGATCCGTCCACGGTTTCGCGCTCAAGCAGCTCGGCGACCAGCGCGTCCAGCTCGGCGCGGTGGTCCTTGAGGGTCGCCACCGCCCGCTGTTCGGCCTGGCGCAGCAGCCGGGAGACCTCGCGGTCGATTTCCGCCTGGGTGGCCTCGGCGAACGGACGGCTGGACATGCCGGGACCGCCGCCGCCGAGGAACACAGAACCGCCTTCGGGGTACCCGACCGGGCCGAGCGTCTCGGACAAGCCGAACTCCCTGACCATCTTGATGGCCAGGTCGGTCGCCCCGGCCAGGTCGTTGGCGGCCCCGGTGGACCCCTGGCCCAGCACCACCAGCTCGGCGGCCCGGCCGCCGAGCCGGACCGCGAGCGAGTCCTCCAGGTAGTCCTCGGTGTACATGTGCCGTTCGACCAGCGGCAGCTGCTCGGTCACGCCGAGGGTCTGGCCCGCGGGCAGGATCGTCACCTTGGCCACCGGATCGGCGTGCTCGGCCAGCGCGGCCACCAGGGCGTGCCCGGACTCGTGCACCGCCACCGCGGTCTTCTCCTCGGGCAGCAGCACGTTGGAGCCTTCCCGGCGACCCAGGATGATCCGGTCCCTGGCCGCGTCGAAGTCGGCGGCGGTCAGCGTGTCACGGCCTTGCCTGACGGCGAAGATGGCGGCCTCGTTGACCAGGTTGGCCAGGTCGGCACCGGAAAAGCCGGGGGTGCCCCGGGCTATGGCGTTCAGGTCCACGCCGCCGGCCAGCTTCTTGCCGCGGCAGTGCACGGCCAGGATCGCGCTCCGCTCGTGGACGTTCGGCAGCGGGATCGTGACCTGGCGGTCGAACCGGCCCGGCCGGAGCAGGGCCGGGTCGAGGATCTCGGGCCGGTTCGTGGCCGCGAGCACCACGATGCCGGTCGTCGGCTCGAAGCCGTCGAGCTCGGCGAGCAGCTGGTTGAGGGTCTGCTCCCGTTCGTCGTTGGCTACGTACCCGCCCGCGCCACCGGAGCGGCGCTGGCCGATGGCGTCGATCTCGTCGATAAAGATGATGGCGGGCGCGCGCTTGCGCGCCTCGGCGAACAGGTCACGGACCCGGGCCGCGCCCACGCCGACGAACATCTCCACGAAGCTGGACCCCGTCACGGAGAAGAACGGCACCGCCGCTTCGCCCGCCACCGCGCGCGCCAGCAGCGTCTTGCCGGTGCCCGGCGGTCCGACCATCAAGACACCGCGGGGCACCATCGCGCCCGCCCGTGCGTAGCGTTCCGGCTTGCGCAGGAAGTCCACTACCTCGGAGATCTCTTCCTTGGCCCCCTCGTAGCCGGCCACGTCGGTGAACTTGGTGTTGGGCCGCTCCTCGTCGAACACCTTGGCCCGGGACCGGCCGACGCCCATGACGCCCTGCAGCCCGCCCGCCGCGCCCTTGGAGATCCGGCGGAAGAGCCAGATGGAGAGCCCGATCGGCAGCCCGAAGACGATCAGGTAGATCAGCAACTCGGTGCCGAAGCCATTGCCCGCCGGGCTGGCGGTGACCTGCACCCCGTCGCTGCCGAGCTGGGTCAGGAAGGACTGCTGGGCCTGCGGCGGGATGACCACGGTGTAGGACTTGCCGTTGGTCAGCGTGCCGGTGCTCGTGCCGCCTGCCGTCGTGGCGATGTCGATCGTCTTTACCTGGTGAGCCGACGCGTCGGCCAGGAACTTGGTGTAGGTGAGGCTGGTCGAGGTGGTGCGGGTGGGCAGGAAGAAAAAGAGGAAGAACATGATCGCGATCGCGATCGGCCAGATCCAGTGCCGCCAGGCGGGCGGCGGCGGCGGCGCCTTGGGCGGTACGGGCTTGTCGCCCGGCGGCGGCGGTGTGGCTTGCTTACTCATGTGCAGCTCCTTGTGCTGCCAGTATGCCCGGTGTTCGAAGCTGGCCCATCCCGAGACAGGTGTATCCGGCCATTGGTCAGCACACTGACGGCGAACGGTCAGGGAACATTAAGGAATCAGGACCGCGGCGCCGTCGAAGCGGCCGGCCTTCAGGTCTTGCAAGGCCCGGTCCGCGGCGTCAAGCGGATAGGGGTGGACGGTGACGGCCAGCTTGTGTTCGGCCGCGAACCCGAGGAACTCGCGGGCGTCGGCCCGGGTGTTGGATGTGACGCTGCGCAGTTGCCGCTCCTGGAACAGGTGCTTTTCGTAGTTCAGCGGCGGGATGTCGGACAGGTGGATACCCGCGATCGACAAGGTGCCGCCGCGGTCGAGCGCGGCCAGGGCGGGCAGCACGAGCTCGCCGACGGGGGCGAACAAGATCGCGGCGTCGAGCGGTTCCGGCGGCATGTCGGCCGCGTCACCGGCCGAGGCGACGCCGAGCTCGAGCGCCAGCCGGCGCGCCTGCTCGCCGCGAGTCAGCACGTGCACGGTGGCCCCTCGGGCCAGCGCGACCTGGGCGGCCAGGTGCGCGCTGCCGCCGAAGCCGTAGAGGCCCAGCCGGCCGCCAGGGGGGAGCTCGGCCCGCTTGAGGGCGCGGTAGCCGATGATGCCCGCGCACAGCAACGGGGCGAGTTCGGCGTCGGAGTAGCCATCGGGCAGACGGTGCGCGTACGCGGCGGGCACCGTCATGTACTCGGCGTACCCGCCGTCGGCATCCCAGCCGGTATACCGCGAGGCGGGGCACAGGTTCTCCGCGCCGCGCCGGCAGTAGACGCACTCGCCGTCGGTCCAGCGCAGCCAGGCCGCGCCGGCCCGGTCGCCTTGGGCGAACTCGCCGTTGGTTCCCTCGCCTACGGCCGCCACCTCGCCGACCACCTCGTGGCCGGGGGTCACGCCGGGCCGGTGCGGCGGCAGGTCGCCCTCGGTCACGTGCAGGTCGGTGCGGCAGACACCGCAGGCCAGGACGCGCAGCAGCAGCTCGCCTGGTCCTGGCCGCGGGACCTCGTCATCAGGGTGCAGGCGCAGCGGGTGGCCGCTGACCGGCCCGGGCTCCTGCACATGCCACGCACGCATACCCGCACGTTACCTCGGGGCTTGGCGGGGCTCGCCACGGGTCGGGCTGTGCGGGGCCCGGCGGCCGGAATCTTCAAGGTCCGCCGACAGGAGTTGAACCGGAGCCACCACCCGCACGTTTTACACAGCAGAATCCCGGTATCGGCTCAGACTTCGGGGTTCTAATTATTTGCACTGATACTGAGCTTGCTGCCACAATCAGGACCATAACCCCAGTCCGTGAGGCCACGGGGGCCTGTCTCGGTTCGGCGGCACGAGGAACGTACGCCGGGCCGCTGTCGTTACAGGGACTAGGGGTTTTGGAGGGGCACGTGATCATTCCGCTGAACCGCGTGAGCGCCAGCGCGGCAGTGCCAGACGGGGGAAGTGATGGAGCCGTGATAACCGCTAAGCGCGTGGAGCCTGTTCCGCTTCAGTCCGTGCCGCCCGAGCCGGCCACTCTGATAGCCGTCAAGCTCGAGTCGGCCAATCTCAAGGCGGTCAAGCTCGAGCGGGTCCAGCCCGAGCGGGTCCAGCCCGAGCGGGTCCAGCTGGAGCTTTCCTGCCGGACCGGCGCGGACGGAAACCAGGTCGTCAGCGTGACCGGGGAACTCGACATCGCCACCGCCGAGCAGGCCTACGCCTACATCAGCGAGGTGATCGACTCCTGGCCGACGCCGGTCAGCGTGGACCTGTCCGGGCTGACCTTCTGCGATGCCTCAGGTCTCGGCGTCCTGGCCAAGATCGCGCGGCACGCCCGGCAGGCGGGCCGCCAGCTCAAGCTCACCTCGGTCCGGCCGTCGCTGCTCAAGATCATGCGGCTGACCGGCCTGGACGGCGTGTTCCCCGAGCTGCGCCGGCCAGTTCCCGTGTACTCAGCGTTAGCTGCCCGTCCGGCCCGCAGATAGGTGCACCGTGACCGTGGAGGATACTGCCCGCTAGCGTTAAATTGGAGTGCTTCCGGCGTTAGGTCTGAAAGTAATCGCAAGCGGAGGGACTCCCAATGGCCGAAGAAGTTCAAGGGCAGGCCGCCGAAGAATCGGACTCTTCCGAATCTTCCGAGGCAACCATCGCCGTGCACTGGCGCGAGGAGGGCTACTATCCCCCGCCGCCCAAGTTCATCGGCCAGGCAAACGCCTCCGACCCGGCTATCGTCGCCCGGTTCGCGGAAGAGAACTTCCCCGACTGTTTCCGGGAATACGCAGACCTGCTGTCCTGGGACGAGTACTGGCACACCACCCTGGACACCAGCAACCCGCCGTTCTGGAAGTGGTTTGCCGGCGGCAAGCTGAACGCCAGTTATAACTGCGTTGACCGGCACCTGGCCAAGCACAAGAACAAGGCGGCGCTGATCTGGGTCCCAGAACCCGAGGACGCGGCCCACGTTGTGATCACCTACCAGGAGCTTTACCGTCAGGTCAACGAGTTCGCGGCGGTGCTGCAGGCGGCCGGCGTCAAGGCTGGCGACCGGATCACCCTGCACATGCCGATGGTGCCCGAGCTGCCGGTCACGATGCTGGCCTGCGCCCGGCTCGGCGCGATCCACTCCCAGGTATTCGGCGGGTTCAGCGGCGGCGCCTGCGGGCACCGCATCGCCGACTCGGGCAGCACGATCCTGATCACTATGGACAGCTACTACCGTAGCGGCGCCGTGCAGGACCACAAGGTCAAGGCCGACGAGGCGGTCGAGGCGGCCCGCAAGGAAGGCACCGAGGTCGAGAAGGTGCTGGTCTGGCGGCGCTTCCCGGGCCAGTACTCCTCCGAGACGCCGATGGTGGAGGGCCGCGACTTCTTCGTCGACGAGCTCCTCGCCGACCACCGCGGGGTGGTCGTCGCGCCGGTCTCCATGCCGGCCGAGGCTCCGCTGTTCCTGATGTACACCAGCGGCACCACCGGCCGCCCCAAGGGCTGCCAGCACTCCACCGGCGGCTACCTGGCCTACGTGGCCGGCACGTCCAGGTACTACCAGGACATTCACCCGGACGACACGTACTGGTGCATGGCCGACATCGGCTGGATCACCGGCCACTCCTACATCGTCTACGGCCCGCTCTCGCTGGGCACCACCAGCGTGATCTACGAGGGCACGCC
>Ga0302308_10000799_pt1 | contig 26632 bp, 20 predicted proteins | sample III_Palsa_E3_3_FD_200531 | JGI IMG/M metagenome (GOLD analysis project Ga0302308, IMG submission 200531) | Peat permafrost microbial communities from Stordalen Mire near Abisko, Sweden - III_Palsa_E3_3 | ecosystem: Environmental > Terrestrial > Soil > Palsa > Peat permafrost | place: Sweden...
TATGTTCGGCGGGCCGCCGCAGGTCCCTCTGGCTTTCTATCAGGGGTATCTGCCCACCATAGTCAGAACATGCCTCCCGGCTCGTTCGGCTTTAACGATGACCGCCCGGCGCGCGGACGCGTCGGGCGGTCATAGGTGCGGCGGGATCAGGCGGCGGTGCTCCGGCGGCGGGCTAGGGTGTCCACCGTGACGGCGGCGAGCAGAACCGCCGCGGTCCACATGTACTGCGGCGCGGCGCCCAGGCCGAGCAGTTCCAGGCCGTTGTAGATGACGGCGACGACGAGCCCGCCGAGGACCGCGCCCACCATCTTGCCGCGGCCGCCGAACAGGCTGGTGCCGCCGATGACCGCAGCGCCGACGGCGTACAGGACGTTCTGGCCGCCCGGGACGCCGGTGGAGACCGAGCCGAGGTAGGAGGTGTAAATGATGCCCATGATGCCCGCGGTCGCCCCGGCCAGCGTGAACGCGAGGATCCGGATCCGGCTCAGGTTGACGCCGGCCCGCCTGGCCGCCTCGGCGTTGCCGCCGATGGCGTAGATGTACCGGCCGAACCGGGTGCGGCCGAGGAGGAAGCTCCAGGCAACGACCACCACCAGGACCACCAGCACCACCCACGGCACGCCGCGCACCACGGTAAGGCCGACGCCGCGGTTGGTGTTGCCGATCAGCACCACCACCACGCCCGCGACCGCCATCGCGGCGATCTTCAGCAGGGTGACGCTCAGCGGGGGCGCGGTGAGATTGCCCGCCCGCCTGCGGGTGTCGCGCACCAGGAACAGCGCGCCGGCCAGCGCCACGGCGGCCGCCATGACGATCCAGCCGGCCACCGGGCTGAGGGAGCCGGCGTAGATATCGGTCAGGACGTTGTTGTACAGCCGGATGCTCCCGCCGCCGTTGGGGGCGGCCGAGTCCATGACCTCGAGCAGCAGGCCAAGCGCCAGCAGCTGGCCGGCCAGCGTGACCACGAAGGACGGCAATCGGAGCCAGGTGACGACAAAGCCCTGGAGCCCGCTGAAGATCGCGGGGACGGCCAGGCCGACCAGCACCGCGAGCGGCCACGGGGCGGGATTCGGCGGTAGCAGCAGCCACAAGGTGAACGTCGCGCCGACGGCGGAGGTATAGCCGATCGACAGGTCGATCTCGCCGAGCAGCAGGACGAACACCTCGGCCATGCCCAGCATCATGAAGAAGGCGGCCTGCCCGATCAGGTTGACCAGGTTGCCTGCGGACAGGAACAGGGAGCTGCGGACCTGGAAGTAGATGACGATGGCGGCCAGGCCGAGGATGACCGGCAGGGCGCCGCTGTCGCCGTTGCGGACGCGGGACAGCCAGATCTTGGCGTACTCGCCCAGCGAGTCCGCCATGACCTCGGGGGCGGCGAGGGCGACCTCGGACGCGATCTCCTCGTCGGGTTCGGTGGCCTCGGGTGACGGTCCTTGGACGTCAGTGCTCACTGGAGCTCCCTGCTGAGGGCTCGGCCGACGTGGCGGCGAGGCGCTTGGAGGTACCGGTGGTCATAAGGTCGACGATGGACTCGGCGTCGTATTGCGACGCCGGTCCGACGGCCACCAGGCGGCCCAGCCGCAGCACGGCGATCCGGTCCGCGACCGACTGGACGTCGTTCAGGTTGTGCGAGATGACGATCACCGCGATGTTCTGGCTTTTCAGTCGCTTGATCAGGTCGAGCACGACGCGTGTCTGGGTGACGCCCAGGGCGGCGGTCGGCTCGTCCAGGATTACCAGCTTAGCCTCGCGCATCACGGCCCGGGCGACCGCGACCGCCTGCCGCTGGCCGCCGGACAGCGAGCCCACCGGCTGGCGGACCGAGCGGACCGTGACCACCGACAGGTCGGCCAGCGTCTGCCTGGCGGCTTTCTCCATCCCGATCTCGTCCAGCTGGAAGTGCTTGGTCTCCTCGCGGCCGAGGAACATATTCGCCACGATGTCCAGGTTGTCGCACAGCGCCAGGTCCTGGTAGACGGTGGCGATGCCGAGATCGGCGGCGTCCTTGGGGGTGTGCAGGTGGACCTCTTGGCCCTGCCAGATGATCTGACCGTGATCCTGGTGGTAGATGCCGGAAATCGTCTTGATCAGCGTGCTCTTGCCCGCCCCGTTGTCACCGACGACCGCCGTCACCTGACCGATGGGGATGTCCAGGGTGATGTGGCTCAGCACGCGCACCGGGCCGAAGCTCTTGCCGATATTGACCAGGTGCAGCAGCGGCGGGCCGTCGGCGCCGTCGCCGGCCTGCGGTGGGGTGGGGTCCTGCGTGTGGTCTGGGGTGTCCATGGCGTCTGTCCCGTCCGTGGCGTCGGTCACGTGGGGGTCGGGCGAGGACGCCCGGCCCGCGTTTGCGGGCCGGGCGCCTTCCGCGCTCGGTGTGGTCACCGGACGCGTCTCCTGACCTTCACGGTCATTACGAGATCCCGGCGGCCTTGCAGGCGGCGGCGTACTGGCTGACGCACAGCTGCGAGGCCTTCACGAAGTTGTCCGCGATCACGGTCGATTCCATGTTGCTCGGGGTCACCCACTCCGGCGTGCCCAGCACCGACGGCACAGAGACGTTCTCCTTGGTGTCCATGGTCGAGCCGTTCACCAGGCTGCTCGGCGGGGTCTGGCCCGCGCGCAGGTACATGGCCAGCGCGACGGCCGCCTGGGCCTCGATGTAGATCGGCTTGTAGACCGTGCCGCACTGGTAGCCGGACAGGATGTTCTGCAGCCCGATCAGGGTCGCGTCCTGCCCGGTGACCGGGAAGGTCTTGGGCTTGACGCCCACCCGCTGCAGGTAGGTGATGATCGGGGCGGCGTTCTCATCGTTCGGCGTGAGCACGGAGTTGATGTTCTTGTGCGCCGTGAACGCCTGCTGGAATTCGCTTTCCGCGACCGTCGGGGTCCAGGTCCCGGCGGGCTCGCCGACGTTCACGTACTTGCCGCTTGAGAACAGGGGGTTGAGCACCCCGAGGTACCCCTGGGCGAACAGGGTGGCGTTGTTGTCGGTCGGGTCGCCCTTCATGACCAGCACGTTCGGCTTGGCGACGTGCCAGGCGGTGGCGCAGGCCGTGAAGCCGTCGCCGATCTTGGTGCCGACGAGGACGTTGTTGAAGCTGACGTAGTACTCGCGGCTGCCGCCCAGGGTGAGCCGGTCATAGTCGATGACCTTGGCCCCGTGCGCCTTCGCGTAGGACTCGATCTGGGCCCCGACGCCGGGGTCGAACGGATCCATGATCAGGATGCTGGCGCCCTTGGTGATGGCCGCCTGGGCCTGGGAAAGCTCGGTGGCGTCACTGCCCTGCGCGTTCTGCACGGAGAATTGCGAGGACGTCAGACCCGCCGCGGTCAGAGCCTGCGTCAGGTAGGGCGCGTCGAACTCGGTGTACCGGGCCGAGGAAACGGTGTCCGGGAGGAGAACGGCCACGTTGCCCTTGCCTGAGGACGCGAGCGGCTTCAGCGTCGACATCGCGGAGAAGCTCCGGTTCAGCTGACTGAGCGAGACTGACACCGCGGCCGAGCTAGAACTGCTCGTAGAGCTCGAGGTCGAATTAGGAGTACTGCTGCTGCTACTGCTGCTGCAGGCCGCAGCGGCGAGGCACAAGGCCACCGACACTGACGCTACAGCAGCCCCTTTCTTTGCCACCCGAATCATAGAAAACCACCTCTGTGTCTTAAAGGGAAGTGCCGCATCCAGGCCTTGCGACTTTCCTCGCAGGCCTGGCGGACTGCGCGGCCTTAGCGTCTTACCCAAGACCTTAGAGCCCCACCAATTAACGTGGCCTTAACATCTGGGGCATTTCGTGAAGATACCGTGAACAGCAATCTTTTTGTGTTGTTTCTGATTCACGTTTGTCACCTGGGCGTTATTGTTCGCGCTAACATTGGCGCCCACTCGGGCGTTCACTCGGGCGCCAGCCGGTAGCCGGCCCGGGGCTGGGTGAGGATCAGCGGGGCGCAGTCCTCGGCCTCGAGCTTGGCCCGCAGCCGCCGCACGTAGACGCGCAGGTACTCGGTCTCGGTCTCGTAGCCGTGGCCCCACACCCGGCGGAGCAGGTGAGCGTGGGTCAGCAGCTTGCCCCGGTTGACCGCGAGCTCGCGCAGCAGCGCGAACTCGGTCGGGGTCAGGTGCACCGGCTGCCCCGCCCGCGTCACCTGCTGCAGGGCCAGGTCGATGACGATATCGCCGACCGCGATGACCGGCGGCGCCTGCTGCTCGGTCGGCGCGGCCGGCCGGGTCCGGCGCAGCGTCGCGGTGATGCGCGCCAGCAGTTCCTCGATGCTGAACGGCTTGGTCATGTAGTCGTCGGCGCCCATGTGCAGGGCGGTCACCTTGTCCCGCTCGCCGCCGCGGGCCGACACCACGATGATGGCGACCGGCGAGCGCTCGCGGATCTGACGGCAGAGGTCGAACCCGTCGGCTTCTGGCAGCATCAGGTCGAGCAGGACGATGTCCGGGTCCTCGGTCTCCAGCAGCTGCAGGGCCCGCATCCCGTCCACGCTGACGACGGTGTCGAAGCCGCGCACGGCCAGGTTGGACCGGATCAGGTCCACGATGTTGGGGTCGTCCTCCACCACCAGGGCGCAGGTCTTGCGGCCCGTCTCAGTCATCCCGGTCATTCCTGTTCCCCGTCATTCCTGGTCCCCCGAGTTCTGCCTTGGCATGAGGTCCGGTCGTCCGGACCGGCTCGGGAACCTCGGCCTCGACCGGCAGGGTCACGCTGAAGCAGGTGCCCGTGGGCACCTGCTTCAGCTCGATCCGGCCGCCATGAGCTTGCACGATCCCCTTGGCGATGGACAGGCCCAGGCCCGCGCCCGCGCCCTTGCGGGGGTTGGCGCCGGTGCTGGTACGCGGGCGGCGGGCGGGCTCGAACGGCGCGGCGACCAGTTCGGGCGGCAGGCCGCGGCCGTCGTCCCGCACGCCGATGACTACCTCGGAGGTGGCAGCCGTGACCGTGACCTGCACGCGGGTTCCGGGCGGGTTGTGGCCGAAGGCGTTGTTCAGCAGGTTCACGAAGACCTGCTCCATCCGGTCGTGGTCGGCCCACACCACCGGCAGGGCAGCGCCGCAGCTGAGCGTGACCGATTCCGCGCTGCCCGGCGGCAGGCAGGCGATCGCCGCCTGGAGCACCAGCCGGATGTCGCACCAGTCCCGCTGCAGACGCATGATGCCCGACTCGATCGCGGAGAAGTCGAGCAGGTCATCGACCAGCCGGCCGAGGCGCGCCGACTCCGCCGCGATCCGGTCAAGGAAGCGCTGCTGGGAGTCGCCGTCCCAGGTCACGTCGGGCTGCATGAGGCTGGAGGCGTAACCCCGGATGGCGGTCAGCGGGGTCCGCAGCTCGTGGCTGAGCCGGGACAGGAAACCACGCTGCAGCTCACGCGACCGGCGCAGCGCCGCCGCCTCCTGGTGCGCGTGACCGGCCTCCTCGCGTTCGAGCGCGAGGCGGAGCGAGTTGGCCGCGTCCTCCATCAGCGCGGTCTCTTCCTTGGTCGGCGGTACCCGGCGCCAGCTGGCGATCAGCACGGTGGGGCCGCCGGCCGCCATGAAGGCCACCGCCCGGGCCCGCTGCCGGCGGCTGCTGTGCAGCTGCCGGGCGACCCCGTCCGGGTGCGCGCTGTCCAGCGCGCTGCCGGCCATCTCACGCAGCGACGGCGTAGCTGAGGACGGATCGGTGCCGAGCGGCCCGGCAAAGGCCCGCCACCTGGTCGGCTGGCCCGCGGGCTGGGTGATCAGCGCCACCTCCTCGGCCTGCAGGCCCCGGCGCAGCGACTGGAGCGCGACGACCAGGCCCTCGCTGACCAGCACCGGGCCGGCCAGCGTCTCCAGCATCTCCCTGATCGTCTCGAGGACCCGGTTCCTGGTCGTCACCTGGTCCAGCAGCCGGTCCCGTTCGATGGCGCTGGCCGCGTAGCCGGCGTAGACGGTGACCAGGTCGAGCTGGTCCCGCTGCGGCGCGCCGTCCTGGGCCCGGAACACGGTGATGACCCCGCTCAGCCCGCCCGGCCCGAGCACAGGAACCGACCAGGAGCTGGCCACGTTCACCGTCTTGGCCAGGTCGCGGAAGCTCCGCCAGGCCGCGCCGGCGCGCACGTTGTCGGCGATGACGGGCCGCTCGTCGGCCGCGGCCAGGCCCACCGGGCCGCCGCCGGGCCCCAGCGGCAGCCGGGCCCATGGCTCCAGCTCGCCGGGGGTGAAGCCGAGTGAGGCCGCGCAGAGCAGGGTCCGTTCGGAAACCAGGTGAATGCACAGCCGCTCGCTGGACAGCGCCGCGCCGAGCGCGGACAGGATCAGCGACAGGCTGGACGACGGGTCCGCCGAGACCAGCCGGTCGGTGAGCCCATGCAGCCGGGTGAGCTGGTGGCGCGCGGAGGTGTCGATCTGCTGGCCGGACAGCAGCGCCACCACGTCGTCCGGGTGGGCGTCGGCCGGGCGCAGGTCGGCCGCGATCCGGCCCTGGCGCAGTACCACGATCCGGTCGGCCAGCCGGAACATCTGGTCGATGTCGTGGCAAGCCAGAAGGATCGTGGTGCCCTGCTCCCGCAGGCCCATGATCAGCTCTTCGACCTGAGCCGATTCCTTCACCCCGAGTGCCGCGGTCGGCTCGTCCAGCGCGAGCAGCCGAGGCCTGCGGCCCATGGCCCGGGCCACCGCCACCAGCTGCCGCTGGCCGCCGGACAGCGATCGGACGGACAAGGTAGTGTCCTTCAGCGGGATGCGCAGCGAGCTCAGCAGCGACGCGGCAGCCACGTGGAACCGGGCGTCGGACCGCATCAGCCGCCGCGACTCCTGGCCGAGCAGGATGTTGGCCGCGACATCCAGGTTGTCGCACAGCGCCAGGTCCTGCCAGACCACGGCGACCCCGCGCTTGGCCGCGCCAGCCGGATCGGACGGCACCCGCTTGCCCGCCAGGAAGATGTCACCGGTCGTCGGGACCACGTCCCCGGCGATACAGCGGACCAGGCTGGTCTTGCCCGCGCCGTTCTCCCCCGCGAGCGCGACGAGCTCGCCGCTGCGGACGTCCAGGTTAATGTCGTTCAGGGCCCGCACCGGACCGTAACTGACGCTCAGCCCGGACACGGAAAGCAGCGGGCCGGCCGGGCCAGCCGGGACCACGGTGGGCAGGTCTCTGGCGGCGTCCCTGGCGGCGAGGAGCGAACCGGTCATGCCGCCATTGTGTGGCCTGTTTGGTGCGCTTGACCACAAAATTCACCTACCGAGCGCATCTGATCAGGTATTTCCACGTTTTTTAAACATCTGGGCCCGGCCCTGGCCGGGCGTGGCCGACCCGATGTGACAGCGGGGCGGTTGGGACCGTCTCGATGTGACATCGGTGCGGGTAGTTGGGGGCGCTTCGTGGTCCGGCCGGGGCTGGATGATCGCGATGATAAGGAGCGGATAGCACAGGTGAGGTAGCGGTAGAACCAGTAGCCCAGGAGCAGCTGCGCGCCGATGAGGAGCGCGGCGGCGAGAGCGGCGTGCTCGCACGTGTCCTGCACTCCAGGACAACCATTGGGACGGCGAGCGCCCGGGAGCTGGAAGAGTAGGTTCCTGGGGCGGGTGCCAGGGTTCGTTCGGATGGTTGATTTTTTAAGGTGAGAGGAGCGGGGCCTTGCTTGTTGCTTTTTCTGTGACACCGATCGGGACCGGCGAAGCGGTCGGGGAGGCGGTGGCCGAAGCGGTGCGGGTGGTGCGGGACAGCGGGCTGCCGAACCGGACCGACGCCATGTTCACCACGCTGGAAGGCGACTGGGACGAGGTGATGGCGGTGGTCAGGCAGGCCGTGGACGCGGTCGCGGCCCGGGCGCCGCGGGTCAGCCTGGTGCTCAAGGCCGACGTGCGGCCGGGGGTGACCGGAGCGCTCACCGCCAAGGTCGAGACGGTGGAGCGGTACCTGCAGGGCTAGGGCTCCGGCCGTTAGGGCACACCGGGGTTTAGGGCACACCGGGGGTTAGGGCACACCGGGGTCTAGGGCACACCGGGTTTAGGGCACACCGAGCAAGCGGAGCACGGCGGTGCTGGCCGCGGCGGCGAGGACGACGACCAGGAACGGGGCCTTGCGCCAGGCCAGGACGCCGCCGACCAGGACGCCGACCGGGCGGGCCAGGCCGGAGAAGCGGTGGCCCTCGGTCAGGGCGGTGGTGGCGACCAGGGCGGCGAGCAGGATCACCGCGGCGGCTTCGAGCAGCTTCTCGGCCCGGGGCGGGAAGGTGATCCGGGTGCGCAGGGCCGGGCCGGCGAACCGGATGGCGTAGGTCCCGGCGGCGAGCGTGGCCATGCCCGCGACGACCAGCGTGGTGTCTTTCACGGGGCCGGGCGCTCTCGGCCGGGATGTTCGCGGGCGGGGTGTTCGCGGATCAGGAGGAGGACCGCGGCGAGGGCGAGCAGGACGGGCAGGCCGGCGGGCAGGAACGGGGCGGCGGCCAGCGCGATGACGGCGCCGGCCACGGCGGCCCGCAGCGTGGCGCGGTCACGCAGAGCCGGGACGATCAGGGCCAGGATCACCGCGGGGAACATGGCGTCCAGGCCGAACGCATTGGTGTCGCGCACCACGCTGCCGATCAGGGCGCCTCCAGTGGCGCCGCCGGACCAGGCGACGAGCACACCGAGGCCGCAGAGCGAGTAGGCGGCGCGCTTGCGCGGGTAATCGGGCTGGGCCAGGGTGAACACCACGGTCTCGTCGTTCATCAGGTGGGTGCCGAAGATCCGCCGCCAGCCGCGGCCGGTGACGTCTGGGGGCAGCGCCAGGCCGTAGGGCAGGTGGCGGGCGTTCACCAGGAGCCCGGCCAGGGCCGCGGCGAGCGGGTTGCCGCCCGCGGCCACGATCCCGATGAACAGGAATTCCGACGCGCCCGCCACCACGAACACGCTCTGCACCATCGGCAGCCACAGCGGGAGCCCGGAGGCGACCGCGATAGCCCCGTAGGACAGGCCGATGAACAGCACGGCCAGGCAGGTGAGCGCGATGTCGCGCCGGACGCTGCCCTCTAGAGTTCTTCGTATCGAACTCATGAAGCCTATTCTGGGCAGCCAGGAGTCGTTCGTCAAAACGAACGGTGGACTTATATGACGAACACCGACCCGGCCGGGGGTTTGCCGACTCGGGGCCTGGTGGCGCAGGTCGCCACCGCGCTGCGGCGGGAGCGGCACCGGACCGGGCTGTCACTGACCGAGGTCGCCCGCCGCGCCGGGATCGCCAAGTCAACGCTGTCCCAGCTGGAGTCCGGCACCGGTAACCCCAGCCTGGAGACGCTGTGGGCAATCTGCGTCGCGCTGGATGTGCCGTTCTCCCGGCTGCTTGACCCGCCGCGGCCGCACACCCAGGTGATCAGGGCGGACGAGGGCCCGACGGTCGCCGCGGCGCAGGCCGACTACCAGTGCACGCTGCTCGCTTCCGGCCCGCCGGGGGTGCGCCGCGACGTGTACCGCATCGCGGCCGAGCCCGGGCACGCGCGGGCTTCGCAGCCGCATACGCCCGGCGTGGTGGAGCACGTCGTGATCAGCGCGGGCCGGGCCCTGGTCGGCGCGACCGGCGAGGTCGCCGAGCTCGGCCCGGGCGACTACATTTGCTACCCGGGCGACGTGCCGCACGTCTTCGAGGCCCTGGAACCGCGCACCCAGGCCGTGCTGGTCTCCGAACACCCGTAGTCGGGTCTTCAGGGTTCGATCGGGACCTGCTCGATCAGCGCGGCCAGGCCCGCCTCGTCGAGCAGGTCGGCGGGACGGACCGTCTGGTCGTGCGCCACGTAGTAGAAGGCCGCCCGCACCGCCGCGACCGGCACCCCGGCCAGCGCCGCCCAGGCCAGGCGGTAGGCGGCGAGCTGGACGGAGACGGCGTGCCGTTCGGTGTCAGTCCGGGGCGGGGTGCCGGTCTTCCAGTCGACCACGTCGAAGCTGCCGTCCCTGGCGTCGGCGAACACCGCGTCGATCCGGCCGCGGACCAGCCGGTCGCCGACCAGCGTCTCGAACGGCACCTCGACGGCCCGCGGCCAGCGGTCGGCCCACGGGCTGCGCTCGAACCTGGCCCGCAGCTCGGCGAGATCCTCGGCGTCCGGCGCGGCGTCGTCGTCCGGGCCGCCGAACAGGTCGCTGTCGTCGATGAGCAGCTGCTGGCCGTACCGCTGCTCCAGCCAGCGGTGGAAGGCGGTGCCGCGGCGCGCCTGCCGGGCGGGGGGACGGGGCATGGGGCGGCGCACCTGCCGGGCGAGTTCGGCCGGGTCGCGGGCGAGGGACACCAGCGCGGACACGGACAGCCGGGCGGGCAACGCGACCTCGGTCACGCCGTCGTGCTGCCGCTGCTGGGCCCGCTCGGCGAGCAGCAGGTCGGCATCCCGGTGCCACGCCGCCACCAGCGCCTGGTCCGGGGGGCCTTCGGGAGCCTTCGGGGCCCGGGCCGGGGGGCTTGTCCCCTCCAAGGGGGGTCTGGGGGGATAGGTCCCCCCAGAATCGGGGGGGTCTTGGGGGGTCGCCCTCCCGGCTAGTAGAGCCTGCTCGACCATTTCGGCGGCCTTGCGGACGGCCTGGTAGTGGCGGCCGGCCGGGGTGGCCGGCCAGTCCGCGGTGTCCACCGTGGCCAGCAGGGGGTTCTCCGCGTCGGGCTCGGGCGCAGGCGCCCAGGTTGAGACGTCCGCCGCGCCGCAGGTCCGCACTTCGGTCAGGAACGGCGAAGGGCCGAGGCGGCTGGTGCCGCCCTCACCCCACCAGTATCCCGAACACCCCAGCCAGAACGCCGCGCGCGTCGTCGCGACGTACATCAGCCGGCGCTCCTCGGCTAGGTCACGCGTGGCGCAGGCATCGGCGAAGGCGTCGAGTGAGGCAGGGTCGAGCCCGCGCAGTTCTGGTAGGTCGCCTGCGTCACCGCGCAGGCTGAACGGGATCAGCCGGGCGTTGTCCGTCCACCGGGTGGAGATCCGGGGCCGGGCCGGGAACACCTGGGACCGCTCCCCCAGCGCCAGGCCGGGCACGAACACGGCCGGCCACTGCAGGCCCTTGGCCGCGTGCACGGTCAGCAGCTTGACCGAATCCGACTCGCCCACCCGCCCGGTCTCCAGCCCGAACTCCTCCTGCTGGGCCGCCGCCAGGTAGGCCAGGAACGCGCCAAGAGTCGGCTCGGCGTCCTCGCCGGTGAACGACGCCGCGACATCGGTGAAGGCGTCCAGGTCGGCGCGTGCGGCCACCGGATCGGCGCCCGGCCGCGCGGCGACCTCGATGTCCAGGCCGAGCACCCGTTCCGCCTCCGCGGCCAGGTCGGCGAGTGGCCGCCCGACGTGTGCGCGCAGCCGCCTCAGCTCGCCCGCGAGCGAATGCATCCGGGCGTAGCCGACCGCCGAGTAAGCCCTCGCGTCACCCAGGTCATCGAGCGCCTCCACCAGGCTGCCGGTCTCCGCGGTCAGGTCGGTGATCGCCTCCGCGAGCGGGTCCGCCTCGGTGGGCCCGCGGTCGGCCCCACCGGGTCCGCGGTCGGCCCCACCGGGTCCGCGGTCGGCCCCACCGGGTCCGCGGTCGGCCTCGCCGCGGACCAGCACCCGGGCGCGGCGGCCGAGCGCGACCAGGTCGCGCGGCCCGATCCGCCAGCGCGGCCCGGTGAGCAGCCGGGCCAGGGCGTCTGAGGCGCCCGCGTCGTGCAGCACCCGTAGCGTCGCCACCACGTCCTGCACCTCGGGCACGACGAGCAGGCCGCCGAGCCCCACCACCTCGACCGGGATCCCGCGGGCCTCGATGGCCCGCCGCAGCGACACGAACTGCGATCGTTTCCGGCACAGCACCGCGATGTCCGACGGCCGCACCCCGGCCGGACGCCGGTCCGGCCACGGCTGCCCGTCAGGCGCGCAGCCAGGCTCGGACGCGAGCAGCGCGGCGACCTGCCCGGCGACCCATTCGGCCTCGTCCATCACCGTGTCAAGCAGGGCGCAGGCGACCGCCCCCCGGCCCGCCCGGTCAGGGCCGGACATCAGCCGCGGCACGTCGGGAGCCTCGTACCGCAGGTCCTCCTGGACGGCGGCCGAGGCGTCGAGCACCCGCGCGGAGTTCCGGAAGCTGGTCGACAGCAGCAGCACCGGAGCCGGGCCCGAGGACGCCGAAGCCCCGAACGGCCGGACCCTGGCGACCACAGGGAAATCGACGGTGAACCGCCGCAGGTTCCCCGCGCTCGCGCCGCGCCAACCGTAGATGGACTGGCACGGGTCCCCGACCGCCGTCACCGGATGCCCGCCGCCGAACAGCGAGCGCAGCAGCACGAGCTGCGCGTGGCTGGTGTCCTGGTACTCATCGAGCAAGACCACCTGGTAACGAGCCCGCTCGGCCGCCCCCACCTCCGGATGCCTGCTGGCGATCAGGGCCGCCAGGGCCACCTGATCGGAGTGGTCAAGGACCTCGCGGGCCGCCTTGGCCGCCGCGTAGCGCTCGACCAGCGGCAGCAACTGCTCCCTGGCCAGCTGCGTTGCGATTATCTTCCGAACGGACGCCGGTACCCGCCCAGGCAACCCGTCTCGCTCCGCGGCCAGCCACGCCCCCACGGCGGTGACGTCTCCGGCCTCGCGCAGGTGCTCGGCTAGGTCCCCGGCCAGTTCGAGCACGGCCGCGGTCACCGTCTGCGGAGTCCAGATGATCTCGTCCATCGGCCCGTCGTAGGCGGCCACGATTCCCGCCGCGAGCTGCCAGGACAACGCCGGCGTGATCAGCCGCATGGACGGCTCGAGCCCTACGCGCAGGGCGTTGTCGCTGACCAGCCGGCCCGCGTAGGCGTGGTAGGTCCCGATCGCCGGATCGCCGTCGAACGGGTCACCGGACCCGGGCCTGTCCGCCGGGCCGGTGATGGCCGGACCAGCGCCGGCCGGTCCCAGGCCGCTTCCTTCCAGGTTCGCCCGGCGCAGGCGTTCCAGCCGGGAGCGGACCCGGTCGGCGAGCTCGGCCGCGGCCTTCCTGGTGAAGGTGAGCCCGAGCACCCGGTCCGGGCGGACCATCCCGTTGGCGACGAGCCACACCAGCCGCGCCGCCATCGTCTCGCTCTTGCCCGAGCCGGCCCCCGCGATGACCGCCAGCGGCCCAAGCGGCGCGGCGATCACCGCGGCCTGCTCCGCCGTCGGCTCGGGCAGCCGCAGCAGCCGCGCCAGCTGAACCGGCCCGATCTGGCCCGCGCGGTCCATGCCAATGGTCACCCCGGCGTTGGCGGCACTGGCATTGGTCAGACTGGCATTGGTCAGACTGGCATTGCTCACACTGGCAATTCCAGCAGAGACCACTGACATTTGGCGGCACCTTGACCGGCCTGGGGTCGGGTGCGCCTAGACCGGCTCAACCACGGACGGCGCGGAACACCGCGGAACTCCGCTACCGGGTCGCGCGGCACGTCGCTGGCCACGGCGTGGCCACTGTGACGTCCCAGAAGGTGCTGACCAACCCTGGGTTCGTCCCGGCGCGCCGCGGGCCGACCCGGCCGGTCTCGGCGGTAAGCCGGGCACCGGTATCAGCGCGACCTAGCGTCCGGGATCGCTAGAGGGGGTAGACGGTGGGGGTGGTGGTGTGGGTGCGGCCGGCGGGGGTCCGCCATCGCAGGACACCTGGTTCACTCTGTTCCAGCCACCAGCCCTGGGCCTGCTTACAGCGATGGTGATGACGGCACAAAGGGGCGAGGTTACATTCGCAGGTGACCCCGCCGTGGTGCCAGGGCGTGGTGTGGTCCAGGTCACAGCGGGCCGCGGGCTGACCGCAGCCGGGCGCGGTGCAGGTCGCGTTGCGGGCGGTGACCAGGTGCCGGAGTTTACGGCTGGGCCGGTAGCCGCCGTGGGCTTGGGCGTGGTCGCAGGGGCCGCGGATGACGGTGTTGAATTCCAGGGTGCGGGGGTTGGGGGGGCCGCCGGGGTGCGGGCCGGGGGCGCAGGCGTGGGCGGCGGCGGTGCCGTCGGGGTGCAGGACGGTGTAGCACCAGCGGGTGTCCGGGTGCCGCGCCGCCGCCGCGGTTAGGTCGCGGGCGGTCTCGGGGTCCAGCAGGCCGAACCCGCCGGCCTCGCCGGGGGTGCCCGAGCTGCCCTGCCAGGTGGCCCACGGGATGGTGATAGTAACCTGTGCTGCCAGGCTGGGGCCGGTATCCCCGGCCGGCTTGCCGGCGCCGGTCCCGCCCGGGCCGTTCCGCGGACTGCGGCCGGAGCCGCCGTTCCCGCCCGGGGCATCGCTTTCGCCGGTTTCGCCGGTGCCGTCGGTCCCGGCGGGGTCGGTCCCGGCGGGGTCGTCGCTCTGGCGGGGGGCGCCGGTCTCGCCTGTGTCCCCGCTTCCGTCGATGTCGCCGGGGCGGGGGTCTTCACCGGGGTTGGGCGGGGTGGTGCGGATGTCGCGTTCTTGCAAGAGGTCGAGGTAGGCCTGGACGCGGAGTTCTTTCAAGGTGCCGGGGATGCCGGCCGCGCGCAGGTCCCGGGCCCGCTGGTCCACGTGCTGCCACGACGCCAGCACCTCATCGGGGGGGAGTTCGCGGGCGATCATGCCAGCGTTGCCCGAGCCTTCCCGGAACGGGCGGACGTGGGCATCCTTGCGAGCTTCGTTCTTGCGGCGCAGCGCGGAGTCGGGGTCGAGCTTGAGGACCAGCCGGTGCGCGTGGTAGCGCAGTTCCCCGAACGTCTTGGACTGGGCGGCTTCGGCGAGCTTGGCGTCGGCCTCGGCGAGGTACTTCTCGGCCAGGTACGCGGTTTCGTCTTCGATGATGCGCAGGTGGACGGGGTGGATCTGCCCGGCCCGCAGGGCGGCGAAGGTGACCGGCAGGCGGGCGGCCACGGTGCACGCGTAGGTGATCTGGCCGGCCGCGGACTGCCAGGTCAGGTGCAGGTCCGGGGCCAGCTCCTCGGCCGCGAACTCCCGCACCTTCGGCCCGCCCGGCAGGCCCGCGACGGCCGCGTTGAGATCACGGGCATCCACACCGCGGCCACCGCTGCGGCCGCCAGTACCAGAGGCCGCACCGGAAGCGGCATCGGGGGTCGCACCCGAGGCGGTACCGGGGGCGGCGCGGCGGGGGTCGGGGCGGGTGGCGTACTCGCGGACGGCGGTCATCTCGGCCCAGGCCGCGAACGACCCGATCCGGCGGACTGCGGCGATGACCCCAATCAGGTCATCATCGGACAGCGTCGCCAGGATCTTGCCGTCGGTGGTGGCGGCGTGCACCAAGGTGGCCAGGACCGGGCCGGGGTGCATCTGGTGCGCGGTGCCGTCCTGGCCGAACCCGGCCTCCGAGATGTCCTGGGCGGTCAGTTCCTCGCCCGCGGCCGCGGCGGCCATTAGCTCCCCGAGGTAAGCCGCGCCGTCCTCCTCATCGAACCACGATGCCGGTTCCGGGGCGCCGTCGTGCCCGCCGTCCGGGTCGGGATCGGGATCGGGGAACGGGGCCGGGGGCATGAACCACCTCTCGTTCGGAAGGAAAGAAGGAAGGAAGGGGCCTGGGAACAAGAATACCATTTTTCGGGTTTTTGTTCGAGCCTTTTAGCGAATCTTTTTTCGGTCGTATGACCGGCTGCGACGGCGAGCGGTGCCAAATCCGGGCGCCGTCGCTGATGATGGTGAGCTGGCGGACGTGGTCCGCTCGCCGCGCGTTCCCCGGGGCCACCTGCATCGCGACCTGTCCAATGCCCGCGAGCACCTGCACAGCCTGACCCGGTCCCTGGAGTTCATGCGCAGGACGGCAAGGACGAGCGGCTCACCGCCCACCAAGGGGACCCCGGCTACGGCTACATCGACGGCAGCCAAGCCGCCGTCCGCGCCTACCCCTGGAAAGCGTCAAGAAAACGAGGCCGACAGGGAACCCGGCTACTTCCTCAACAACGCGCCCCGCATGCGCCACCGCTGGTTCCGCTCCCGCGGCCTGTTCACCAGCTCCGGCGTCGTAGGGGCAGGCGGCAAGGCCGTACCTGCGGCGGTCTACGGCTCAAGCAATCCGGCGATGCACCGGACCGTCAACAGAGCCGACTCCATTTTGATCACCTACAAATCTGACGTGCACCCAACGGCGCGGGGTGTGCGTCAAAATGCAGGATTGTCAACGCATGCGAGATGCTTGCCTGATGGACGAGCATGTCGCGCCTCGCAACAGGTTCAGCAGCTTCAGCCCGGTCTTCCCTGTGCGCGACCTGCGGCGCGCGCTGGTGCACTACGCGTCGCTCGGCTTCGAGGTGGAACCGTACGCCGACGGGGACGGGTACGGGTTCGCCGAGCGGGACGAGGTGAGCCTGCACCTGTCGCTCGACGAAGGGCACCGGCCCGAGGCCGACCACCAGCACGTCGGTACCGCCTACCTGTATGTCGAGGACGCCGACGCGCTGTACGACGAGTGGGCGCGGCCCGGCGTCGGCGGGCTGACCCGCCGCGTCGGCGACACGCCGTACAAGCTGCGCGAGGGCTCCCACGTCGACCCGGACGGCAATCTGATCCGCTTCGGCTCGCCGATGCCCGGTCGGCCAGGCAAGCGCCTGCGCGTGCGCTTGGAGACGCGGTACGGGATCACGGTGGACGCGATGACCGAGCTTGACTTGGGCGTATGGCGGGTCGGGCGCGCGGAAGGCCCGGACTGGGTGGCCCGCTGGTTTCCCGCCCGCAGGCCCGCCGAGGCGGTGGCGGGCGACGCCGCGCTCCTCCGCTACCTGGCGGCGCGCGAGTTCCCGGCCGAGCGGTGCGCGGCGGACGAACCGATCTCCGTCCTCGACGGCCGCTCCATGCTGGTCACCGAGTGGGCCGACCCGGTTCCCCGGCAGCAGCGGCGGGACGCGATCCGCGCGGCGGGCGGCCTCACCCATCTCGGCGCGCTGCTCGGCCGCCTGCACACGCTGGACACTACGCCGACAGCAGGCGCTGGCGGCATTGGCGCCGGCGGCATTGGCGCTGGCGATGGGGCGGTCGCGCGGCCGGGCGGCGCCTGGCATCACCTCGCCGACGGGCTGCCGTCGGCGGAGATCGCGGCCGCTGACCGGATGCTCGCCGAGACCGCGCCCGTCATTCCCGACACCGAGCGTGCGGCGTTCGATGCGCTCCGGGCGGAGGTCGCCGCGCTGGACGTGGCGGAGGGACTGCCCGAGGGGCTCATCCACCCGGATTTCGTCCTGGCGAACGTCGTCGCGACGCCGGGCGGCATGGTCCTCGTCGACTGGGCAGGCGCCGGCCGCGGACCGCGCCTGTGGCCGCTGGCGTTCCTCCTCTACGCGGAGGCCGCGAAGGAGCCCCGGCGGGCGGGTGCGGTGCTGCTTGGCTACCGCGAGCACGTCACGCTGGAAGCGGAGGAACTCGACCGCCTAGGGGCGGTCGCCCGGGCCCGCCCCCTCATCCTCCGCGCCTGGTCGGTGTGCATGGGACAGGCAACGCCGACGGAGGCCATGACAGCGGCGTCGGAGACGAAGGCCCTGACCGAGATGGTCGCGACCCGGATACGCGCGGCGCTGACGAGGCGCTGATCTCCCGCTGGTCGCCGGGATGCGGCGGCGTGGCTGAGGCGAAAATGTCGGTGGGCGGATTTACCTTGGTGAGCGTGATCAGTCCGGCCGACGCCACGCGGGCACCAGACGGATACGGCCGCGGACCGCTCGCCCGGCTTGCCCTCGCCGATTCCAAGCCGGCCGGACTTGAGCCGGCCGGACTTGAGCCGGCCGGACTTGAGCCGGCCGGACTTGAGCCGGCCGGACTTGAGCCGGCCGGACTTGAGCCGACCGACGTCGAACTGGCCGAGATCGAGTTCGCCGTCGTCGACCTGGAGACGACGGGCTGGTCGCCGGAGGCGGCTGCGATCACGGAGATCGGCGCGGTCCTGGTCCGCGGCGGGCGACGTCAGGGAGAGTTCGCCTCTCTGGTCAACTCCGGCATGGCGGTCCCGCCGAGCATCGAGGACCTGACCGGAATCACCGACCGGATGCTGGCCTCGGCGCCGAGGGTGGCCTCGGTCCTGCCCGGTCTGCTGACCTTCGCGCGCGGGCGCGTCCTGGTCGCGCACAACGCGCCGTTCGACCTCGGCTTCCTGCGTGCCGCCTGCGACGACTGCGGGCTGGCCTGGCCCGGGTTCACTGTGCTCGACACCGTCATGCTGGCCCGGCAGGTGATGGATCCGGACGAGGTCCCGGACTGCAAGCTGGGCACGCTGGCCGGCTTCTTCGGCGCCCGGACCGCGCCGAGCCACCGAGCGCTGGCCGACGCGCGCGCCACCGCCGACGTCCTCGGCTGGCTGGTCAGGCGCCTGGCGCACCGCGGCGTCCGGACCCTCAGCGAGCTCAGCGCCTGGCCCGAGGTATTGACGTCCTCCCCGGCCTGAAGGCGCGGGGGTTCCTGCCGTGCCCCTCATGCGGCACCTCGGAGGGTTCCTGCCTCACTGACGGCCGCCACCGAACGCGGTGGTCTTACGTCGTCTCCGCAGGCGTTTACGCGAGCCTGACGGCTGCGCCTGCGCGGTAACTACCGTCCGGCGGGGGCTTCAGCCACCCGGTACGCTCGTCGCTGGCTGCAGAGCCGCTTTGTCGCGCAGGACTTGGTCGATGGCCGCGACGATGACCTGAGCTGACCCGTCGATATCCCGGGCCACCGGGCTCGACGGGTTGCTGAGCTGGCTGGCGATCTGGGCCGCGGACAGCCCGGCCAGGACCTGCGGGTTGTACTGCGCGCCGGCCAGGACGTACTTGTTGGCGATGTCGAGGAAGGGGACCGCACCGGACTGGTCGGCGCTGTTGACGTAGGGGGGCACGTCGAAGGCGTCGATGAGCCTGGTGTCCAGCGCGGTCTGGGGCTGCAGCGGGCGGCCGGCGTTGTCGGCCAGTTCGGTCGTCCGCAGCGTCAGTTCGGTGCTCTGGTAGCGAACCGTCCGGAACGACAGCGTGGCGGTGTTCGGATACACGTCCGTGGCCGATGAGCTGGTGGTGCCGAAGTGACTCAGCGTGCCGAAATGGGACAGGGCCACGGCCACCGACCAGCGTTCAGCCGCGCAGAACGGGCAGGATTCCTCGCTGACGAAGACGACGGCCGGCTTGCCGCCGATGGTCAGCGGCGGGCCTGACGTCTTGACCGGCTCCAGTGAGGTAATGGCCTCGCCTGGGTTCACGCTGGCCAGCACCGCGGCCGGAACGGCGCTGACTTGCCTGACGACGGCAGCCGTGGCCGGTGACTCGCTGGCGACCAGGTGCGTAGGAGCGGCCGTCAGCTTGACTGTGACCAGGGCCACCACAATGGCCAGCACGGCGGTGACCGCCGCGATCGGTACCAGCAGCCGACGGCGTGCTTCGGCGCGCTTGCGGGCGGCCCGTTCGGCCGCGAGCCGCTCACGGGCCCGCATCTTGGCCTGAGGGCCTCGCGGCGGCCTGGCTGACGTGCGCCTGGCCTGGTCGTGACGGGTGTTTGCCACCTGATCTTCCCTTTCTCCGGCGGTATGGCCCGTGGTCTGCGCCCGGCTCCGTCTACTATCACGGATAGGACTCATGGGATGTTCATGCCGTCGCGAGCCGTCGCGTCTCCGAACGGCGAGCTGGTTCGTCCGTCGCGGCCAGGAACGCCGCGATCGCGTCGGCGACGGCATCCGGGGCTCGCCTGGGCAGGTGATGACCCGGGCCCTGGACAAACTGCAGGCGGGCATCCGGCAGGGCGCGGGCGAGCCTGCGGGCGGTACCGACGGGTACCAGCCTGTCTTGGGGGTCGGCGAGCAGGAGAACCGGCGCCTGGATCGAGGTGACGGCGCGCTCCAACTCACCGAGCTCGCGCAGCAGGGCGCGCTGCTCGGTCAGGAACGTGCGCCATAGCAGGCGGTGTGCGTGGCCCGCGTGGCCCCAGACCTGCCAGTTGACGTGTTCGTCCGGACGCAGCGGGCGGCCGCGCCGCCGGCTGATCCTGGCCAGCCTGACACGGGCGATCCAAGGCGTCAGCCGCCATGCCACCAGCGCGCACAGCTGCCCCGCGCCGGGTGCGGCGAGCAGCCTGTCCCAGCCGTTCACGCATCCGGGCCCGACGCTGGCCAGCAGGACCACCGCCTCGACCCGGCCGGGGGCCAGGCTCGCCGCTGCCAGGGCCACTCCGCCGCCGTAGGAGTGTCCCACCAGCACCGCGCGGTTGATGCCGCGCAAGTCCAGGTCGTCGAGTACGGCGCGCGCGTTCGCGGCGAATCCGCCGGCCGGGAGCCGGCTGGAGCCGTATCCCGGCCGGTCAGGCGCTATGGCGTGGAGCTGGGCCGGCAGCCGTGCGATGACCTGCTGCCAGTCAGCGGGCGAGCCGGGCTGCCCGTGAAGCAGGACCAGTTCGTGAGCAGCCAGCTTGGCTGGTCTGTAAGTGGTTCTCGTGTCAGCGGTCATGGCGGTGTCCTCTTCCCGGGTGGCGCTCGGCAGGTTCATCTGCGGCGCGGACGCGTCCTTATCGCGGCACGCCGTCGGCAGGCTGGCCAGCATGGCTGGGCGACGCCGGGTGCGCGGACGCCGCAGCCAGAGCAGGACCAGCCATCCGGCTAGTGCGACCAGCCAGAAACTGGCCAGGCGGTAGAGCAGGACCGCGGCCAGGGCCCGGCTGGCCCCCAGCCCGGTGGCGACAAGGGCCAGGCTGAGTGTTCCCTCGGTGATCCCGAGCCCGCCGGGAGTGACGTTGAGGCTTTGCGCGGCGATGCCCGTGCCGTAGACCAGCAGGAGGTCATGCCAGGGCACGGCGGCGCCGGTGGCGCGGATGCTCACGGCCAGGACCGCCGCGTCGGCGAGCCAGTTGGCCAGGGCCAGGCCGGTCACCGTCAGCCAGCCCGAGGCGGGAAGCTGGAGTGAGCCCAGGCGGTCGGCCCAGGCCCGGATGATCTGGCCGGGCTCAGTCACAGGTCGGCGCAGCAGCCGGGATCCCTGCTGTAGCGTCCATCCGGCTGGCCGCTCGAGTGCGCCGCGCAGCCGGGGCCGCCGCGCGGCCGCTCCGGCCACGATAAGGGCGGCTATGGCGAGCACACCGCCGGGAACGGCGACCGCGGTGACCAGGATGTTCCCGGACGCCAGCGCGCCGCCGACGACGACCAGGACCGCCGCGGCCGAGGAGATCACCCCGCCGGCCAGCAGCGACCAGCCAGCCAGCGGGGCATCGGCGCCCTGCCGGGTAAAGCGGCGGAACGTGAACCCGGTGGCCAGTGCGGGTCCGGCCAGCGGAACCGAGACCGACACCGCGTTGGCCGCATAGGCAGTGGCCAGCATCGGCCGGACACCCACCCTGGCGCCGCCCGCCGCGAGCAGCCTGCGCAGCATGACCGCGAAGGCGGCCATGGACGCCGCTTCCAGCAGGACGGCGGCCGGGATCCACGGCCAGGACAGATGACCCAGCACCGCGAACGACGCGGCCACCGCGGCCCGCCCGGCCACCCCGGCGGCCGCCAGCGCCGCCACCGCGATTGTGGCGGCCGCGACGTGGGCCACCTGCTCCCTCCGCGCGCGTTGCGCGGGAACGCCGTCCGGGTCGGCAGTGGCGCCGAGGAGGCACCGCGATGCCGACCGGAATCCGGTCCGGCGCGTCCCCGCTGATTCGAGTCTGGTGAGTGTCATGTCTGCCTGTCCGAGGCCGCTGCGTATCCGGGCCCTGGCCGCTGGCACTGTCCGAAGGAACGGAGCCAGCGGACCGGGGCACCTGGCCGTCTCAGTAGCCGTAAGGGTTGCCGGACGGGGCGGCCGGGGCCGTGCCCGTTGCTGTCTGGGACCCGGTGATCGGCGCGAGGCCGGGGGTGGCCACGAAGAAGCCCTGCACTCCCTGGCCGGTCACCTGGCCGGCTTGATCGTCGGCGAAGGTGTACAGCAGGTGCCCGTTGTAGGCGACCTGGGCGCCGTGGACGTCCATGACCGCGGTGATCTTGCCGGTCAGCCCGGTGGCGGCTGGTGACGCGGACGTCAGCGGCGGCCACAGCGCCGCCAGCCCGCCGGTGACGACCGACTTCGCCGCCGTGTCGTTCAGGTAGTAGTACAGCGGCAGGCCTTGACTGTTGACCAGGATGGTCTCGGTCTTGCCTCCGACGGTCGCCTGCACGGTGCGCACGGTCGCCGTGGCGTGCTGGCTGGCCGCGGGCCGACTGCTGGCATGGGAGGTAGTCGCCGCAGCGGCAGTGACGCCGCCGCCGATGGCGGCCGCTGCGGCCAGGCTGATGCTGGCGATGATGATTCTCGGGTGTCGCATGGTTTTAGCTCCTTGGGTATTGATGGTGCGCTATCTACTAATACGGATAGTAGAGATGCGGGGTTCACTCGGCGGCCCGGTAGCACGCCGGGCGGGGTCTAGCGGCCAGGGCAGATCATGCGGGCCGGCTGTACTGGGGTGTACGCCGGGCGGCAGGCCGACGCGCCGCCGCCACGCTCGCGGCGTGGATCCGCGCGTGCCAGGCGCCGAGCCCGGCGAGCAGGACGAGCAGGATGATCACCGACTCCACGCTGAGCGCGGCGATGCCCAGCGGGCAGTGCCAGTTACCGACGTCGCCGTGATCGCCCAGGAAACCTCCGCGCAGAGAGCGGGTCATTATGTATCCGCCCATCGCCGAGACGGCCACGGCGCCGGCGGCGGACCAGGTCAGCCAGTGCGGCCGGGCGATCAGCACACCGGCAATCAGGATCGACCCGGCGATGATCCCGAGATACCCGATGCCGACCAGCGGGGTCGGGCCGAGGGTGCCCGGCAAGTCCACGACGTGGATCACCGCGAGAGCGGCCAGCGCCAGCGCGGCTACCGCCCGCGCGCTCGCGCCGGCGCCCTGATCCGGCTGCCATTGGGCGATACGGTCGAACATTGGTTTCCTCCTGTCGTCGGCCACCCCACGGGCTGGTGCCTCAATGGGGCGGCGGTAGTTTCACTTTCATCTACTAACACGCATAGGAGACTCGGCCGGTTCAGCCAGACGGAGCCGGCGGCTGCGACGTGCGTCACACCGGGCCCGAGGCGGCCGGCCTCCCGCGGTCCCGGCCGCTCACATGTCCGGTTGGAGGCAAAATGAGCACGTCATCACGACGCGGCGACCGAGTGCGGGGATCCGGGGATCTCCTTCACTGGCCGGATCAGGTAGCCGTCGGCACGCCGGGCCAGGTATCCCGCCCGGCTGTAAGGCGCACGAGAGCCGGCCTGTACTAATACAGGTAGTAGATTTTCATCCGAACGAGGCGACCTCATGCCCGGATTCACCGCCGCGGCCCCGGCCGGCGGAGAGCTCGGCCGGTGCGGTGAGCCCACGGCAGGGCGGCTCGGGGCGTCATGCCGCAGCCGCCTGGCGGCGTGCCTGCCACGCGGCCTCGGCCTCGCCCATCGGGGTGGCGGCCGGGGCCGTGGATGAAGGGCCAGATTTCCTCGGAGATGGCGCGCCAGTCGGCCGTGGCGGACAGTTCGCCGAGTACCGCGAACAGGCCGAGGTTGATGCGCCGGAGGATCACCTAAGGTTTGATCGGCAGCTCTGAGCCGGCTCATCTACTAATACGGATAGGAGATGACGACTGTTCACGGCGGGTGGCTAACTGGTCACCGCCGACCTCTGACCCTGGCGCCTGCCCGGCGTTTGACCCTGGCGCCTTCCCGCGGTCCCGGCGGCGACGTGGTCGCCAGCGGAGGTGTCGGGCCGGGACGTCCGTCGTGTGGTCCGCGTGCCTCAGGGGCGGCTCGGGCAGGCTGTTCTGGCGATGGATCCTCATGCCTGGCAACACGGGGCCGGACGGAAGACTGTTCAGGCCGGCGGCCGGCTGGCGCTAGGCGGCCGGAAGCTTTCCCAGGGCGAGCGCGACCACCGCTGGGGTCAGGGCCAGCAGCACCGGGGTCAGGGCGAGCGCCGCGGCGGTGGCCCGGAGTAGCTGCCGCCGTGCCCGCCCCAGTGGCTCGCCGGGGCCCAGGAGCCGGTGAATCCGCTGGACCGAGTCGGTGGCCCCCGCGGCGAGGGCCGGCGCGGGACTGGCGGCGGTGGCGAGGACGACCAGGGCGGTGGCGAGCAGCCGAGGATCGCGGGCTCGGGTAGCCGCATCGTCGGCGTGCAGTTCCACCAGCCGCGCTACCTGCTCTTCGGCGTCTCGCATCAGCGGCAAGAACGGAAGCACCTCGCGGCCGATCCTCGCCATGGCCAGCAGCCGGTGATGACGGCCGGTCAGGTGCGCTCGCTCGTGCGCCAGGACCGCATCCAGCTGGCCGGGATCCAGCGCCTGCACCGCGCCGGTGGTCAGGATCACCGTGGGCTGCCGGCCGGCGACGCAGTAGGCAGCCGGCTGGGAATGCTCCACCAGCACAGCTCCCAGGGTCGGCTCGGGCTGCCCGACCAGCCGCGCGGTCTGCGCGTGCCGCAGCGCCTGCCGCCCGGCGGCGCGGAAGTGGGCCATCGCGGTGAGCGCGGTGCGGGCGACGACAGCGCCCGCCAGGGTGAGGCCGAGCCCGGCGACCGTGGCGCCGCCCGGGGTGCCGTAGGTGGCCTGGAGCCGGCGCACGCAGGCTCCGATCAGGTGACTGAGCCCCCCGCCGAGGGCGGTCGCATGAACGGCCAGCGTCAGGCCGGCCAGCCCGAGCGCGGCGATGACCGACCACCCGGCGGCCAGGTAGGTGACGATGGCCAGCAGCGGCGCCCGGGCCGTCCACTTAGCCCGGCCGAGCATCCTAGGCCCCAAGAGGCCGAGACCGGCTGCGTAGGCCACCAGCACCGCGGCGACGGTCACCGGGACTCGCCGGCCTTGGGCTCGCCGAGTGCCTGGTCGAGCGCCTCGCGCAGCAGCGCCGCGTCGTGCGGGCTCATCTGGAGCGCGAAATGCGCCAGCGCCGTGCGGTGGTCCGAGCTGGTGGCCAGCGCGTCGTTCATCAGCGCCGCGGTGTAACCGGACCGGGACCCGGCGGGCTCGTAGCGCCACGCGCGGCCGTCCCGTTCCCGCCGTAGCCACCCCTTGCGGTGCAGGTTCTCCATGACCGTCATCACGGTGGTGTACGCCGGCGCCCGGTCGTCATGCAGAGCGTCGACCACGTCGCGGACCAGCACGGGCCGGCCCCACTCCCACAGCCGGTCCATGATCACGGCTTCCAGCTCACCGAAACGTCGCATCCTCACTCCCGAACATGACTGTGCCAAACGACGCGCCCGCCGTTACCTACTATCACGCATAGAACGACCCTGCGGTTCAGGTGCCGCCCGACATCAGTGAACATAACACATTTACTATCCGTGTTAGTAGACATGGCTGTCACCAGCCGCCTGGACCCCGAACGGGAAACCGCCGGCTTATCGCCAAGCTCGAAGCCCTCGGCCACACCGTCAGCCTCCAGCCAGCCGCCTGACCACGGCACGGCCAGCAGGCCCCAGCACGCCTCACCAGGCCAGGGTCCGCTGCCGCCTGCCCAGCTGAGGGCCATTCACGTATCAGCGGACATCTTGGTAGCGTAAGCGCCAGCCCAAGCACGCTGGCAGACGAACTTCGGAGGCACCGGTGGTCACCGCGATTGTTCTGGTGAAGGCAGAGATCCAGCGCATCCCCGAGGTCGCAGAAACGATCGCCAAGATCCCTGAGGTCAGCGAGGTGTACTCGGTGACCGGCGAGTTCGACATGGTGGCGATGGTCCGGGTCCGCGCCCACGAGGAGCTCGCCGACGTTATCCCGGGGCGCCTGAACAAGGTCACCGGCGTCACGCACACCGAGACCCACATCGCGTTCCGCACGTATACCAGGCACGACCTGGAGGCGGCGTTCTCCCTGGGCCTGAACTCGGAGGCCTGAGGCGGTCAGCGGCCTGAGCGGCCCGCGGTTAAGCGGGACGGCTGGTTAAGCGGGACGGCCTTAAGCGGGACGGCCTTAAGCGGGACGGCCTTAAGCGGGACGGCAGGGCGGGAGCCAGCCGGCGGCTTACCTGTATCCAGCGGTCGAGCAGAACGCTGGCGGCGCCGGAATCCACGGCTTCGGAGGCGCGGGCGTAACCGTCGGCGAGCGCCGAGGTGACCGCGTCCGGGCCGGGTACGCCGGCCGCGGCGGCTAGAGCCGCCGCGGCGTTCAGCAGCACGATGTCGCGGACCGGCCCGTGCTCCCCGGCTAGCACCGCGCGGACGACGGCCGCGTTGTGCGCCGCGTCGCCACCGCGCAGGTCGGCGACCGAGGCCGTAGGCAGCCCCAGCGAGGACGGGTGGAACTCCGTCTGCGCCACCTCCCCCTCGTGCACGACCCACAGCACGGACGGGGCCGTCGTGGTCAGCTCGTCGAGCCCGTCGGTACCGCGGAACACCAGGGCCGAACAGCCGCGGCCGGCCAGCACGCCGGCGATGATCTCGCCCATCCGCGGGTCGAACACCCCGACCGCCTGCGCCGAGGGCCGGGCCGGGTTCGCCACTGGGCCGAGGAAGTTGAACACCGTCGGCACGCCGAGTTCTCTGCGGGTCGGGCCGGCGTAGCGCAGCGCCGGGTGGTACAGCGGGGCGAACAGGAAGGCCACGCCCACCTCGGCGGCCAGCTCGGCGGTCGCGGCCGGCGGCAGGTCGATCACCACGCCGAGCGCCTCGAGCACGTCGGCGGCCCCGCACGCGGACGACGCGGCCCGATTCCCGTGCTTGACCATCCGCACGCCCGCGGCCGCCGCCACGATCGTGCCCATGGTCGACACGTTGACCGTATGCGCCTCGTCTCCCCCGGTCCCGACCAGGTCGGTCAGGTGGCCGGGCAGGTGAATCGGCGTCGCGTGGGCGAGCATCGACCGGGCCAGCCCGGTCATCTC
>Ga0302308_10000800_pt1 | contig 26630 bp, 25 predicted proteins | sample III_Palsa_E3_3_FD_200531 | JGI IMG/M metagenome (GOLD analysis project Ga0302308, IMG submission 200531) | Peat permafrost microbial communities from Stordalen Mire near Abisko, Sweden - III_Palsa_E3_3 | ecosystem: Environmental > Terrestrial > Soil > Palsa > Peat permafrost | place: Sweden...
ATGGCCTACACCGAGCATTACGCGATCCTCAACGACATGCCGCTGTTCTGGGAGCCCGAGCTGCTGGCCCGCGGCCGGTACGCGTCGCGGTTCCACCCGGACATCCCGTCCCGGCTCGGGGTCATCCCGCGCCGCGGCGCGTCGGCCGACATCCGCTGGTTCGAGTTCGATCCCACCTACGTGCTGCACTGGACCAACGCGTACGAGTCCGGCGACGAGATCATCGTCGAGGGTTTCTTCCAGGGCTGCCCGGAGCCGGCCAGCGCCGGGCCCAACGGCCCGGAGGACAAGACGTTCCGGTTCCTGGCCCAGGACATCATGCAGACGCGGCTGCACCGGTGGCGGATGAACCTGGTCACCGGGCGGACCAGCGAGCAGGACCTGTCGGAGTCCTGCACCGAGTTCGGCACGATCAACAGCGGGTTCGGCGGCCGGCCTTATCGGTATAATTACGCCGCCACCAACGAACCAGGCTGGTTCTTGTTCAACGGGCTGGTCAAGCACGACACCTTGACCGGGCGCGAGGAGCAGTACCAGTTCGAGCCGGGCGTGTTCTGCAGTGAGATCGGCGTCGCACCGCGGGTCGGCGGCACGCAGGAGGACGACGCGTATCTCGTGACGCTCACGGTCGACATGAACCGTGACCTGTCCGAGTGTGTCGTGTTCCGGGCCAACGACGTGGGACACGGCCCGATCGCTCGGGCTCGGCTGCCGGAACGGATCGCGAGTGGCACGCATAGCTGCTGGGCGCCGGGAGATTCCATCAAGGGGTGGTGAAGGCCCGGCCTGGCCACGAGTCGGAGATGCCTGAAACGCCTGAGAACTCCAACGCCATCGTCCTCGGGCTGCTCGGCGACGAGTGGAACCTGACCATCGTCAAGCTGGCCATCATGGACGGCGTGCGCCGGTACAAGGACTTCCGCGACCGGCTGGGCATCGCGAACTCGGTGCTGACGGTGCGGCTGCGCCGGCTGACCGAGGCAGGCGTGTTCACCATGGTGCTGTACTCGCAGGGCCCGCGCCGGTACGAGTACGTGCTCACCGACTGCGGTCGCGAGCTGTGGCGGGTGCTGCTGACCATCTGGTCGTGGGAAGCGGTGTGGGTGACCGAGCATATCGAGCCGCTGCCGCCGATGTACCACGTCGGGTGCGGCCAGGAGTTCTCCCCGGTGATGTGCTGCCGGGCCTGCGGACAGCCGGCCGGCCCCCGCGACGTCCGCGGCACGTTCGGTCCGAGCGGCGGCTTTGCCCGGTCGGTGCCGCGGGCCACCACCAGGCGCCGGTCCGCGGGCGGGTCGCCCGGTCCTGGCCTGGTACCGCAGACGATCGAGCTGATCGGCAACCGCTGGTCGGCCTCAGCCCTGGCGGCCGCGTTCCTCGGCGCCCGGCGGTTCACCGACATGCTGGTGATGATGGGTGCCCCGCCGACCATCGTCTCGGACCGGCTGCGCACGTTCTGCCAGATGGGCGTGCTGAAACCGGTGGCCAGATCCGGCTCGGGCCGGGTCGAGTACCGGCTGACAGACAAGGGCCGCGCTTTCTTCCCGCACGTCATGGTGATGCTCGACTGGGGTGACCGGTGGTTCCGCGCACCCGAGGGCCCCGCCACGCTGCTGACCCACACCGCTTGCGGCGGCCCGTTTCGCCCCGTCCTGCACTGCTCGGTCTGCCGCCGCGAGCTGCACGGTTCGCAGATCCAGGTCGGCGGCGACCCGCCCCGGGTCGGCGGCGACCCGCTCCAGGTTGGCGGCGACCCGCTCCAGGCCATCTCGGCACCCGCCGAAGGGCGGCTGACCTGATTCTGGCATGATCGCGGCGTGCCGGGTTCGCCGGATTCGCCGGGCTTGCCCATCCCCGGCGATGGGCTGACCATAAAGGAAAAGCGGACGGGCTGACATAGGGGTGAAATGCCGGTCGAGTCGATCGAGCGCGAGATTCAGGTGGCCTGCGCTCAGTTGTCCGCCGCGGCCGCGGCGGTGCGCTACGCCCGCGAGCATTACCTGGACGGACCCGCAGGCCCGGCGCCCCCGAAGGTCCCGCGGCCGGCCACGATGCTGGCTGCCCCGAACTCCGCGCCGGCGTCTTCGACTGCGGCGGGCCAGGACCCGTTCCGGGTCGTGACGGCGCTGACCGCCGCGCATCCGTGGGCGCTGGCCGACTTCGGCGAGGCGGCCTGGAATACCTACCAGCCCGACCCGGACGCCCCGGCCCCGGAGGGGCTCCGCGTCGGGGTCCTGCGCCTGGCCGGCCGCGACGGGGCTTCGGGTCCACCGCTGCCCGCCGTGGCCCGGTTCGCCCGGCACGGTCATCTGCTGATCACCGAGAGCGGGTTCGTCCACGGGGCCCGGTCGCTACTGCAGGCGCTCGCTCTCCGGCTGGCGACCGCCACCGGGCCGGGCACGGTGCGGTTCGCGCTCGCGGACCCGGTCGGGCAGGGTCAGCACCTGAGCGCGTTCCTCCGGTTGCCTGCGCCGATGCGGGTGAGCGGTAACGGGGGCCGGGCGGGGGTCGGGGTCGCGGCCAGCCCCGAGGAGATCGAGGACCTGCTGACCACGCTGACCGGCTACGTCGTGGAGGTCACCCAGACCCGGCTGACCAACGTGCATGACTCGGTGGAGGCCTACAACGCGTCCACCACGGGGGCCACGATTCCGTATCATGTCCTGGTCCTGGCCGGCCTGCCGGCCGGCCTTAGCGACCGGGCCGCGGACCTGCTCGGCCGGCTCGCCCGGAACGGGCCGCGGGCCGGCCTGTACCTCCTCGCCACGGTCGATCCGGGGCTCCCGCCGCCCCGTGGCTTCGACCTGGCGGCCCTGGCCGCGCTGGGCACGACGGTGGGCCTAGACTCCCACGGCGATCTGTCCTGGGATGACCCGGAGTTCGGGCCGGGCGTGATCGAGCCGGACCAGATGCCGCCGGCCGCCCGGGCCAATCCCTGGCTCGACGCGGTGAGCGCCGCCGCCAGCTCGGCCTCGCGGGATCTTCCCTTCACCCGGATCGCGATCCCGCCGCCGCGGCGCTGGGCCGGGGTCAGCACCGACGGCCTGGACGTGCAGATCGGGGTGGACAGCAAGGGCGAGCCGCAGCACTTCGTGATGGGCGTCCGCGGGGTGCACCACGGCATGGTCGGCGGTGATGTCCGGATGGGGAAGACCAACCTGCTGCACGTCCTGATCAGCCAGCTGGCCCTGACGTACCCGCCCGAGGAACTGGAGCTTTACCTGCTCGACTTCAAGGAGGTCGAGTTCGACGCCTACCTGACCGAACGACTGCCGCACGCCCGCGCCATCACCTCACGGACCGACCGCGAGTTCGGCCTGAGCATGCTGCGCCGCTTTCACGACGAGATCGACCGGCGAGCCCGGCTGTGCCGCGAGGCGAAGGTCACCGACCTGCCCGACTACCGCGGCGAAACCGGGCAGGTGCTGCCGCGGGCCCTGGTGATCATGGACGAGTTCCAGGTGCTGTTCAGCGAGGAGGACCGGCTCGCCCGGGAGGCGGGACGGCTGCTGGCCGACATCGCCAAGCGCGGCGCGGCGTTCGGACTGCATCTGCTGCTCGCCACCCAGTCCCCAGGCGGGCCGCTCGCCGCGTACCTGCGGCCGGTCTACGAGCAGATGGCGCTGCGGATCGCCCTGGGCTGTACCCAGCCGAGCGTGTCCCAGGCCATCCTGGGCGAGGGCAACGACGCCGCCACCCGGCTGGTCCGGGCCGGGGACGCGATCTACAACGACCGCCGCGGCGAGGGTGCTAACCCGGTGATGCGGATTGCCGTGCTGCCCACCAGGGAACGGCTGGAGCTAATCGCGGCGATCCGGTCGCTGGCGCCCGGCCGGGACTACCCGCCGCCCGCCAGCTTCGACCCCGACGCGCCTGCGGTCTTCGACCGGCCGGCCCCGATGGCCGCTTCTGGCCGCACGGTGCAGGCCTGGCTGGGCGAAGCGATCGAGATCAAGCCCGCCACCGCCGCGACGTTCGAACGCTACGTCCGGTCCAACCTGCTCGTCGTCGGCGGCGAGGAGCATGGCCACGGGCTGCTGCTCGCCACTTTGCTCAGCGCCGCGGTCCAGCGCTCCCCGGCCGATGTCCGGTTCACGATCGCGGAGTTCACCCGGCCGTCATCGTCGTTCCACGGCTTCTTCGCCTCGGCGGAGCGGCTGCCCCACCAGGTGCGGATCGCCGACCGCAAGACCGCGGGGGCGGCGCTTGACGACCTGCTGGCGGAGCTGGACACCCGGATGGCCGAACCCGACGGGCCCGATGGATCAGCGCAGCCGGAGGCGTTCTTCCTCATCGCCGGGATGCACCGCTGGTATGAGCTCGTGACCGAAGGCGACTACGGCCGGCCCAGCGAGACCTCCGCGCGCCTGGTCCGCCTGGCCGAGGCGGGACCGGACGTCGGCATCCACGTGGTGGCCTGGGCCGACAGCTACGCCACCGCCGAGCGCGCGCTGCGCCGCGCGGGCCTGGCCCACTTCGGCCTGCGCGCCGCCGCGCGCATGCTGTCGCCCGCGGAAAGCGACGCGCTGCTCGGCGTCTCGGCGGCGGCCGGCCTGGACGACAACCGGGCTCTGTACCGGGACACCGAGTGGCCCGCCGAACAGGTCGAGAAGTTCAAGCCGTACTCGATCGTTTCCCTGCACGCCTTCGCCCAGGCCGCCTTCCGGAGCACAGCATGACCAAGCCCCCCACCTCGCCGTACCTCTCCCTGCGCCAGGCGGTCCGGCCCGCCATCTTCGCCCACCGGCTGCTGGCCGGGGACGCCGAACGGGCGGGAAAGCTAGCCGCCGAATGCGAAGAGCTGCTGCTGCTCACCCGGGAATTGCTGAAGGTCGCCGGTCAGGCACGGATCCTCGCATCTGAGCCCGGGCCAGAGCTCTCACCCGAGCCCGGCGCCGACCGGCAGGCGCGGTTCCTCGACGCTTACGCCGACGCGGGGATGGCGTGGGCCAAGGTCGTCGGCAGCTCCATGGCGCTGGGCCGCGCGCTGCTTGCGGCGGGGGACACCGAGGACGCCCGCCGGCTGGCCGGATTCCTGGCCGGCGCCGGGGAAGAAAACGCGGCCGCCGACCTGCGAGCCGACCTCGCCGACGCGGTATTGGCAGCGCATCAAGAACAGCTCAAGGGCATCAGCAATAAAATGCCGCCGGACGAAATCGAAAAATCTATCAAGGCCCTGCGGGCTGTGCTGCTTGAAGTCCCTAACGACCTGAACCGGGAGGTCAATCGCCTGCTGGTTCCGCTGGCCGCCTCGATACACGCCATTATGCGGCAGCGGGATATCGAAATACCTTACAGCAGCCGGGTCGAGCATATCGCGGCCGGGGGAGTAGCGAAGTACCCGGATATCGTCACGATCAGCCTCGATGAAATCGCGGCTGAATTCGAAGGACTATGCTAGGAGAACGGACATGGCTGGGGTAGTCAACGATATTGAGGCGCTGGCTGAGTTCAGGGCTCACCTTAAGCAGTTCAATCATGACCTGGCGGAAAACTTCGCGACCATCCGGGGTCATTGGCGTGAGCTTGGCGAGGTCTGGCGGGACGACATGTACGGGCGTTTCGGCGAGGCGCTCGAGGAGGTCACACCGGGTATCACGCATTACCTGTCCGCGACGCAGGCCCACGAGGCACACCTGGCCGCCCTGATCGAGCAGCTTCGCGGCTACCTGGAGACCGGCACGGGGGGCCTGGGTGGCGTCGGGTCGGGTCTCGGGACGGGCGCGGGCCACCAGGTGAGCCGACGTGACCGCGATCCACGCTGACATCGACGCGCTGACGGAGTTGCGCGCGGCCCTGACCCGGTTCCGGTACGCGCAGCGGGAGGTGGCCGAGCGTGGCGGCGACGCGATCGAGGCGACCCGCGCCAGCTTGGAGGCCAAGGCCAGCCGCTGGCGAGCCCGGCTGGAGCAGGGCCGGGCCGAGCTTGAGGCCTGCCGGGACCGGGCGGCGGCCGACCAGGACGGCCCGCTGGACTGCTCGGGCTACGCCCGGGCTGTCGGCGAGGCCGACGAGCGGCTTGAGCACATCCGGCACTGGCAGCAGCGGATCGACCAGCAGGTCATGGAGTTCGCCGGTGCCGCCAGCCGGTTCAAGAACCTGCTCGAGACCGACCTGCCCCGTGCCGAAGAGCGGCTGGCCGCCATCATCGTGAGCCTGCACGCCGCCCGCGGCGTCCTGCCGCCCGGCTCCTGATCCGTGTCCTCCGTGTATCCCACCTCGCCAGGGCCCGCCCGGCCGGATCGCGACGGCGATCAGCAGCTCCGGCTGCTCGATGACGCCTGGGAAAAGGCCGTGCCGTTCTGGCAAGACGACATCGCGCGGCAGTTCGGCACCCACCACTGGATGCCGCTACGCCACGAATCCCGCCTCTACCTGGAGGCCCTTCGCGCGATGATGGACCTGCTCGACGCCGCCGAACGCGACACCGAGCAGTGATTCCCAGGTTCAGCCGGCCGCCACCAGCTCGTTCAGGCGGGCCAGGCAGGCGGCCGGATCGACCTCAGCCAGGACCAGATCGTCGAACACGCCTCGGCTGGCCGACACGCTGACCAGCTGAGCAAGGGACGGTTTGCCTGTCGCCGGGTCGATGGTGGTGACACGGCCGCGGAAGGTCACCGCCGCCACCAGCTCGGGCGGGGTGACGGCGAAGATCTCGTGCAGCGTGCGGAGCGCGACACAGGAGACGAGCCGGTCGTAACGCTGGCTGATCTCGTGCTCCTGACGCGGCACCGGCTCGATGACATCGCGGGCCCGGACGTAGCGGTACGCGCGGACGGCAGGCACGACGCTGACCGGGGGGAGCTCGGCATCCACCGCCAGGCTCCGGTTCTCCGGCTGGTAGCCGACCTGGTGTTCGCGGGGAAAGCCGTCCGGGTACCGGGACGCCTTGAGCACGCAACTCGCGAACCACTCCACGGCGGCGGGGTCGCCGGCCGCGAACGCCGACTGGCGATCCGCGACGTAGGCGTTCCGCCGCGCCGCTCGGGCACGCTCCTGGGTGACCTTCGTGTCGTATTTTGCCTTCGCGACGGCCAGCGCCCGCCGCCGTTGCGATTCTTGCTGCCGATGTTCGGCCTCGACCGCCTGGAAACGACCTTGCGCCTGCGCCAGCTGGCGGTCATAACGCGCGCGCAGGAAGCGGCTGAGCCCCTGCGGCGGGACCGGCGCGAACTCGCTCCAGTCGGGTGCGGCGCTCCCCTGGCCGAGTTCGCCCGGATCGAATGGTGCCACCTCCGGCTCGGCCATGAGCCGTTCGAAGGTCAGCGCGGGCCGCGGCAGGACACTCGTCAGCACCTCCGCCAGGATCGTGACCTGCTCCTGCACGGCGGCGGTCTTGGTGTCCGTTTCGGCCTGCCGGGACTCCAGGTGCGCCTGCTGGCGAGCTTTTTCCTGGTCTTTGTCCTGCTTGCGCTGTTCTCGGTCCCGCCGATCGTCTTCCCGCCGCTGCGCGGCCAGGCGGAGCTCGAACTCAGACAGACTCCCGCTGCGGGCCATAGTTCTCCCGGTCCTCGTCATGACGGCTACGGACACGACGATAACCGCGGCCGCCGATCAAGAGAAGCCGCCACCGTAAGGCGTCTCCCGCACTTGACGTACTCGATAGCACCTGCCTATCATATTGATATCTATTTTTAAATAGGAGTCGCGGGGCGGCGCGCGGCGGGGGCACCCCCCCGCGCGCCATGGCAGGCACCGCAGCCGACTCGGCAGGAGAGTGAGTCACATGAGGCACTTCGTCAAGCGGCCCGCAGTTGCGGGCGTGTCCCTGGTGGTCGCGGCGAGCCTGGCCGCCGTCGGTTGCAGCAGCAGCAGTAACTCGACTACCGTGACCACCTGCTCCGCTAAGTCCGTGGCCGCTCCGGCCGCCACGCCAGGCTGGACATTGCCGGGCGGCAACCTGGCCAACACCCGGGACGTCGCCAGCCCGATCACGAGCTCCAACGTCTCGACGCTGGGCGTGGCGTGGTGCGTGCCGGTCGAGTCGACGGGCGTCACCAAAGCCGCTGGCCTGGCGAACGGCTACGCGACGACGCCGGTCGTGGTCAACGGCGTGGTGTACACCCAGGATCAAGAGTCGAACGTGATGGCGATCCAGCTCGACACCGGGAGGGTCCTGTGGACGCACACCTACAACTCTCTGAACGGCGGCCCGGACGGCGTTAATGTCGTCGGCGGAACCGTGTACGCCGCGACGGACAGCGCCGCGGTCGCCCTGTCGGCGGCCACCGGCCGGCAGCTGTGGAGCCGTACCCTGATCGGCAACGACCTCGAGGGCATCGACATGGCCCCCGGCTACAACGACGGCACCGTGTACGTCTCGACCGTGCCCGTCAACCCCAACAAGGGCGAGTACCTGGGCGGCGCCAAGGCGACCCTGTGGGCGCTGAACGCCGCCACCGGCGCGCCGGAATGGTCCTGGGACGAGGTGCAGAACCTGTGGGGGAACCCGGGCCTCAACTCCGGCGGCGGCCTGTGGGATCCGCCGTCGTTCGATGCCCAGGGAAACCTCTACATCGGAATCGCGAACCCCGGCCCGATCGGCCAGGGCGGGTGGCCCAAGGGCTATCCATGGGGGACAAGCCGACCGGGCCCGGACCTGTACACCGACTCGGTCGTCAAGCTGAGCCCGAAGGGCAAGCTGCTGTGGTATTACCAGCTCACTCCGCACGACCTGTTCGACTGGGACCTGCAGAACTCGCCGGTGCTCACGACCGCCAACGGGCAGCAAGTGGTGATCGACGGCGGCAAGGCCGGCATCTTGATCGAGCTCAACGCCCAGACCGGCAAGCTGCTGTGGAAGCTCCCGGTCGGTGTGCACAGCGGATCAGGCAACGCCGGGCTCATCACCGAGAACGCCACCCCAGCCTCGCGCATCTCGCTGCCCGCGAAGTTCGAGCTGGAGCCCGGCGTGTTCGGCGGCGTCGAATCTCAGCTGGCGACCAACGGCTCGACGACATTCGCCGCGGTCAACAACCTCGCCGTGCCGATGTCGGTGAAGGGCGTGACGGAGAGCTCCGCGGCCTTCGACGCGTCTATCGGCAAGGCCACCGGCGAGATGATCGCCGTCAACCAGGCCACCGGAAAGATCGAATGGGATGACAATCTCCCCTCCTCGCCGTACGGCGCCGCGACGGTCACCAACGATGTCGTCTTCACCACGACCTACAACGGTCACCTATACGCGTTCAACGCGACTACCGGCGCGATCCTGCTGAACACGCCGCTGTCCGCCGGCTCGAACGCTCCCGTCGCCATCGACGGTGACTATGTCATCACCGGAGCAGCCGTACCGTCATTGACCGCGCACAATCAAGCGCTCATCATCGCCTACGAACTCGGAGCCAAAGGCAAGCTCCCCGACACCGTCGGTTAGCGAGATTTCCGCACCTGACTCGAGGGCCGAAGTACCGGTGCGGAACCGGGCACGCCGGATGGCCTCCAGAGTGTGTCTACTCCGGCCTCGCCCAACGCTGTACTACATATAGTACAATGGTGGCGTGGAGACGACGGTCAGGGAGCTCAACCAGCACACAGCGCAGGTTCTCGCCCGGGTGGAGGCCGGCGAGACGGTCACCGTGACCAGGAACGGCCGCCCGCTCGCTGTCCTGCGGCCGTACGGCGAGCAGGATCCGGTTACGTACTCTTTCCGCACCGACCCCATGGGGCAGGACGATTCGGTCCCGACCTTCCGCGGGCTGGGAGACTTCTCCGAACGGGCGGACGAGCTGATGGCCGGCTTCGGCGGCGATGAGTGAGCAGCTCCCGGTCGTCATAGCCGACACGTCCGCGCTGATCGCGTTCTTCAACGAGACCGATGCTCACCATGGTGCCGTCCGGACGGGCATCGCGCAGACCGGGCATCTTGTCGTCTCGCCGTGCGTGCTGACCGAATTCGACTACCTGGTCGCCACCCGGCAGGGACCCGGTCCTGCCGCGGCGGCACTGGAATACATCGCCGGCCGGGTGGCGGCCGGACGGTGGGAAGTTCCCGGGATCGCCCCGATGCTCCTGGCCGCCCATGCGGTGCTCGGCGACTACCCGCAGATCGGGCTGACGGATGCCATCAACGTGGTGCTGGCGCGGGAGTTCCGCACCGACGTCATCGCGACGCTGGATCCTGGCCACTTCCGCATGATCCGCCCGATGACCAAGCACGACGCCTTTCGGCTGCTCCCGGACGACGTGCCAGAGACGTTACGCCCGCCCGGCGCGCAAGGGCGACGCTGAGCGACAAGACGACGTCAGCCTCAGCGGGACTCCAGTCGCGGTCAGGTCTGCCACCGCCCCTGCCACCTCGGCCGCCGCCGGATGGCCGCTAGACCGGATCGCTGCAAGCCGGTCGTCGAGGTTGGTCCCGGGCACTCGTTCCCACAGACAGCACAGGGCCTCGTCAGGGCCGCGCTCTTCCAGACCGACCGCCGCCGCCTCGACGGCGAGCCACAGCTGTTCCGCGTCGGTGAGGCCAGCAGAGCTTCCTCCCCGGCCTCCTCGACCACGTCAGCGGCCAGCCAGCGCATCCTCGGTGACATCGAAGCCGCGGTCCGCAGAATCTCCCGCACCGTCTCTTCCGGGTCCCGCTCTGCCGTCCACTCCCAGGCGAGGTCACGCCGTTGCGCCCGGTCGAACGCGGCGAGACGCGCCAGCATCTCGGCGACGGTGAGGTTCTCGGGCATGACCGGCTGGCTGTCGGCCAGCCGCTCCATCGCCCAGGGCATGTTCGCCACGACCGTGACCGGGTACTGAATTGGCAGCGAGCCACCGACGGTATCGGCTGGTATCAGCGACCAGTCAGACCGCTGCCATACGTGGCCTGAACTGCTGATATGCGGCTGGCGGCTGAACTTCGCCTCGTATTCGCCGGAATTTTGGGAGCTGGCCGAGGTCTCCGCGAAGGGGCTACCGGGGGCTTCGGGGATATCGGCGGGGGCACGGTCAACCCGGGACTGTAGAAGAAACGGTCCCGGCCAGGTTACTGGACACGCCGGCACCTGGCGGCCCTAGCTGCTTTCTGGGCGCAGAGCATACATCAGTCGACAGGGCACCGAACCAGCTCCGTAATCGCTGGGGCTGGATCCTTCAGCGAAAAATCTTGGCCTGAGGCTTTGACTTCCGTACTTTCGGTATGTCAGTATCAATACCAACAGAATGTCGCCAGCGTACCAAGGGTACGTTCGACACGAGCAGGGAGGGAAAGGCCGATGAGCAAGAACGACACCAACACCAAGAAGCTCACCCTCCGACGGGAGAGCCTGCGGGAGCTGACCACCGCCGACCTGGAGAAGGTTGTCGGCGGCCAGAAGTCGTCCCAGACCAACGCCCCCGCCGCCTAGTCGGGCCAGACGGTTTGACGGACATCAAGGTCAACACCGACACCAACAAGCTCAGCCTCCGCCGGGAGAGCCTGCGCGGGAGCTGACCACCGCCGACCTGGAGAAGGTCGCTGTCCGCTCAGTCTGGACCCACACCCTAGTTCGGAGAAATAAACCCCCTTGCCTGGAGGGTGCTCCACCCCGGTGCGGCGACAAGCCCGTAGATAGACCGCCGAGGGTCCCGAATGGGTCCGGCGCTCGGTACGGACATGGCCAAGTTGGCCCCGGGAGGTCTCAGCCTCTCGGGCCTACTCTTTTGTGCCTCTCGGGCCTACTCTTTTGTGCGAAAGCCGGGAGGGGTCGTGGGCACAGCTGGTTGGGAGCCGTTGGGGTTTTTCGCCATGCGGGCCCCGCTGCTGCCTTTCGACGAGTTCGAGCGCTTGGCCCAGTCGGGCGTCGAGGCGTTGGGGCCACGCATCGTTGAACTCTTCCGACGTCCCGAAGTGCATGAAGCTTTGTTCCTGGCATCGCCCAGCCTGGAGGAACGGCTGTCCCTGCTACTCGCGGGCGGGGAGGAAGCGGACCTCGGCAAACTCCAGCGACCGCTGAGTGCCTACCTGGCCCGCATGGCCACCCGGCCGACGCCCTTCGGGTTGTTCGCAGCCTGCTCGGCCGGGCAGGTGGCCGAGCACACCGCCCTGATTGTTAGCGGAGAGTTGCGCCGCCGCACCCGTCCGGACATGGACTTCCTGGTCACAGCCACAGCCCGGCTCTGCGAGGACCGGGAAGTCCGCCGAGCCCTGACGTGGTGGCCCAACTCGAGCCTGTATCGCAGCGCCGGCCGTATACGAATGGTCGAGACCCGGCTGAAGGGGAGGGTCCGCTCGCATCACCTGATGGCGCTCGAAGCCGACGAGCCGTTGCTTGCGGTTCTGTCGCGCGCTCACGACGGTGCGAGCATCGATGAGCTCACTCGACAGCTCGTCGACGAGGATGTCACCTTCGAAGATGCCGTCGAGTACGTACATGAAATGATCGACGCCCAGGTGCTCGTTGCCGCCTTGACACCGGCGGTGACGGGACCAGAGCCGCTCGACGGGCTCGTCGCGGAGCTGAAAGCGGTCGGCGAGCAGTCCCCGGTGGCGGCGAAGGCAGCAGAGACCCTGGGGCGGACTGCGATCGAGCTGGCAAAACTGGACGCAGGCGGGTTGGGAGAATCGCCGTCGGCCTACCACGCCCTGGCCGGCGAGCTGCGCGCGGTTGTCGCCGAAGCCGAACTGTCGCGGTTGTTCCAGGTGGACCTCTTCCGCTCCGGGCCGGCGCCGACAATCGGGCCGGCCGTGGTGGCCGAAGCGGCTCGGGCTGTGGATGTGCTCGCACTTCTCGCGCCAGAACAATCGGATCCGCTCGCCAGCTTCAAAGGCGATTTCGTCGCGCGCTACGAAAGCGCCGAGGTGCCCCTGCTGGAAGCCCTCGACGAGGAGTCGGGTATTGGTTTCGGCGTGTCCTCCAACCCCCTCGCCGAGGAGGCGCCGATCCTGGCTGGCCTGGAGCTCGGCCCCGGGGTGGCGGCACCCGGCAGCTGGACGGCTCGCGAGGATGTGCTCTTCGAGATAGTCTCAGAGGCGTTGCGAACCGGGAAGGTCGGAGTCGAGCTCGACGGCGGGCTGATAGAGCGACTGGCCGCGGCCAGCCGCAAAGCCTCCGGTCCGGCTCTGCAGCTGGCGCCGACGGTGTCGGTGATGGGCCGGGTGGCAGCCGAGTCTGGCCAAGCGGTCGACAAGGGGAGCTTCACTCTGCTCGTTCAGGGTGTGTCGGGATGTTCGGGTGCGCAGCTGCTCGGACGGTTCTGTCACGGCGACGCCGATCTGGAGGCCGGGGTACGCCAAATGCTGCGGCGCGAGGAGAGCTTTGCGCCTGACGCCGTGTTCGCGGAGGTAGTGCACCTGCCGGAAGGCCGCATCGGCAACATCTTGTCCCGACCGGTCCTCCGCGGACACGAGATCGCCTACCTGGGCCGCTCGGGAGCATCGCCGGCCGCCCAGATCCCACCCGAAGATCTGATGGTGTCGGTGGGGGTCGAAGGCGTGCGGCTGCGGTCGAAGCGCCTCGACCGTGAGGTGCTACCGCGCCTGACCAGCGCGCACAACACCGCACTCCAGACGCTTGGCGTGTACCGGTTCCTGGCTGCGCTACAGGCTCAGCGACGTCTCAGCGGTTTGGCCTGGGACTGGGGGCCATTCGAGAAAGCCCCGTTCCTGCCCCGGGTGACTTGCGGGCGTCTGGTGCTCAGCCGGGCTCGCTGGCGATTCCGGGGAATGCGACACGCAGAGGACCTGCAAGCGCTGAGAGCTCGCTGGATGATGCCGCGCTGGGTGGCCGTAGCGGAAGGCGACAACGAGTGGGTCCTGGACATGGACAACTCGGTCCTGACTGAAACTGCCCTCGATCCGGCAAAACAGTCGGAGGAGATCGGCTTCGTCGAGATGTTCCCCCCGCCGGAGGAGTTGTGCGCGCCTGGTCCGGGCGGCCGCTACGTGCATGAGCTGATAATCCCGCTGGCCCGACCGGCCCCGCCTGAATCGACGACCAGGCGCAGGCGGGAGGTTCCAGATGACCGGAGCCACCCGTCCGTGCCCCGCAAGTTCTCGCCGGGATCGGAATGGCTCTACGCGAAGATCTATACCGGCACAGGCAGTGCCGATCGCGTCCTGCGCGAGGCAGTGGGACCAGCGGTGCGCGCCACGATAGCGTCGGGAGCGGCGGACCGGTGGTTCTTTGTCCGATACGCCGACCCGGAGCCCCACCTGCGCTTGCGCGTGCACGGCCGGCCTGACCGGCTGAGAGCCGAGGTCGAACCCCTCGTTGGTGACGCGCTCGCCGCGCTGATCGAAGACGGGACGGTTTGGCGCTTGGGATACGACACCTATCACAGGGAGGTCGAACGCTACGGCGGTCCGGAGGGAATCGGGGTGTGTGAGGGCCTGTTCGCAGCCGACAGCGACGCGGTGCTCGCCATCGTGGAGCGACTCTCAGGCGACGCCGGGCTCGAGGCGCGATGGCGGCTTTGCGTGGCGGGGATTGACAGGTTGCTCGACGACTTCGGCCTGGAACTCGCAGCCCGCCACGAATGGGCCCGTCGTCTAGCCGCTGCGTATTTCGACGAGTTCTCCAGCACCTCGGGCCTGGCCCGCCAGTTGGGCCAGCGCTGGCGTGACCACGGCCGAGACCTCGAAGGACTGCTCGCCTGGGACGGCGACGATGACCATCCCCTGGCGCCCGGCATGGTCATCCTCGCCGAACGGTCGGTGAAGTCCGGCCCGGCGGTCGCCGAGATGCGTCGTCTGGCTGAAGCCGGTCGGATCACTGCGCCGCTCGGTGACGTGGTGGCGAGTCTGGCCCACATGCACGCCAACCGGTTGCTGCGCTCGGGCGCTCGCGCCCAGGAGATGGTCATCTACGAGCTCGTCTCGCGCCTGTATGCCGCCAAGCTGGCCCGGGACAGCCAATGACCAGCGAGGCCCGCTCGCTGTTCCGCCCCGAGGCGGTGGCCTACCACGAGCGCGGGCTGGGTCCGGGCAACCTGGTGCGCCACTCCGCCTGGGTGGGATGGGTTTACCGGATCGCCCTGGTCGCCGTGGCTCTCGGCGCGCTGGCCGGGGTGGAAGTGCGCGTGTCGCCGACCATCACTGGATCCATCGGCGCGCCGGTATCGCCGACGGTGTTGGCCATGACCGTCGAGGCAGGGACGCGACCCCCGATCGGCTCGGCCGTCACTCTCGGCGGCGCCGATGGACGGGTCACCGCGGTGTCGCCGGGTCCCCTACCGGGCACCTTTTCCCTTCGGATCGAGCTGACCCGGCCGGTCATTGCGAACCCACCCGACGGCGGCGTGGTCCATCTCGCGTCGGAGCGCCTGGCGGTGTGGCTGTTCTCATCGCTAGGAAACTGACCTTGTCGCGCCGTAAGATCCCCTACATCGCAGGGCTTGAAAGCTCCGATTGCGGCGCCGCCTCTCTGGCGATGGTGCTGGCGCACCGCGGTCAGCACGTCTCGTTGGGAGAACTGCACGATGCGACCGGGTCCGGGCGCGAGGGAGTGACCGCCGCGGGGATCGTCGCCGCGGCCGCCCATTACGGCCTGCGGGCCCGGGGGGTGCAGGTGGATCTCGCCGACCTCGACGTCCTCCCGAAAGGGTCGATCCTGCACTGGGAGCTCAGTCACTTCGTCGTCTTCGATCGGCTGCGCCGGGGGGCCGTCGAATTGGTGGACCCCGCAGCCGGTCGCTGCCGAATGCCGATCGAGCGGTTCTCCAAGCTGTACACGGGCGTGGCGATCATCTTCGAAGACGACGACTCGTTCCGGTCCGGCGGTCGCCGTCCCACCCGGGTGTGGCGGCACGTCCGGCACCTGGTCGGCCAACGCTCGGCGCTGCGGCGCACTGTCGTCATGTCGCTGCTGTTGAGGATCTTCGCCCTCGCAGTCCCGCTGCTAACAGCGGTGGTGGTCAACGAGGTGCTCACCAGCGGTGACGCCCACCTGTTGTGGGTCCTCGCCGGTGCAATGGCGGTCATCGTCGTCTACCAGACGGTCGTTTCGCTGTTGCGCGGTCATCTGTTGCTGCGGCTGCGTACGCAGCTCGATCTGTCGATGAGCATCGGCTTCCTGGAACACCTGGTCGACCTGCCGTACCTCTTCTTCCTCAAGCGCAACGCCGGCGACTTGATGATGAGGCTGCGAAGCAACGCCACTGTCAGGGAGCTTCTTACCACTGGGGCCATATCGGCCCTGCTCGATGGCAGCCTGGCGGCACTGTATTTGATCATCCTAGTAGCGATCTCGCCCGTCCTCGGGCTGTTGGTTGCCGCGCTCGGCGCCGTCCAGGTCGCCATCTTGGTGGTGGCGCGCCGGCCCAATCAGTGGCTGATGGCCGAGTCGCTGCAGGCCGAGGCCAAGACCGAGTCGTACGCCTATCAGCTACTGGCCGGCATCGAGACCCTCAAAGCGGCCGGGGCCGAACGGCGATCGCTCGAGCACTGGACCAATCTGTTCGTGAACGAGATCAACGTCGCCTTGCGGAGGGGCCGGCTCCAGGCCGCCGTAGACGCCGCCTCCGCCGGCCTGCAACTGGGCTCTCCTCTGGCCGTGCTCGTCGTCGGCGGCGATCTGGTCATACATCACGAGCTAGCACTCGGCACCATGCTGGCGCTCGCCGCCCTGGCCGCAGGGTTTCTCGAACCGCTTGCGACCCTGGTGACCACCGGCCTTCAGCTACAGCTCTTGGGCAGCTACGTCGACCGCCTGAACGATGTGCTGGACACCCCCACCGAATACGACGGGCCGCCCAAGCGGTCACCCGGCCAGCTGCAGGGCGCCATCGCCGCCGAAAGTGTGAGCTTCCGCTACAGCCGCCTGGCCCCCCTCGTCATCGAGGACGTGTCGCTCGAGATAAGACCGGGTCAAAAGGTCGGCGTCGTGGGCAGATCGGGTTCAGGAAAGTCCACCCTGGGACGGCTGCTGCTCGGCCTCTACTCCCCCGACTCAGGGCGTGTCACCCAGGACAGGATGGACCTAGCAGGCCTCGATCCACGAGCCGTGCGCTCCCAGATCGGGGTAGTCACCCAGGACGCCCAGCTGTTCGGGATGAGCATCCGCGAGAATATCGCCCTCACCGACCCGTCGCTGCCGCTCAGCGAGGTCATCGAAGCGGCCAAAGTCGCTTGCATCCACGACGACATTGAGGCCATGCAGATGGGATATGACACCGTCCTCGTCGACCGCGGTGCGTCCTTGTCAGGCGGGCAACGTCAGCGCCTCGCTCTCGCCCGCGCCCTGGTCCACCACCCACGCATCCTGTTGCTGGACGAAGCCACCAGCGCCCTCGACACCCTCACCGAGTCCGCTGTTTACGCCAACCTGGCCGCTTCACCCGGAACCGCAGTGATCATCGCCCACCGCCTCACGACGGTCGAAAACTGCGACCTGATCGTCGTCCTAGATGCCGGCCATCTGGTCGAGTCCGGCACCCATGCCCAACTCGTCGACTGCGGCGGTCTCTACGCACAGATGGTCGCCGCTCGCGCCGGACCCACAGAGTTCGAATCAAAATGACCTAGTCGCCGGTGGAGGGGTCGATCTGTGTAGTGATGCGCGAGACGCGGTCGGCGGGGAAGCCGCCACAGCGGGCGTGCTCGTAGAGGATGTCCTCGTCGGGCGCTACGTAGACGCAGTACAACTTGTCGTCGGTTACGTAGGAGTGCAGCCAGTGAATCTCTGGTCCGAGGTCGCAGATGACCTTGTTGGACTTCTGACTGATGCTTCGCAGATCCTCCTCGGAGAGCCTGCCCGCACCGGGCAGATCGCGTTCGATCAGGAACTTCGGCATGCTCTTGTTCCTTCTGGTTTCTGGTTCGGGCAAAAGCTGACGCCCGTGCATGGAGTGACTACATCCTGTCGGTATGCTAGTATGCATACTATGAGTACGGATGTCAAGAGTCGGAAGAATCCAGATGGCCAAATCAGATAAAAGACTTGCGCAGGGGGAGGCGACCCGACGGGCACTGCTGGATGCGGCCCGGGCTGCGTTCGGTTCACAGGGCTACGCGGCCACCTCCCTGGACGAAATCGTCGCCGCCGCGGCGGTGACCAAGGGCGCCCTCTATTATCATTTCGCCGACAAGGAGAGCCTGTTCCGGGCGGTGTTCGAACAGGTCGAGAGGGAGGTGTCGGACCAGGCGGTCGCCGAGTTCCTGCAGCCGGACCCCTGGCAGGCCTTGATCGTCGGTTGCCGCCTATGGGTGGAGGCCCACCTCGCCTCCGACGTGCGTCAGATCGTCCTCAACGACGCCCGCGCCGTGCTGGGGTGGGAGGTCGCCCGCGCTATCGAGACCCGGTTCAGCACGGTCGCAGTGCGGGGTGCCCTGCGCAAGGCGATGAGTGCCGGCGTACTCACGCGCCAACCCCTGAGGCCCCTCGCGTTGATGCTGACCGGCGCGCTGAGCGAGAGCTGCCTATACGTAGCCCAAGCAGACGATCCTGCCACAGCACTCGAAGAGGTCGGCGGGCTGATCGCGACCATGCTGTTGGGCATGCGCGTGACTGAGCCAGCGCTCAGCTCCTAGCCGGCACGCCACGGAAAGGCGTGTATCCGGCGTGTCGCGGCGGGGTTGGCGCGCGGTTCCACGGTCCAGGGTCCCGTGCGCGCGGGCTGTGTCCTCCAGGACCGGGCCGCAGCTCATGCGGGATCCGTCGGGCAGCCAGCGGCCACGCTGGACGGTGACCTGAACCTAATGATGGAGACCAGTTATTTATGGCTGGGCACTCTCATATGAGAATGTGGTTGTAGCGTGCTCTGTAATACCCGACACGTCAAAGGATATAAACATCACATTATCGTATGTCATGTTAAAGGTACCCATTGTAAGTGATACCGATTGAAACCGCGTCCCGTTTTCGGCTGCCTTCGTAAAAAATGGCGAATTTGCAGAAAGCGGGAGCGTTACTGTGACCGTCTTGGACGTGCCCTCAGCGAAGCTTCCGATTTCGGAACTTGCGACTTCCTCACCAGCCTCATATACTGCTATGCTCCCAGTCGCCATATCTACCCGCTCCCTAGTTCTGGAGGCTAATTATTCTTGGCCTGGATTCCTTTTAACTTCCTGCCACGCTAAGTGTGTTCAGGATAGCAGGCAGGGAGATAGTCGACAAGGCTATCAGCTAAAGCTTTCCGCCTATCTGAGTCTGGCAGTAACACATCCTCGCGCTACTACTTTAGGCTAAATTGCGCTACAATAGAAGAAGCATTTCAATCGATTTGGGGTTTGGCAGATGGCCAAACAAGATAGACATGTCAGTGTCACCTTATATCGACGTGGTTGAAGGTGCGAGAAGTGCCGTATGACGCAGAGAGATAAGATACGCAAGTATCGCAGATGTGAAGCCCAAGATAAAGAAGAGATGAAGGGTGACGGCTTGCAAAGGAGTCAAGAGAGACGATGCAAACGCAAAGCCCTGCCTGTGATGATGGGAGGGCTCGTAATCAGGGCAAGGTGTGACAACCCATGAAACCTGATTCAATTTTACACGGTGCATGGGTGCCAGCATGAACGAGGGCCGTTCCGTCCGTGTTATCCGCGTGTTGGACGCGCCCTCGGCGGGTGCGGAAAGGCCGGCGGGCTATTACCGCGTGAACGGCGCGAAGACGGGCGGGACGAAAACGCCGGGCGGCGCGGCGACCACGGCGGGAATCGCGTTGATGACCGCCCCGGCGGTCACGTACTGCCCGGCCTTGGTGCGCAGGCCGGTGCCGGGCGGGTCGGACATGTCCAGGCTCAGGTGCAGGTCTGGCCGGCCCTGCAGGTCCACGGTCCAGTGGTTGCGGCCCTGGTAGCCGGGCAGGCCCGGGTCCATCGTCCAGATCACCGACAAGGTCAGGAACCGCTGCCCGTCGCTGATCGCGTGCCAGCGCCACTCGGTCGCGGCGACGGTCCCCGCGGCGATCCGGCCCGCCGCGATCTCCAGGTCGCGGTCGGCGGCCACCACCGCGTGGTCGGGCTGGATCTCCTCGACCTCGACGTGCATCTGGTCGCACGTGAACGCGATGGCCTCGCGGTAGAGCTGGCCGAACAGGACGGCCAGCGGCCCGGCCCGCAGGTCCAGGCGAGCCGGGTCGGACCCCATCCCCATGACGGTGAACACGAAGTCGGGGTCCGGCATGGTGGAGGCATCGAGCAGCTCGGTCACCTCGATCCGCTGCACGTCCACGCAGACCCCGGTCAGCCCGAGCACGAGCCGTTCCAGCACGTAGCCCGGGTTCATCCCGGTCCCGTACAGGGTCGCTCGGCCGGCCCGGGCGGCCGCCTCGAACATGGCCAGCCGGCCCGGCCCGTGCGCGGCCGGGTAGTGCTGGCCCGCGGTCGTGATCACGTTCTTACCCGAGCGCAGCAGCGCGCAGATGTCCTCGTCGTGCCGGGAATAAGGCAGCTGCAGCCGGGCCGTGTGGATCACCACGTCCGCGTCAAGCGCCAGGATCTCATCAAGGCTCCTGGTGGCGATGACCCCGGTCTGCGGGTAGCGGGCGATCGCCCCCGCGTCCTGCCCGGCCTTGCGCTCGGAGTACACGTACACCCCGGCCAGCCTCAGGTCGGGGCGGTCAAGCACGGCCCGCAGGCAGGTCTTGCCGATCGCCCCGGTCGCCCACTGCACGACGTTGTATGTCACGACGCTCCCCGTACTGAGCGGTGGGTGCCGGTTTTTGACCGGCCATCCGGAGGCCGGCACCCACCGCCGCTTATCGGCTTACAGCCCGCCGGTGCAGTCGGCCGCCCCGAGAATGCTCGGGCAGGTGTCGATGATCGACCCGTCGTAGCCGAAGCTCTTGGTCGCGGCGCTGTAGACCAGCGGCTGGAGCTTCGTGATGCCGTAGGCCTCGTTGGCGTTCATGATCCACTTGATCCCGTTGATGAACAGCGGTGGCTGGTAGTTCTGATTGCGCGCCGCCTGCATGATGCCCACCTCGCTGAGCCCGAGGCTGGAGGAGGCCGCGACCTGGAAGGCGTTGATGTCCATGTCGGCGATCATCCAGCCGGTCTCGTAGTAGGTGTCGGACGGCAGGGCGTGCGCCGGGTCCACCTTCTGGGCGTCGGCGACGTAGGCGTTGTAGCCGGGGTCGTTCTTGTAGATCGGGTTGCCTGGGTCCTTCTCCCAGAAGACCAGCTTCTGGCCGTTGGCGGCCGCCCCGGCCGGGGCGAACATGAGCGATGCGCTGCCGCAGTTGGAGGCCTGCACGGTGAGCTTGGGGGAATAGCCGATCTTCGCCATCGCCTCGGTCAGCTGCAGGCACTCGGGCACCACCAGAGCGCCGAACACCACGTTGGCGTTGGCCTGCTGCAGGCTGATCGCGGCCGCGCCGGGGTCGGTGCCGAACGGCACGACCTTCTTGATCACGACGTTCGTGCCCTTGACCGCGTTCTCCATGCCGTCGAGGTAGGCCTGGCCAGATCCGGTCTGGTCCTCGGCGATCGCCACCGTGATCTTGCTGGCGTTCGGGAAGTCGGCCTGGATGACCTTGACCTCAGCCGCCTCCTCCACGTTGTTCGACGGCAGGAACTCGGTCGTCCACGGGTACTTGGCGATGTTGCGGTAGGTGTCGTCGGTCGCCGAGGCGAGCAGTTCGGGCAGGCAGGCGAGGTTCTGGTCGGCCGCGACCGCGGCCAGCGGGCCGGACCCGAAGACGTCGAAGGCCTGGACCGAGTTGGACTGGATCCAGCCGTCCACGTTGGTCTTGGTCATGGCCGGGTTGAACTGGTCGTCCTTCGTCGCGATCGCGAGCTTGACCCCGTCGATCCCGCCTGCGGCGTTCTGCACCGCGAACCGGTCCCTGGCGCCCTGGATGACCGCGTCGGCGAACGGCGCGATGGGCCCGGAGAACGGTCCGGACCAGCCCAGGGTCAGCGTGCCGGTGATCTTCTTGGTGACCTGGGCCGGGTTCGAGCAGTCGGCCGTGCTCATGGTGTAATAGCCGGCCGGCTCGCTGGCCGAGGCGGCGGGTGTGCCGCCCGAGCCTGCCGATGAGCTGGTTCCGCTAGAGCTACAGGCTGCGAGCGTGACGGCCGCGGCGGCGGCCGTGGCGATCAGGCTGAGATGACGTGGTTTCATGCCGGGTTCGGCTCCTCATCGTGATGGATCACTGTTGTCGGTCCCCCGTCGAATGGCGCCGGGGTTACGGCCCCCGGCCGATGTCCGGGACGGGCGGGCGGTTGCGGTTCGATCCGCAGGATCCGGCGGGATAGCCGGATAATCAGCCCCATCAGGCCCTCGGGCATGACGAACATGAGGACGATGAGGACCACACCGAAGATCAGCTCAGATGCCTCGCCCTGCCGGATGTTCTCGGTCCAGTACGGGACAAAGTAGACGGCCAGGCCGCCGATCACCGGGCCGAGCGTGGTCGAGACCCCGCCGATCACCAGCCCGGTGATCAAGGTGATGGACAGGGTCAGCGTGAACGACGCGTCGGCTGACAGCGACCCCAGGTAGATCGCGAAGATGCTGCCCGCCACGCCGGTGATCGCCCCGGACAGGCCGAAGACGACCATCTTGGTCCAGGCCAGGTTGACGCCCATGGCCGCGGCCGCGGTCTCGCGGTCCCTGGTCGCCCTCATCGCCAGTCCCGCGCGGCTGCGGGTCAGCGTCGCGCACAGCACCAGGACGATGGCGAGCAGCCCGGCCGAGAGCCAGTAGTAGTACTGGAACCGGCCGGCCACGGAGATGCCGGTCCAGTGCGGCGGCAGCAGCTGGAAGACGTTGATGTTGAGCCCGACCTGGCCGCCGGTGAGCCCGGGGAACCTGTCGATGAGCTCGGGGAAGGCCACGCCGAGGGCGAGCGTCACCAGGGCCAGGTTGATGCCGCGGATCCGCAGCGACGGCAGCCCGACGACCAGACCGGTCGCGAAGCAGAATACTGCGGCCGGGATCAGCGTGACCAGCGGGTTCCAGTTGTGCGAGGCGACCAGGACACCGGTGGTGTAGGCGCCGAGCCCGAAGAACGCCGAGTGCCCGATGGACAGCTGGCCGGTGTAGCCGGTGGCCAGGTTGAGCCCCGCGATCGCCGTGGCGTAGAGCAGGGCGATGGTCAGCTGGCCGAGCTGGAACGGGTTCGACGTGGACGCGAAGATGGCCAGCCCGGCCAGGACGACGAAGCCGGCCGCCTGCAGCCCCCGGTGGGCGGGCGAGCGCTCGCGGACGAGCAGCGGAAGTGCCTGCGTCATACTCGCTCCACCTCCCTGGTCCCGAACAGGCCCTGCGGCCGTATCAGCAGGACCGCGACGATGGCGACGAAGGCGATCGCCTCCTGGAGCTGGCCGCCGATGGCGGGCACGTAGGCCGAGAGCATCACCTCGGCGACGCCGAGCAGGAGCCCGCCGATGACCGCCCCGCCCGGCGAGTCCAGCCCGCCGAACAGCGCGGCGGCCGACGCGTAGATCAGCAGCGGGAACATCTCGCCCAGGCCGAGAGAGTCCGGGGTCAGCGGCGTGAACAGCACGCCGGCGATCGCGCCGATGGCGGCCGAGATGCCCCAGCCGAGCATCAGGATCCGCCCGACCGGTATGCCCGCCAGCGCCGCGGACTCGCGGTTGTTGGCCGTGGCCCGCATCTGCAGGCCGAGCCGGGTGCCGTTGAACAGGCCGAACATCAGGGCGACGACCGCCGCGACCAGCAGCCAGACCCCGATGTTGGCCCAGTAGAGCCGGGCGCCGAGCACCGACACGTACGACTGCAGCGTGTTCGGGAACAGGCTCGGCATCGACTGGTTGCCCTTGCCCCAGATCAGCCCGTCCGAGGCGTTCAGGACCGAGAACAGCCCGAGCAAGACGATCAGGGTGGCCAGCAGGCTGTGTTTCTCGATCGGCCGGACCAGCACCCGCTCGGACGCCGCGCCGAGGGCGAATCCGGCGGCGGCCGCGACCAGCAGGCACAGTGCGACCGGGACCCCCTTGGTGGTCAGCCCCCAGGCCAGGTACGTGGTGAACAGCGCCATCTCGCCCTGGGCGAAGTTGATCGTGCCGGTGGCCCGGTAGACCATCACCAGGGCCAGGGCCAGCGCCGCGTAGATGGCCCCGTTGCTGATGCCGTCAAAGAGCCGGTCAAGGAAGAATTGCATCTGCCCGCCTCAATAACCCAGGTACGCGCGGCGGACGGCATCGCTGTGTCGCAGTTCTTCTGCGGCGCCCGAACTGACCACTTCTCCGACCTCGAGCAGGTAGACCCGGCTGGCCAGGTCGAGGGCGAGCTCGGCGTTCTGCTCCACGATGAGCATGGCCGTGCCGTCCTGCTCGTTGATCTGCCGCAGCACCTCGAACACGCTGCGCACCACCAGCGGGGCCAGCCCGAGGCTCGGCTCGTCGCACAGCAGCAGCGACGGCCTGCTCATCAGCGAGCGGGCCACGGCCAGCATCTGCTGTTCTCCGCCGGACAGCGTGCCGGCCGCCTGTCCGGTGCGGGCGGCCAGCGCCGGGAAGACGTCGTACCAGCGATTGATGTCGCTGGTGATCCCGGCCTTGTCCCGCCGATTGGTCGCGCCGACGAGCAGGTTCTCGGCCACGCTGAGCTTGGTGAAGGTACCGCGGCCCTGCGGCACCAGGGACAGGCCGGCCGCGACGGCCTCGGCGGGCAGACCGGGGCGCAGCGTGGTCCCGCCGATGCTGACCGTGCCGTGCCGGCCGATCAGGCCGACGATGGCGCGCAGCGTGGTGGTCTTGCCCGCGCCGTTGGCGCCGAGGATGACGACCACCTCGCCCGGGTCGACGGACAGCGAGATCCCGTGCAGCACCTCGGCCTGGCCGTAGCCGGCCTGCAGCCCGGTGACCTCGAGCAGCGGGCCGGCGCTGCGGCGGTTCGGCTCGCTCATGAGGTCCGGCCCAGGTAGGCATCGATAACGGCCGGGTCGTTCCGCACCTCGTCGGGTGAGCCGTCGGCGATCTTGCGGCCGTTGTCGAGCGCGACGATGTGCTGGGACACGCTCATGACCAGCCCCATGTGGTGCTCGACCAGCACCGCCGACAGGGCGAAGTCGACGCAGACCTGGCGGATCAGCGCGCCGAGCTTGTTGACCTCGGTATGGGTCAGGCCGCCGGCCGGCTCGTCGAGCAGCAGCAGCTTGGGCCGGGCGGCCAGGGCCCGGGCCAGCTCGAGCCGCTTCAGGGTGCCGAACGGCAGGCCGTCCGCGCGCTCGAACGCGACGTCCGCCAGCCCGATCTGCTCCAGGATCTCGTAGGCGTCGGCGCGCAGCCGTCGCTGCTGGCGCAGGCTGGAGGGCCAGCCGACCAGGCCCTGGGCGAAGCTGACCCGGGCCCGGGAGTGGGCCCCCACCATCGTGTTCTCCAGCACCGTCATGGTCGGGAAGATGGCCAGGTTCTGGAACGTGCGGGCCACCCCGCGCCGGATGACCCCGTGGGCGGGCTCGGCCAGCAGGTCGTGCTCATCGAAGGAAATGCGCCCGGCGGTCGGCCGGACGACCCGGGTGCAGCAATTGAACAAGGTCGTCTTGCCCGCGCCGTTCGGTCCGATGAATCCGCAGATCTCCCCGTCAGGGACCCGGGCGCTGAAATCGTCGAGCGCGGTAACGCCACCGAATCGCACGGTCACGTTCTCGATTTCCAGCACCGGCCGTGCTCCCCTCGGGGGAGCCCGTACCTGCGGGTACGGGTCATGGGATAAGGACGCCTGCGTTCCGGGTCCGGTAGGGCCGGTCTGCGAGGAAGATTTACTACAGCCACGAAAGTCACTACAACAATGAGAGTGTCCTCATCGCGGGGGGTGACGTCAAGGGCACGTAACCGAAGCGCAACGTTGGCGGGGAAATGCCGCCATGTGGTGGCTGTTTCGTGACGCGAATGCGTCCGCCATGCCTCTGGCGTCATCGCTCTCGTAACTGTAGTGTCGGCAGTGTTGCTCTGACGTTGCGGAGGTGGCTATGCCGCGGACCAGCAAGGCCGCCGGGTCGGTAGCCCTTGTCACCGGCGCGAATCGCGGGATCGGGTTGGCTTTCGTTCAGCAACTGGCGGCCCGCGGGGCGAAGAAGATCTACGCGGGCGTGCGTAACCCAGCCGATGTCGGCGGCGAGTTCGACGGGCTACCCGCCGAGGTGGTCCCGCTGGACGTCACCGACCTGGCCACCGTGCGGGCCGCCGCGGCCGCCTGCCCCGATGTGAGCATGCTCGTCAACAACGCCGGCCTGTTCACCAACAGGCGGCTGGTCCTGACCGACGACCCGGACGCCGCCCGGCGCGAGATGGAAGTCAACTATTTCGGCGTGCTCAACATGACCCGGGCGTTCGCCCCCGTGCTCGGCGCCAACGGCGGCGGCTACATCGCCAACGTGCTCTCGGTGGCGGGCGCGTTTCCCGCGCCGTTCATGGGCGGCTATTCCCCGTCCAAGGCGGCGGCGTTGTTCCTGTCCAGCATCACCCGGTCCGAGCTGGCCGACCAGGGCACCGAGGTGATCGCGCTCATCGTCGGGTCGGTCGACACCCGGATGGCCTCGCACGTCGCGGGGCGCAAGGAAGACCCCGCCGACATCGCCCGGGCGGGCCTGGACGCACTCGACCGCGGCGAGCACGTGGCCGACACCGATTTCATGGCCGTCGACGCGCGGGCCCGGTACGCCCGGGACCCGATTCGCTACGAGCGCGGGATGACCAAGCTGCTCAAGGCCACCACCATGGACACCGGCCGGTAGCGCGATGCCCCCCGAGCACGCGATGCCCCCGGGGCATGAGTCGGTGGCGGCGGTCATCCGGGCCCGGGCCGCGGCCGATC
>Ga0302308_10000801_pt1 | contig 26629 bp, 25 predicted proteins | sample III_Palsa_E3_3_FD_200531 | JGI IMG/M metagenome (GOLD analysis project Ga0302308, IMG submission 200531) | Peat permafrost microbial communities from Stordalen Mire near Abisko, Sweden - III_Palsa_E3_3 | ecosystem: Environmental > Terrestrial > Soil > Palsa > Peat permafrost | place: Sweden...
CGGACAAGCACTGGATCAGCCCCCGATGATCCCCATATAAGCAGTACATGAGCGAAAAATTCGATCCCCACGCCACTACGATTCTGGCCGTACGCCGCGGCGGCGCCATCGCGCTCGGCGGTGACGGCCAGGTCACTCTCGGCAACACCGTCATGAAGGGCAATGCCCGCAAAGTGCGGCGTCTGTCCAACGGCAAGGTGCTGGCAGGCTTCGCCGGCGGCACCGCCGATGCGTTCACGCTGTTCGAGCGCTTCGAAGGCAAGCTCGAAAAGTACGGCAACCTGACACGCGCCGCCATTGAACTCGCCAAGGACTGGCGCGCCGATCGCTACCTGCGCCGGCTCGAGGCGCTGCTGCTCGTCGGCGATCCGCTGAACCTCTTCATCATCTCCGGCAACGGCGATGTCATCGAGCCGGAATTCGAAGCCGTGGCCATCGGCTCGGGCGGCCCGTTCGCGCAGGCTGCGGCGCGCGCGCTCACCGAGAACACCGAGCTGGATGCGCGCACCATCGTCGAGCGCTCGCTCGGCATCGCCGCCGACATCTGCATCTATACCAACCGCAACCTCGTCATCGAAGAGCTGCGTCCGTGACCCCGCAAGCCATCGTCCAGGAGCTCGACAAGCACATCGTCGGGCAGGCCGCCGCCAAGCGCGCCGTAGCGATCGCGCTGCGTAATCGCTGGCGCCGCATGCAGGTGGGCGAATCCCTGCGCCAGGAGATCACGCCCAAGAACATTCTCATGATCGGCCCGACCGGAGTCGGCAAGACCGAGATCGCGCGCCGCCTCGCCCGCCTGGCGCAGGCGCCGTTCGTGAAGGTCGAAGCCACGAAATTCACCGAGGTCGGCTACGTCGGTCGCGAAGTCGATTCCATCATCAAGGACCTGGCCGACGTCGCGGTCAAGATGATGCGCGAAGTCGAACTCGCACGCGTGCGCGACGGCGCGCGCGCCGCGGCGGTCGAACGGGTGCTGGACGCGCTGCTGCCGCGGCCGCACCGCATGGGATTCTCCACCGATGAGCCAATTCAGCCGCGCGATGCCGACACGCGCAACAAGCTGCGCGAAATGCTCGTCGCCGGCCATATCGACGAGCGGGAAGTCGAGATCGAAGTGCGCTCATCCGGCGCCGGCGTCGACATCATGGCGCCTCCGGGCATGGAGGAGATGCAGCAGCAGCTGCAGTCCGTGCTGTCCAACCTCGGCGGCAACCGCACCCGCACGCGGCGCGTGAAAGTGAGCGAGGCCCTCAAGCTCATGATCGAAGAAGAGGCCGGCAAGCTCATCAACGAGGAAGAACTCAAGGCGCGCGCGCTCCACAACGCCGAGCAGAATGGCATCGTCTTCATCGATGAGATCGACAAGATCGCGCGCCGCCAGGAAACCGTCGGCGCCGATGTCTCACGCGAAGGCGTGCAGCGCGACCTGCTGCCGCTGGTGGAAGGCAGCAGCGTCAATACCAAGTACGGCTCGATCAAGACCGATCACATACTGTTCATTGCTTCGGGCGCGTTCCACATGTCCAAGCCCTCGGATCTGATCCCGGAGCTGCAGGGCCGATTCCCGATCCGCGTGGAACTGGAATCGCTGACTGTCGAGGACTTCGTGCGCATCCTGACCGAGCCGGATGCCTCGCTGACGGCCCAGTACCGTGCGCTGCTCGCGACCGAGCACGTGGCGCTCGAATTCACCACCGATGGAGTGCGGCGCATCGCTGAAATCGCGCATCAGGTCAACTCGCGCACCGAGAACATCGGCGCGCGGCGCCTGCATACCGTCATGGAAAGGCTACTGGAGACGATCTCGTTCGACGCCAGCGAGCGCGCCGATTCCGCGCTGCGCGTGGACGCGGCATACGTCGATGAGCATCTGGGAGCGCTGGCGAAGGACGAGGACCTGAGCCGCTACATTCTGTAGCTGCAGCGGAGCACGACTGGGCCGGCGGGGCCGGCGGAGCAACGCCGGCGTTATTTGCGGGTGGCGGTCTTGGCTGCCGCGCGCTTCTTGGCAGCCGGATCCTTCGGCCGGGTCTTGCCGAATGAACCCCGATAAATCTTGCCACGCCGCGTTTTTCGATCGCCTTTTCCCACTTCTAAGCTCCTTGAATACGGTTATTCCGCGGTGCCCCCGTGAACCTGGGCCCCGCTCAAATGCGCGCGAAGTCTAACGCCTGGCGCTGCTGCCGAACAGCAGCAGGGCCGCACCTACCACGATAGCGCCTACCGCCGCCCATTCCGGCACGTCCACGGACTCTTTTTTGCCGACTGACAGCTCCACCGAGCCGATCTTCGCCTCGTGGGTATCCTTGGTGTAGCTGAAGTGGTGGTACACCAGCCCGAGAATTCCGCCGGCGATCAGCACCGCGGCCAGCACTTTGATTCCGCTCATATGATTTCCCCCAGCATGCGATGTCCCCAGTTCAATGGCGCGGCAGTGTAACAGCGGCGCCCGGGGGTAGCGCGTAAGCCCCGTCTGATTCGAAGTTGGGAGCGACGTACACAGTGTCCGTGCCCTGGAGGGTCCACTATGCCCCCGGTACCCCTCATCACCCACGGATCCGGAGAATTGATATGGCAGGCGAGACACTCAGCGGTTTCAGGGTGGCGCTGCTGGCCACCGACGGCTTCGAACAGAGCGAGCTGATCGAGCCGCGCCACGCACTCAAAGAAGCGGGCGCCGACACCGAGGTGATCTCCCTCAAGGGGGGCAAAGTGCACGGCTGGAGCAAAAGGGAATGGGGGAATGAAGTCGAGGTCGATCAGACCCTCGATGAAGCCGATCCCAAGGATTACGACGCCCTGGTTTTGCCGGGCGGTGTGATCAATTCGGACGCGCTGCGCATGGACCCCAGAGCCGTCGCCTTCGTCAAAGCCTTCGTCGACGCGGGCAAGCCCATGGGGGTGATCTGCCACGGAGCCTGGACGCTGCTCGAGGCCGGCGGAGTGCGCGGGCGCAAGCTCACCTCCTGGCCGTCATTGAAGACCGATCTGCAAAATGCCGGCGCCAAATGGGTGGACCAGGAAGTCGTGGTCGACGGCCAACTCGTCACGAGCCGCAAACCCGACGACATTCCAGCGTTCAATCGCGAGATCATCAGGCTATTCGGACAGGCACACTCGCCACTGGCGAGCGCCAGCGGGCTCCGGCGCTAGCTCGAGCGCAACGCGGCAGTAGCGACGCCCATAGGATCCTCATTTTGCTTTCTCGCGATGAAAGCAAAATGAGGATCCTATGGGCGACCAATCCCTGACGTTGCCCTTGGGCATATGGCCGCAGCCGCCTGCCTGGCAGCCGCCATGTGGGCACTCCTAGCATGGGTTAGGCTATGGGGACTCTAACGAAGAGCCCCGGGAATGGCGGACCCCGCCGAACCACAGAATCTTCCCGAACCAGCGCGTGTTTTCATCAGCTATGCGTCGCCCGACGCTGCTGCTGCCGACACCGTGTGCGCTGCATTAGAACGCGCAGGGATACCCTGCTGGATTGCGCCACGCAACGTTGTTCCCGGCGAGTTCTATGCCGACGCAATCGTTCGCGCCATTGATTCGACGAGGATCATCGTATTAATCCTCTCCCAGAGCGCCGCGGGCTCCCCGCACGTGCTCAGGGAAGTGGAGCGTGCCAGCTCCAAACGCCACCCCGTGGTGTCGTTGCGGACCGATCTCGTCCCGTTGCCCGCCTCGCTCGAGTACTTCCTCAACACATCGCATTGGCTCGATGCCAGCACCATCGGGCTCGAGCGTGCGCTTCCGAAGCTTGTCGATGCGGTCAGGCACGTGCTCGGAGATGCCAGTGAGACGGCACCCAACGCACCGGCGCCATCGAGGCCTTCCTCCCATGGATCCCATGGACGCCCGAATGCGCAGCCAATCTCGCGACTGGGTCGTCCCGCGCTCGCGATTGCCGGGGTGGCAATCGCTGCTATCGCCGGCTATCTGGCGGTAAACAAGCCCTGGCTGCCCAGGAAAGCCGCCGAGCCAAGCCCCGCGGCCGCCGCGACGACTGGGACTACACCCTCCACGACGAACGTGCCGGATAAGTCGATAGCAGTACTGCCATTCATTGATCTCAGCCAGAAGCACGATCAGGAGTACTTCTCCGACGGCCTGTCCGAGGAACTACTCGACCAGCTCGCCCAGATACCCGAGCTCAAGGTGGCCTCGCGTACCTCGGCGTTCTACTTCAAGGGCAAGACTGAAGAGATCTCGACGATCGCGTCCCGACTGAAAGTGGCGCATGTGCTCGAAGGCAGTGTTCGCAAGGACGGCTCCAGGATCCGCGTGACCGCACAGCTGATCCGCGCCGACAGCGGCTATCACTTGTGGTCGAAGACCTACGACCGCGACAGCAAGGATGTGTTCAAGGTCCAGGACGAGATCACGGCAGCGGTCATCGAGGCATTGAAGGTGCAGCTACTCGCGACCAACGTAAGAACAGAATACCGGCCTGCGAACGATGAGGCCTATGATCACTACCTGCTCGGTCGTCACATGGCGTTTAACTATTCCTCATCCGCGCAGAGGCGGCGGGCAATTGGCGAATTCGAGCGTTCGCTCGCCCTCGATCCGGCGTTCGGGCCGACTTACACATGGCTCGCGTTCGCTGAATTCACAATTTCACGGGACAGCAACGACGACGCGCTGGCGAACAAGGCGTTCCGTGACGCCGAGCGCGGCATCGAACTCGCCCCGAAATTCGCTGAGGCGTACCAGATGCGCGGCTACCTGCGCGGTTCATATCTGCTGGACGTCTCCGGCGCACAGAGCGACCTTGAACACGCACTCTCGCTCGAGCCCGCGAACGCCATCGTCCGAGTCAGCTACGCCCAGGTACTCGCGACACGCGGCCGCCTGCGGGAGGCAGTGGCAGAAGTCGAGCGCGCGGTGGCGACCGATCCGCTTTCGAGCATCGCCTGGGGCAATATGGGATGGTACTGGCTCGCACTGGGCGACTATGCGAAGGCACGCGAGTCCGCCCAGCACGCAGTGGACCTTGATTCCGAGGGCCAGTACGCGATCGACGTGATTCCCGAGTCGTACATTCTCGAACACCAACCTCAACGCGCATTGGACTTCATCAGCGTGATCCACGAAGAGGACACGCGGTTGTTCCTGACGGCCCTTGCCCGGGACACGCTCGGCCAGACGGACGCCTCGGATGCGGCGCTGAAGCAACTACTTGCATCTGCGGGTCGGAATGAGTTCGAAATTGCCGAGATCTATGCGCACCGCGGCGACACCGACCGGGCATTCGACTGGCTGCGACGCGCACATGCGTCGCACAGCGACGTGCGCAAAGTCCGGAGCTCGCGGCTTCTTGAAACCTTGCGCTCCGATCCCCGCTATCCGGCACTGCTCGCGGAATGGAAACTCGCCGACTGATCCGCGTGGGCACTCCATTCGAACCATGAAAATCTCACATCGAACTCGATCAGAATTTCGGCTGCGGCGGCTGCGTCGAGCGGAACTCCCGGTGGATACCGTGAAGATGGCTCGCTATTTGATCGGCAAGGTCGTGGTGCATGACACCGACGCTGGCAGATTGAGCGGCCGTATCGTCGAGACGGAAGCTTATCCGGTAGGTGATGCGGCAGGACATGCATTCCGCGGAAAAACACCTCGCAATCGCATTCTCTATCTGGAGCGGGGGCATGCCTATGTGTATCTCAACTATGGGATATCGTTCCTCTTGAATGTGACGAGCGAGGTGGCCGGAGTGGGTGGCGGAGTTCTATTGCGTGCCATCGATCCGCTGGACGGCATCGAAATGATGACTGCATCCAACCGCACGACACGCCTGGCCGACCTCGGCAGGGGCCCGGGCCGGTTGACCAAGGCATTGCGGGTGGATCTCGCGCAGAACGGATCGGACCTGTGCGCCGCCGGCTCGCTGTGGCTGGCCGCGACGGCGCAGAAGGTCGGCGGGATTGGCAAGAGCGTTCGCATCGGCATCACACGCGATGCAGACAGGCTGCTGCGCTTTTACGAACGAGGCAATATCCACGTGAGCGGCGCCAGCAAGCTGCGCCAATAGCCCCGCCACGCGCCGCCACGGTTTAGGCTAGTGTATAGCGACGGAAATAAAGAATCGTAGGCTTCGAGGTCTCAGCGCCGATGCTCGATGTGCATGCTCCCCATCAGGCCGTCCGCTCGTGGATGGACTTCCTGGTCCACATCATCGCGATCACGATTGGCCTGCTCATCGCCATCGGGCTCGAACAGGCCGTGGAGTACGTACATCATCGACATCAGCGGGAGCAAATCGAACAGCAGATGCACACGGTATTTTCGGCCAATGTTTCTTCTGACGCAGATGATCTCAGGCGACTCGCCAGCATGCGGGCGGCGCTCACGGCCCTGCGAAGCGATATCGAAGGACGGCTCCGCGAGCCGAACCATGGGATAAGGTCGACGCTATCGGGAAATCGCATAGCCACGCAGATCATAGTGACCCCGAGCATGGCTCCCTATGATTCAGCAAAGGAGAACGGCACCGTGGGGCTGCTGCCCGTTGAGCGCATCCGGATCTACAACCGTCTTTACTTTCAGCGCCAACTGCTCGTTACGGTTCTGCAAAACTGGCAAGCGGCGACGACAGCCCTGGCCGAATTCTCGGAGCGCTTCGAGGATTTCCCCGACTCGGCCGATCTGGGCACACAACTGGTACTCCCGGAACTCGACGCATTAAGGCCGGTCGATCTGGAGGAATATCTTCGGCTGGTCGCGACTTTGATCAAGCGGACGGATCTGACCTCGTCACGAATTGCCTTCTTCGATGCCGAATGCCGGGCGGTACTCGATGGCGTGAAGGATGAGGCGTCGCTGATTCAACGCACCTACGAACTCGCGCACGTTCCAGGCGGGGAGAAGCTGTGACCGACCCCGCCAAGGGCGTGTTCCTGAGCTATGCGTCCCAGGATACGGAAGCCGCCCAGAACCTGTGCAATGCACTGCGGGCGGCCGGTATCGAGGTCTGGTTCGACCAAAGCGAACTGCGCGGGGGCGACGCCTGGGATGCATCGATTCGCCGCCAGATCAAAGCCTGCACGTTATTTATCCCGATCATCTCGCGTTACACGCACTCGCGCGATGAAGGTTATTTTCGGCTCGAGTGGAAGCTCGCGGTCGACCGCAGTCATTTGATGGTGGCGGACCGGCCATTTCTGCTGCCGGTCGTCATTGACGACACCTCGGATCAGGACGAGAAGGTGCCGGATCGGTTTCGTGACGTGCAGTGGACGCGCCTGCCGGGCGGCAAGAACGCCGAAGCCTTTGTCGAACGGGTGCGACGGCTACTGTCACCCGACGCGACCGTACCCGCTACAGCAAACGTCGGGACTTCCGCGCCGCTCACTCCTTCGACGGTTACCTCATCGACGGTCGCTCCATCGGCCGTCGCGGGGACGCCCGCTGCAACCACCCCGTCGAAGCGCCCCGCCTTTCGGCCGTTGGCGGCCTGGATTGCCGGCGGCGCGCTGGTTTTGGCAGCCGCGTACATCGCGATCGACCATTTCAAGGCGTCGAAACACGCGGGGCCTACCGCGGAAGTTCCGGCCGCGGCTGCGACGCCGGGGGCGGCTGCCGCGCCGGCGGCAAGTGACAAATCGATAGCCGTTCTGCCGTTTACCGACCTGAGCGAAAAGCACGATCAGGAGTACTTCTCCGACGGCTTATCGGAGGACCTGATCGATCTCCTGACGAAGGTGCCGGAGCTACACGTACCGGCGCGAGCCTCCTCGTTCTACTTCAAGGGCCAGCACGTCACGATTGCCGAGATCGCCAAAGCACTGAGCGTCGCCTATGTACTCGAGGGCACCGTTCGCAAGGCAGGTGACACCATCCGCGTAAGGACCGAGCTGATTCGTGCGGATAACGGCTATGACGTCTGGTCCGAGACCTACGATCGCGACCTGAAAGACATTTTCAAGGTCCAGGATGAGATCGCCGGTCGCGTGCTGATAGCACTCAGGGCGGCGCTCCCGGCGGTGAAGACGACGGACGCCGATCGCACGGACAACACCGAGGCATACAACCAATACCTGCTGGGCCGAAACTCCCTGGATCAGTTCACGGTGCTGGGCTTTCAACACGCGGCGGAGGCCTTCAAGGCAGCGATTGCGCTGGACCCGCACTACGCCGCTGCTTACGCGGGTTTGGCCGAGGCCGAGGCCCAACTGGCCGACAAGGGAGTTGATCCGGCGGGGCTTACACGCGCCGTGGCGGACGCCGATCACGCTATCTCATTGGCGCCCTCCGCCGAGCCCGGCTATCGCGTTCGCGGCTTCCTGCGAAGCACTTTCCTCTGGGATTGGGATGGAGCTCAGAAGGATCTCGACCAGGCGCTTTCCATCGACCCGAATGGGAGAGCACTGGGCGTGATGGCAGGATTATTTTCAACCCAGGGCCGGCTGCAGGATGCGCTCGTTCTGCAGCAGAGAGCCACTCAATGCAATCCGCTGGTGCCCGGTGAATGGGCTTCACTGGGTAATGTTCTATATGCGGCAGGCCGTATGCCGGAAGCGCGTGCGGCCTTTGCTCGTGCCCTGGCGATCAATCCGAATTATTCCGTCGCGCAGGTGAATCTCGCCTTCGTCGAGTTGCATGATGGACGCCTGGACCAGGCGCTCGCCGAGACGCGGCAGATCCAGGATCGGGACTGGCAATTGTTCGCGACTGCCATAGTGCAGTACTCGCTGCATCACCCACAGGAATCCCAGCAGGCGCTGGATGAAGTGATCAAGACACAGGCTTCGGAGATGGCCTACCAGATCGCTGAAATCTACGCATGGCGCGCGCAGAAGGACGAGGCGTTTGCGTGGCTGGACCGTGCCTACGCGCAACGTGACGGCGGCCTGACCTCTCTGAAGTTCGATGACCTCACGGCCTCGCTGCACGGCGACCCGCGCTACAAGCCGTTCCTGCACAAGATGAATCTGCCGGAGTAGCGCCGAACCTCACCGCTGCCGCTCGAGTTCCTCCACGGTCCGTGGCCAGTCGTCCTTGAGCAGGCGCGACAGCGCACGATCGGCCAGCACGCGGTCCTCGGTCTGGCAGCGCGGACAGTAGTTGGTCTCGTTTTCGGCATAGCGGATGCGCATAACCTGGGTGCCGCAGACAGGGCACGGCAGCTTGAATCGACCGTGCACGGCCATTTCCGGACGAAATGCCGTCACGCCTTCCGGAAACTTGCCGTCCGCTTCCTGCCGTAGTCGCACGGTCCATTCTGTAAGGACCGCCCGCGTGGCATCGAACAGCCGCGCGATCTGCCCGGCATCGAGCTTGCGCGTCAGCGCCAGCGGCGAAAGCCGCGCGTGGTGCAGGATTTCATCGGAATAGGCATTGCCGATGCCGCTGAACAGATGCGGGTCGGTCAGCGCGCGCTTGAGCGTGTGGTTCTCCACCGTCAGTCGTTGGGCAAAATCCTCGAGTGTCGCGGGCAGCACTTCCAGGCCGCCAGGGTCGGCCGCGGCGAGCGCATCGCGGCCCTGGAGCAGATGCAGCGAGGCACGTCGCCGCGTTCCCGCCTCGGTCAGCGTCAGGGTTCCGCGATCAAATTGAAACCGCGCCAGCGGTGCGCGGCCGCGCGTCTTGCTGCCGCTATCGAACCAGTGCAGGCGACCTGCGATCATCAGGTGCAGCACCAGCCACAGATCGCCTTCCAGGCCGATGGCAATACGCTTGCCGATGCGGCGCAGCTCCCGAACGTGGCGCCCGTAGGTACTGGCCAGGGGCGGCACGGCCGTTCGCAGCAGGAACGGGTTGTGCAGAGTGATGGATTCGAGGCGCGCGCCGACGATGCGTTGCTGCAGAGCCTCGAGGTAGACGGTCAGATCGGGGAGTTCGGGCACGGTCCAGCTCCTCGAACGCGGCCTCTACAGCTCGCTCACCCACACACCGACGGAGAGGTCTGAGCCCAAGGGGCCAACAAAGGCGCCGGTCACTGGTGAGACGTCCTCGGGTAAGCGCGCCACCGCGACGGCGATGTGCCGGCTACCGGCTAACTCACCGGTGGTGGGATCGAAGCCCTTCCAACCGGCGCCGGGCAGATAGATCTCCGTCCAGGCGTGGGTCGACCCGCTGCTCCCATCCTCGAATGGAGCATTCAAGTAACCACTGACGAAGCGCGCGGCCAGACCCAGAGAGCGCGCAGCTTCCATGAGCAAGTTGGCAAAGTCGCGACAGGATCCGACACCGCGCGAGAGCGTCTGGCTTGCGGACTGGACACCTGGCTGCTCCCGCATTTGGTAGGTCAGTGATCCATGGACAGCCGCGCACAACCGGGCCAGCAGCCCATAGGTTTGCACCTGCTCGCCATGATGCCAGTACTGCTGCAGCCACGGCTCCAGTGCGGTCTGCTCGTCCTGAGGCGGCCTGCGCAGATACGGCCGGAGGACTTCCACAGAAGCGGCGTCGTAGTTGAACGGGTAGTTCACCGCGAAATCCTCTACCAGGAAGTCGAGCGGCGTCTCGTCGAACTGCTGCACGATGCATTCGCTAACGATCGCAAGTTGCGCGGTCGGTGAGGTAAAAGTCGCCATTGCGACGGAATTGTCGTAGGCATCCCGATGCCAGCGGATATGTGCTGCCGGCGCGATGTCGAGTTTTGAAGCCTCAATGTGCAAGCCAGGGCCTTCCCGTGGCCGGAGCAGTAGCCGATGCGGCTGGAGTTGCACGGAGCCGCGGAAATTATAGTAGGTTCGATGAAGAATCTTCAGACGTCGCATGATCCGATCCGAGCTGGCGGGGCGCCGCCGTTATTGCAAATCGTTATGTCTGTTAGCGTACAGAGCGACCCGCAGCCGCGGCTGTAACCTCGGGACTGACACGGGAAATCCCAGGCGGATAGCCATGCAGTCACGTCAAGCGGTATCACTACCACCCCGCAGCGCAACGCAGAACGCCGGTGTGAACGGCAAAAGTCGTCGTCCACGGCAGGCAAGCGATGCTGTCTTAGCCATCGATGATAATGCCCGCCTGCTCGACGATCTGCATCTACTTGCCACGAAAATAGAGCAATTAAGTACAGCCAATCGGCGCAAGGACGAGTTCCTGGCCATCCTCTCTCATGAGCTGCGTAGTCCATTGGCATCGATTCAGCACGGCATCAGCGTGTTGCGCAGCCAAAGCGGAGCAGAGGTGACTGTGCAGCGCGGAATGCACGAACTGATCGAAAGGCAGGTGCGGCAAATCGCACAACTTGCCTCCGGTCTTCTCGACGTGGGACGCATTACCAGTGGCCACCTGCTGGTGGAGCGACAGCGAATCGATCTGCTCGCGATCTTGGCCAAGGCCATCGAGACAATTGAGCCTGAAGTTTGCCGGCGAGGCCAAGCGCTTCTGCCAACATGGGCTGCATCAAGCGTATGGCTTTTGGCAGATGCAAGCCGTCTTGAGCAGGTGTTCGTCAACCTGCTTGCCAACGCATCGAAATACAGCGATGCGGGTGGACAGGTGTTGTTATCCGCGTCTACGCACGATGGGCACGCCATTGTCCGGATCAAGGACTCAGGCATCGGGATTGCCGCGCATGCGCTGCCCCATATCTTTGATCTCTACGTCCAGGCTGATGCGACCTCGGCGCGATCCAGGTCAGGCCTCGGCATCGGCCTTGCGTTGGTGCACAAAATTGTGCAGTTGCACGGCGGCACCGTGACTGCGACGAGCGCGGGCCTGGGACAAGGCAGCGAATTTATAGTGCGGCTTCCGACTGAATCCTGACGGCAGGTATCGCACGCCCGATATCGACCCTGGGCTAGTCGCCGGAATGGAGCCGCCTCTCGACCCTCGCTCGGTGCACCAGCCCCCGCACCGTGGCGCTCTGCGTGCTCTCGGTCTCGAGCACGACCAGGTGATGCACGTTGGCGCCTTCGAAGATCTCCATCAGATCTCGAACCTTCGCCTCGCGCAGCGTCAGCCAGTCGATGGCGGGCATGTCCGCCGCCGCGGTCATGACCTCGGCCACGCGAGAGGCGCTGCTGCGGCGCGATTGGCGGATATCGTCGGCAGTGACGAGGCCCACCACGGCCTGAGCGCGCACCACGAGGAACGCTCTGACACCCAGCCGAAACATCTCGTCCATGGCCGTGTCGAGGTCACACTCCTCGAGCGTGGTCAGCGGCGGATCCCGCAGAAAATCCGTCATTGCGCGCACCGCGGGATCGCTGCTGCGCAGCCGGCGCGATTTGGTTCGATGACGCGTTGCCGGTACGGCCATAAGGTCACTGCCGGGGACGAGCAGTTGGGTGTGGGACACGGGGACCTCCTGATAGCGCGTTGTCTTCTCACAGACGAAACGCCGCAGGTGAAGTTCAACGCTGTCATCGATTATTCACGGAACTTAATGATTTTCCGCAAATGAGAGCTTTCTTCACCAAACCGGGGGCCTGACAAAAATATTTGTCGTCATGGCAACTACTTTTGCGATTTGAGCCGACGCAGGCCGCGCACCTGCTCATTTACGAAATTGCTGGGTCAAATCTCTACGGACGGTCGAGAAAGTCGCTGATGATTGGATTGATCCATTCAGGCCGGCCCGAGAACGTGCCGTGATCGGTGCCGGGCAAAATGCACAATTCCGCCTGCGGCAGCGCGCGAAAGATCTCCAGCGTGTGCTCGAGCCGGATGGCGTCGCGATCTCCCGACACCACGAGCACAGGTTTCTGAATCTTCGCGAGTACTTCCGGATTGAGTTCCGAGTGGGTCGGGGACGTCAGCCACAGCTGCGTCAATTTCTCATCGATGTTGCTGGGTGTCGGACTCTGCGCCGCGATCAGACCCTCGCGGTTCTCATCGGTCAGTCCCTCGGGGGCGATGTTGACGCCGCTGATCACGAGCCGTCGCACCAGTTCCGGATGACGCGCCGCCAGCATGAGGGCCAGGATGCCGCCATCGCTGAAACCGACCACATCGATGCGGTGGATCTTCATTCCCTGCAGCAGCTCGGCGGTGTCCTGCATCATGGCGCTGTAGCTCAGGGGTCCCGGCACATCCGGCGTGCGGCCCTGCCCGACCTGATCGGGCGCGATGATGCGGTGATGCTTCGAGAACAGTTCGATCTGCTGCTCGAAGGAATGCTCGCCGGAATCGCCGCCGCCGTGCAGCAGCACCAGGGTGCGGCCGGTGCCCTGGACGGCGTAGTAGATGCGGTGGCCGTGAATCCTGGCCCAGTGCCAGTTTTCGGGGGGTATGCCTGCGGGGGATTGCACCGGCAGCCATACTAGCATCGCCAGCGCGGCCCAAAAGTGCAGCCGCGACAACTGCAGGCGCCTTGGGCGCACTCGCGTCGGAGATGAATCGGCGCCCTCAGCCTCCGGATTCGGCAATGATGCTGTCGGCCAGTTCGTCGTAATTGTGGTCAAAATGGTGTCCGCCGGGCTTGCGTACGAGTTCGAATCCAGCGGCTGCGGGCAGCGTACACAGACTGTCCTTCGCTTCGTCTTCTCCATAAACGCACTGCAGCCGAATGGTTGACAGCGATTTGAGTTCTGGCTCGATCGGAATGATCGCATCGCTCGCCTTACCCAGCCAGCCGGCGGGCGACACCTCGAAAGCGGTGGTGCGCTCTGGCGACAGCAGTGTGATCAGCCGGATGTCGGCGCGCACATCGGCCGGCAGGCGATTGACGATGAAGGGAATGACGTTGGCGCCGAAAGAGAATCCGATCAGCACGATCTTCTCGCCGCCCCAGCGGCGCTTGTAGCTGTGCACGATGCGCACCAGGTCGCGCGCGGCCGAATCCGGCTGTCGGGTACGCCAGTAGTAGCGCAGCATATCGACACCCACCACGCTCATGCCCTTGGCGCTAAGCACGCCGGCCAGGCTGCGATCCAGGTCCCGCCAGCCGCCGTCTCCCGAGTAGAGCACGGCGATCACCTTCGACCGCCGCTCGTGCGCGGGCACCTCCACCAGCGGCAGATCGGACACACCGCTGCGCTGCCGTTCGTCCTCGATATCGTCCAGCGCCGCCGCATAGGTCCCGCGCAGCGTCAGCCCCTGAGGTGCGGTCGCGGGTGCAGTCGCGGGTGCCGGTTCGCCCGGCAGGCTGGCGACGAAGGCGCGCGATGCGGCGCTCGCATCCGCGTTGAGCCAGATGCGCGCCGGCACATTCGGCCCCAGCGCGTCGGCCCGCAGCTGCTGCAGGCCATCGCCGACCGGCGTCGCGCGGTTCTCGCACACGGGCGGTGTGAAATGGAACCGCGGCTCGGGATCGAGAATCACGGCGGCACCGATCGCCAGTACCGGCGCGCCGACCTGTCCCAGGTAGGCCAGCGTGGCGCCGATGCCGCGCCCCAGCACAATCGGCTCGTAGTCATGCGCCGTGCCGACCGTGCGTTCCTGGACGCGGCTGAAATCCTCGAACAGGCCCGGAAAGAAGACGCAGCCCTTGGCGTGCTGGTTCAGATAGTCGAGCAGTCGCGGCGTGTCGATGCCGACCACATAGTTGTTGCGCGCAGCGTAGCTCCATGCCGTCCATTGATCGGCACGAGTCCAGCCTTCCACCCCCGACAGCACATAGACGACACCGCGCTCGTGCACCCACGGCGGAAAGGCGATCACCGGCCCGAACTGATCGGTGCTCAGCGCGCGCGGCCGGCGCGCGTACGCGCCATAGCTCAATGCGGCCGCCAGCGCCGCGATCAGCAGCCACGGCAGAAGCTGTTTGGCTTTCAACGCGCGGCCGCGGCTTTGGCGCGCAGGACTTCCCGGCGGGCGAGGCTCTCTGCCGGCCAGTATTGCCGGCGGTCGTAGTACTCGGGAACCGACGGTATACCTGGCGGCAGCATCACCCAGGGCTGTTTGGAGTCCGTGAAAATGTGGATGTCCGGCGGGAAGCGATCCGGTTCATCGAGTGTGCCCACGCGCACGAAGCTCAACACGGGCCCCGCGCCGGAATAGTGGCTCCAGAGCGCCAGCCGACAGATGGGACAACGCGCGATGGACTGTCCTTTACCGCTCGCGGACGGGGTCGGCACCATCTCGGGCTGTCCGGCCAGCAGTGTCATGCGGTCGGTCTCGATCAGGGCATTGAGTGCGAACGCCGTGCCGGTCTCGCGCTGGCACCAGCGGCAGTGGCAGCAATGCACGAACAGCGGCGCGCTTTGGAGCCGGTAGCGCACCGTGCGGCAATCGCAGCCGCCTTCCGCCGGAAAATTCTGCGCGCTGGCCAAGTTGGCCCTCAGCGATAGCGCGCCATGATCTTGTCGAGTGCCGCAGGCACCGGGCGCAGCCGCTCATACGGCAGCTGGTTCAACGGTCCATCGGGAGTCGCATTCTGCGCGTGAAATTCCGGTTGGCCCTTGGCGATGTACAGCAGCCCGGTCAGGTATTCGTTGTGCTTGATGCGCTCCTGGATGGTCTCGAGAGCGACACCGCGGTCGGTCGGGTCATAGGCCTGATCGAGTTTTCGCAGCAGGATCTGGCTGCCATCGTGCATGGTCACCGGCTGCAGTTCGCCTTCGGCGTAACTGACCGCGATCTCAGGCGCATGCGGCACGAAGTCCGCGTGCACCACTTCCTCGTAGTGCTCGCGCGTGTAGGCGTAGCTGCGAGTCGAGCCCTCGTGATCGTTGAAGGTCACACAGGGCGAGAGCACGTCGATGAGTGCGAAGCCGTCGTGATGCATGGCAGCCTGGATCAGCGGCACCAGCTGCGCCTTGTCGCCCGAGAAGCTGCGCGCCACAAAGGTGGCGCCGAGCGTGATCGCGAGCTGCACCGGATCGATCGGCGGCTGAGTGTTTGCTTCGCCCTTCTTGGCCGTGGAGCCAAGATCAGCCGAGGCCGAGAACTGGCCCTTGGTGAGCCCGTAGACGCCGTTGTTCTCGATGATGTAGACCATGCGCAGGTTGCGGCGGATGGCGTGACAGAACTGGCCGAGGCCGATCGACAGCGTATCGCCATCGCCCGACACACCGATGTAATAGAGCTTGCGGTTGGCCGCATTGGCGCCGGTGGCAATCGAAGGCATGCGCCCGTGCACGGAATTGAAACCGTGCGAGCCGCTGACGAAGTACGCGGTGGTCTTCGAGGAGCAGCCGATACCGGACAGCTTGACCAGGTTGTGCGGCTCGACCGCATTGGCCCAGCAGGCTTCGACCAGCGCCCCGGTGACCGAGTCGTGCCCGCAACCGGCGCACAGCGTCGAGGTGGCGCCCTCGTAGTCGCGCCGCGTGAGGCCCAGTTCGTTACGCGGCAGGTCCGGATGAGCGACTCTGGGCTTGGTCATGAAGGTCATGTGTTGACTCCTGCGGGTCGCGCTGCCGCTAGACCACGCGCTGCGCGACCGGCCGCTGCGGCACCACCACCGCCATCACGCCGTCGAAGACGTAACTGGCCGGGATCGGCATGCCGTTGTAATGCAAAATTGATCGCAACCGGGTCTTTTCCACGCCCGTTTCCATGATCAGCATGGAGCGCAGTTGCGCGTCGCGATTCTGCTCGACCACGAAGTTGATACGGTGCGACTGCAGGAACTGCTCGACTTCATCGTTGAACGGAAACGAGCGGATGCGCATGTAGTCGGCATGGATGCCGTTGGCCCGCAGCCGCTGCTGTGCCTCATGCACGGCGCCGTCGCCGCTGCCGAGCGAGACGATGGCGATGTCGGTGGGCTGCTGCGCGCGCTGGATGACGGGCTTGGGCACCAGCCGGGCCGCCGTCAGCCACTTCTTTCGCAGGCGGTCGACCACGAACTGATATTCCTTGGAATCCTCGGTGTAGGCGCCGTACTGATTGTGTCCCGAACCGCGCGTGAAATACGCGCCCTTGCGGTTGATGCCCGGCAGCGTGCGCAGCGGGATACCATCGTGATCGATATCGTAATAGCGCCAGAACTTGTCGAGCTTGGAGATCTGCTCGGCATCGAGCATCTTGCCGCGGTCGGGGCGATAGTTTTCGTCCCACTTGAACTCCGGGCACATCCAATCATTCATGCCGATGTCGAGGTCCGACAGCACCAGCACCGGGGTCTGCAGCCGGTCCGCCATGTCGAAAGCGGTGGCGGCAAATTCGAAGCACTCTTCGGGATTGGCCGGGTACAGGCACACCTGCCGCGTGTCACCGTGCGAGGCGTACGCCGCCGATTTAAGGTCCGACTGCTGCGTACGCGTCGGCATGCCCGTGGACGGACCGACGCGCTGCACGTCGAATATCACCGCCGGAACCTCGGCGTAGTAGGCCAGGCCCAGGAATTCCTGCATCAGCGAGATGCCGGGCCCGGAGGTAGCGGTGAAGGCACGCGCGCCATTCCAGTTGGCGCCGATCACCATGCCGATGGAGGCGAGCTCGTCCTCGGCCTGGATCATGATGTAATTCTTGCGGCCGGTGGCCTCATCGACGCGCAGCCGATCGCAGAAGCCCTTGAACGCATCCATGAGCGAGGTCGAGGGCGTGATCGGATACCAGGCGCCCACCGTGGCGCCGGCATACACGCAGCCCAGTGCGGCCGCGGTGTTGCCGTCGATGACAATGTGGCCCCGGGTGGCGTCCATCTTCTCGACTCGCAGCGGCAGCGGGCAGGCGAAGTGTGCGCGCGCGTAGTCATAGCCAAGCTGGATGGCCTTCATATTGGATTCGACCAGCTGCGGCTTTTTGGCGTAGGTCTCCGACAGCAGAGTGCGGATGATGTCCAGGTCCAGCGCACACAGCGCTGCCAGCACACCCGCATAGCAGATGTTCTTCATCAGTATGCGGGTGCGCACGCCCTGGAAGTTCTCGTTGCACAGCTGCGCCAGCGGCACGCCGATGACCGTGACATCGTCGCGCTTGAGCAGCCCCGGGCGCGGCCAGGTCGAGTCGTAGACCAGGTAGCCGCCGGAGGCGACTTCCTGCAGATCGCGCGCATAGGTCTCGACATTGAGCGCGAACATCAGGTCGACGCGTCCCTCGCGCGCGCGGTGGCCGTCGCGCGTGACGCGGATCTCATACCAGGTGGGCAGCCCCTGGATGTTCGACGGAAAGTAATTCTTCCCGACCACGGGGACGCCGCTGCGGAAGATGGCCTTCATGAGCAGACCATTGGCGCTCGCGGAGCCGGTCCCGTTGACGGTCCCGATCTTGATGACGAAATCGTTTACGCGGTCTTGCGCTTTGCGCTCGGGCATACCGGGCTCCCATCGGCGGCGTGCGGCCAATGAATGGTGGACTTCTGCATGTCCCACGCGGCCGTGGGGCAGCGTTCGGCGCACAGGCCGCAGTGCACGCAGAGGTTTTCATCTTTAACCATGACGCGGCCGGTCTGTTTCAGCGGCGTCGATACGAACAGCGGCTGGGTGGTCTCAAGTGCCGGCGCGCGCAGCCGCGTGCGCAGGTCGGCCTCGTCGCCGACCTGGGTCATGGTCAGGCAATCGGTCGGGCAGATGTCGATACAGGCGTCGCACTCTATGCACAGGCGCGCCTCGAACACGGTTTGTACATCGCAGTTGAGGCAGCGCGCTGCCTCCTGAGCGGCCTGCTCGGGCGTGAAGCCGAGCTCGACCTCGATATTGAGCTTCTTGAACCGCTCTTTGAGCGAGACATGCGGCATGAGCCGGCGTTCGAGCGTGGCGTAGTCGTTTTTATAGGACCATTCGTGCATGCCCATCTTGCGGCTCGAGAGCTTCATCGTGCTGGCTGGGCGCTTGTCCACCGCCTCCCCATGGCAGAACAGATGGATGGAGATCGCGGCCTGGTGCGCCTGCTCCACGGCCCAGATGATGTTCTTCGGCCCCTGCGCGGCATCACCGGCAAAGAAAACCTGGGGCATGGTCGACTGGAAGCTCCTCGCATCGACGATCGGCGTATTGCCGCGCGCGAAGTTCAACCCCAGGTCGCGCTCGATCCAGGGGAAGGCGTTCTCCTGGCCGATCGCGAGGATCACATCATCACAGGGAATCGTGACCTCGCCGGTGACGCGTTCACTCTTGATGACGCCGTCCACCAGTTGGTACTCCATCTGCTCGAAACGCATGCCGGTGAGCTTGCCGCCCTCGATGACGAAGTTCTTGGGAGCGTGGTTCACGATGATCTCCACGCTCTCTTCCTCGGCATCCTCGAGCTCCCAGTCGGACGCCTTGAAGAAACCCCGGGGCTTGCGGGCCATGACCTTGACGCTCTTGGCGCCCAGCCGCAGCGAGGTGCGGCAGCAATCCATCGCGGTGTTGCCGACGCCAATGATGAGTACCCGCTCGCCGATCGAACCGATGTGCCCGAACGCCACCGATTCCAGCCAGGCGATGCCAATATGGATCCGGTCCGTCTCATGGCGGCCCGGCAGTTCCAGTTCCTTGCCCTTGGGCGCGCCCGAGCCGATGAACACCGCGTCGTAGCCACCCTCATCGAGCAGCGTCCGCAGGCTCGACACCGGGGAGTTGAGCGCCAGCTCCACCCCCATGTCCAGGATCATGCCGATCTCTTCATCGAGCACCGACTGCGGCAGGCGGAACGAGGGGATATTGCTGCGCATCAGGCCGCCCGGCGCACTGTTCTGCTCGAAGATGGTGACCTCGTAGCCCAGCGGCGCCAGGTCGTTGGCGACGGTCAGCGATGCCGGTCCCGCACCCACGCAGGCAATGCGCTTGCCGTTGAGCTCGGCCGGGGCGCGCGGCAGGCGCCCGGTCAGCTCGCCCTTGAGGTCTGCCGCGACGCGCTTGAGGCGGCAGATGGCGACCGGCTTGTCCTCGACCCGGCTGCGGCGGCAGGCCGGCTCGCAGGGCCGGTCGCAGACGCGGCCGAGAATGCCTGGAAAGACGTTGGAATCGCGGTTCAGCAGGTAGGCATCGGTGTAGCGTCCCTGCGCGATCAGGCGGATGTACTCGGGTACGTCGGTGTGCGCGGGGCAGGCCCACTGACAATCGACGACGCGGTGGTAATAATCCGGCTGGGAAGTATCAGTCGCTGGGGTCGCTGGGGCTGGATCGCCGGTCATCTGAGCGTCCTGTATAACAAATCAACCGCGGGTATGCCATGACCGAGAACACACCCATCACTGCCACCGAGATCAAGCTGCGCAAGCGCACGCGTGTGCTCGAGGTGTCGTTCGCCGATGGGGCTCGATTCGAGCTGCCGTTCGAGTACCTGCGGGTGTTCTCGCCTTCGGCGGAGGTGATGGGTCACGGCGAGGGTGAACCGGTACTGGTGCTCGGCAAGGAGAATGTCGGCATCACGGCCATCGAGCCGATTGGCCACTACGCCGTGCGCCTGGTGTTCGACGACGGTCACAGTACCGGGCTGTACACGTGGAAGTATCTGCACGAACTGGGCGCAAGGTACGCGGCCAACTGGGCGCAGTTTGAGGGGCGGCGTGCGCGCAGCGGCGCGGCCGCAGGTGGCGCGGGAAAAGCGTGAGCCCGCGGGCCAAGTCTTAAGGGATTTCATCTTTCGCAAAAAGAAAGGCCGGGCGTTTTCACCCGGCCAAATCTTCACAAGACCCCCACTCGGTTGCGCCTTTTGGGCCACAACCGGGGCGGGATTCTGTGCGAAACGATGGCGAAATGCCAGCATTTTCGGTCGGATGATGATTAAAACGGTTGTAGGCAGTTGCGCAACAGTTTAGATCATAGTGGACAAATTTGGTCCTTTCCGCGCGTAATTGTCGCGCCGCGTGCAGGCCTCGCGTGCCGCAAGCTACATAATAGAATGCCGATTAGGTCAAGCAGAGGCCTTGGATGACCCGCGATCGCCGCGACACCGCCGATTTTGGTTTTGAGGACATTCCGCTCAAGGACAAGGTGCGCCGTGTCCGGGGCGTATTCGACAGCGTCGCCGACCGCTACGACCTCATGAACGACCTGATGTCGGGCGGCGCGCATCGTCTCTGGAAGCAATTCACGCTGTCTCTGACCGGATTGAAATCCGGCGGCCGCGCCCTCGACATCGCCGGCGGCACCGGCGATCTCGCCGCAGGCCTTGCGCGGCAGGTCGGCCGCACCGGCCTGGTGGTACTGGCCGACATCAACGCGCGCATGCTCGAGCACGGCCGCGATCGGCTCATCGATCGCGCGCTGACCGCGGCGCCCGTGTACGCGCAGGCCGATGCCGAACGGCTGCCGTTTGCGGATAGCACCTTTGATTGCATCACGATCGGATTCGGGCTGCGCAACGTCACCGACAAGGCCGCAGCTTTGGCCTCGATGCGGCGCGTCCTCAAACCCGGTGGCCAGCTCATGGTGCTGGAGTTCTCGACCCCCGTACTCCCGATGCTGAGCCGCCTGTACGACGCCTACTCCTTCAATGTACTGCCCTGGCTGGGCCGCGTGGTCGCGGGCGATGCCGACAGTTATCGGTATCTGGCCGAATCCATCCGACGCCATCCGGATCAGCAGACGCTGCTCGAGATGATGCGCACCGCGGGACTCGAAGAGTGCCGCTACCACAACCTCATGGGCGGCGTGGTGGCGCTTCATCGCGGCTACCGGATCTGACGATGCCATCGATTGTCGATGGGGTCATTGATCGGGCGCTGCAGGCAGCCGTATCCCGCGCTCGCACCGACTCGCCGCGTGCGCGTGAGCTGCTGGCCGCACTCAGCGGCCGCAGCATCACGCTCGAGGCAGGCGGTACCCCTTTCCGTGTCACGATTGCATCCGACGGCAGCACGCTGCATGTGGCGGCGCCCGAACCTGGAACCGCGGCTGCGCCTGCCGCCGACGCCCACATCAGCGGCACCCCGCTGTCGCTGCTGGCCCTGACAAGAGCGGATCCGGAAGTCGTGCTCCAGCGCGGCGATGTGCGCATCGAGGGCGATGCCGAGATCGCGCAGCAGTTCAGCCGGCTCGCGTTGCTGCTGCGGCCGGATCTTGAAAATGCGCTGTCGCAGCTGCTGGGCCGCAGCGGTGCCCACGTTCTCATGCGCGGGCTGCGCGGCGCTGCCGCCTGGACGCGCGCGGCCGCCTGGACCCAGGTGAAGAACCTCTCCGAATATCTCGCCCACGAGCGCGGCGACCTGGTCTCGCGCAGCGAGTCCGCGCATTTCCTGCGCGAAGTAGACGATGCGCGCGAGCAGCTCGACCGCCTCGAAGCGCGCCTGTCGCATCTCGAGCAGGACCGGCCGGCCTGATGCAACTGCGGGTTCTGCGGCGGCTGATCGCGATTCAGCGCGTGCTCGTGCGGCATCGGCTGGATGATTTCGTGGCCGCGACGCATCTGTACCGGCCGCTGCGTTTCGTCTACTTCATCTCCCCCTGGACCTGGTTCCAGCGAGGTTCGGGGCTGACGCGCGCGCAACGACTGCGACTGGCGCTCGAGGAACTCGGGCCGATCTTCGTCAAATTCGGCCAGACCCTGTCCACGCGCCGCGACCTGCTGCCCGACGATATCGCCGATGAGCTCGCGAAGCTCCAGGACCGCGTGCCGCCCTTCCCCGGTGCGGTGGCGCGAGCCATCATCGAGGAAGCCTACGGCGCACCGCTCGACGGCCGGCTGCAGAACTTCGATGAGACCCCGCTCGCGGCCGCGTCGATCGCCCAGGTGCATGCCGCTGAGCTGCTGGATGGGCGACAGGTCATCGTCAAGGTGCTGCGGCCGGGCATGAAGGCGATGATCGCGCTCGACATCGAGGTCATGTACACCATCGCCGGCATGGCCGAGCGCTGGTGGGCCGAGAGCCGCCGGCTCAAGCCGCGCGAGATCGTGCGTGAATACGAGCGCACCGTGGTCGATGAACTCGACCTGTTGCGCGAAGCGGCCAATGCCTCGCAGCTCAAGCGCAATTTCGCCAGCTCATCGCTGCTCTACGTGCCCGAGATCCACTGGGACCATTGCCGCACGGCCGTGCTCGTCATGGAGCGCATTCACGGAGTGCCCATCGGCGATGTGGCGCGGCTGCGCGAACTGGGCACGGACTTCAAAGTGCTGGCGGAAAACGGTGTCGAGATCTTTTTCACGCAGGTGTTCCGGCACAACTTCTTCCACGCCGACATGCACCCGGGCAACATTTTCGTACTGGTCGACAATCCGAAGCAGCCGCGCTACGCGGCGGTCGATTTCGGCATCGTCGGCACGCTGGATGAACGCGACCAGACCTATCTTGCCGAGAATTTCCTGGCGGTGTTCAACCGCGATTACCGTCGCGTCGCCACCTTGCACGTCCAGTCCGGCTGGGTGCCGCCCAATACCCGTGTCGATCAACTGGAATCGGCCGTGCGCACCATCTGCGAACCCATCTTCGATCGCCCGCTCAAGGAAATCTCGTTCGGCACCGTGTTGCTGCGATTGTTCGAGGCGCTGCGGCGCTTCGATGGCCAGATCCAGCCGCAACTGCTGCTGCTGCAGAAGACACTGCTCAACATCGAGGGCCTCGGCCGCCAGCTCTATCCGGAGCTCGACATCTGGCACACCGCCAGTCCGGTGCTGCGGCGCTGGATGCGCGATCGCATCAGCCCCCGCAATCTGGTGCGCGAGCTGCGTCGCGGCTGGCCGGACGCGCTCGAGATCATCAAGGCGCTGCCCTCCGTTACCAAACGGCTGGTCGAGCGCTTGCAGGACGAGAAACTTAAAGTCCCGATCGACACGCGCGAGATCGAGCGGTGGCGGGAGGAATCCGCGGCGCAGGCTCGCCGCGGCGATCGCATCGTCGTCGGCGCGTCGCTGCTGCTCGGCGGGGTGCTCTGGCTCGGCATGCGGCTGCAGCCGCACTGGCTCGGGATGCTCTCCGGAGCGGCCGGATTGCTGGTCTGGATCAGCGTGTGGCTGCGTCGGGCGAACTGAAAGGGCGATTCGCACGCAGCTCGATCCACACCCCGCGCGCACGTGCGCACAGCTCGCCGCCTTGATCGAACAGCGCGGTCCCCACCTCGAACTTGCGGCCCCTGGCGGCGATCCGCCAACCGAGAATTACGCAGGGCTCATCGACATGCACGCGCCGATCGATGTGAGCCGTGAATTCTCCCAGCAGCATCTGTCCCATGTCATCGCGCGCGGCAAATGCACCGGGGCAATCGAGTGCCGCACTGATGAATTCCGGCCGCACCTTGCCATCCTCGTCCGCGAGCGACGCATCGGCCACCCAGGGGGCGGCCACCTGATATTCCGCGCCCCACCTGCCGGCGAATACGCGCAGTCCATCGCCGCGCGCGCGGGCGGTGCCGCAGACGAAGCAGCCCGGATACAGGTGATTGGTAAAGCCATTAAAATGCCGCGAAGCCTCCAGCGCCGCGAAGTAGCTCGGCGCCGGGGGCACCTCGAGCGCAAAATCAGCTTCGGGCAGCGCGCGTGCCAGCCGCGTGCCCTCGTGAGTGAGTTCGAGCTCGCCGCCTTCGGCGGTCTGCAGTTCCAGCGGCACCGCTAACGGAATCGGCCGCTCGAGCCGGATGCGCACGCGTCCGGGCGCGTGATTCGCCATCAGGCCGGCAAGATAGCCGCCGTTGGCGCAGCCCGGCGGGCCGCAGAAGCGCGCGTCAACCGTGAAGCTTGGCATGCGCCGCACGGTAACGCTGCGCCAGCCACCACAGCAAGCCCGCGGCAACGGCGGCCGCCAGCGACACCAGCGCGATGCGTATCATGGAAGGCGCGAGCAACGGCGCCACCAGCCCCATGGTGATGGTGGCGATGAAGAGGCTGAAAAAGGATTGCATGGACGCGGCAGCGCCGCGTGCCTCGGGAAACAGATCCAGCACACGCAGCGTCACGATCGGATACATCAGCTGCAGCGCGAATCCGATCGCCGCCATCAGCAGCTGTTGCAGGTAGATCGGCGGCGAGGCAAGAGTCGACTGCAGCAGCAGCATCAGCGCCGTGACGATCAGCAGCAGCTGGAATCCCAAGCGCGCCTGGCGCTGCGGCTGCAGCCGGCCGGCGAGGCGGCCCGAGGCCACCGCACCGATGCAGTAGCCGCAGATGATGGGCAGATTCAATGCCGCGAACATGGTTTCATCCAGGTGCCAGTGATCCAGCACGATGGCCGGCGCGCTGCCGACGTACACATGCAGCGCGATGAAGGCCAGCCCGCTGGCCAGCGCCAGCAGCAGAAACTCCGCGTGACGAAGCACGGCGAAATTGTGTTTCAGCAGGCTCTCGACCTGCAGCGGTGTCCGCCGCTCGCGCGGGTGCGTCTCCGACAATCGCTGCGCGGTAAAAATGAGTAACGTAAAGCCGAGCAATGCCATGGTGCCGAATACAGCGCGCCAGCCCAACAGCGCATACACCCAACCGCCAATGATGGGTGCCGCGGCGGGTCCCAGGCCGAAGATCATGGTGATCATGCTCATGAGGCGCTGCGCTTCGGCTCCATGGAAGCTATCGCGCACGATGGCGCGGCCGATGATCTGCCCGCCACCCGCCACCACCCCCTGCACCGCCCGAAACGCCAGCAGCATGCCGAAATTCGGTGCCGCTGCGCAGCCAATCGAAGCCAGCGTGTAGATGCCGAGACAGACGAGGATGGGCCGCCGCCGTCCCAGCGCATCGGACAGCGAGCCGTGAAACAGCGCAGCCAAGGCATAGGTGAACATGTAGACGGTCAGCGTCTGCTGCACCTGCCACGCGGAGAGATGAAACTCCTGTGCGATGGCGCGCATCGAGGGAAAGTAGGCATCGATCGTGAAGGCGCCGACGGAGGACAGCAGTCCCAGCAGCAGCGACAGCGGCGCCCGGTGCGGTGAGGGCGCCGGCGAGCCTGGCGGCGACTCCGCCGCTTGTAGCGCGGTTGCGCCCGGCTTCATCGACCCGGCTTCATCGCCGCGGCGGTCTTAGGCCCGCCAGGAATTCCTGCGGCGACTCGCCGCGTTCGAGGACTTCCACCAGTGCCGATCCGACGATGACGCCATCGACCTGGCCGCGCAGTTTTTCAACCTGCTCGCGGGTGCGGATGCCGAATCCCGCGCACACCGGCACCGTGGCGGCTGCGCGCACGCGTTCGAGATAGGCCGAGATGTCATCGGCGGTGCCGCTCGGCTTGCCGCCCGTGGTACCGGTGACCGTCACCGCGTAGACAAAGCCCTGGCTCGCGGTCGCCAGTTTCGCCAATCGCTCGGCAGGCGTCACGGGCGTCACCATCTGCACCAGCGCGATGTTGTGGGGCGCCAGCACCGACCATAATTCCTCGCTCTCATCGAACGGCAGGTCCGGCACGATGAAGCCGCACACGCCGGCGCCCGCCGCGCGTCGGGCCAGCCGCTCGAGACCAAAGGCCAGCAGCGGATTCATATAACTCATGAGCAGCAGCGGCGCCTTCACACGCTCCATGAGCTGCAGCTCCTCCAGGATCCAGGTGAGCGTGACGCCGGCGCGCAGCGCGCCTTCGCTGGAACGCTGGATCGTCACGCCATCGGCCATGGGATCGGAGAACGGCACACCGATCTCGACCAGGTCCGCTTCCTGCGCCACCGCCGCCAGGTGCTCGCGAAATCTGGCGCGATCGGGATAGCCCGCCGTCAGGAATGCCACCAGCGCCGGCTGACCATGCTTGGCCGCCGCACGCAGCGCCGTGACGATGCGTTCGATCGGGGTCTTGGCCACCTGCTCATTCATTTGAATTTCCCGATGGCGACCGTGGCTGTCGTCGCCGCCGCTCCGGGTTCCGGCGCCGGCGCGAGCAGGGTCCGCGACAAGGTCGGCATATCCTTATCGCCGCGCCCGGATAGCCCGATCAGGATCTTCGCGGCCGGGTGCTCGGCCGCATAGCGCCGCGCCGCGGCCAGCGCATGCGCGCTTTCCAGCG
>Ga0302308_10000807_pt1 | contig 26450 bp, 21 predicted proteins | sample III_Palsa_E3_3_FD_200531 | JGI IMG/M metagenome (GOLD analysis project Ga0302308, IMG submission 200531) | Peat permafrost microbial communities from Stordalen Mire near Abisko, Sweden - III_Palsa_E3_3 | ecosystem: Environmental > Terrestrial > Soil > Palsa > Peat permafrost | place: Sweden...
GTGCTCTTCGATCGCAGTTTCAAGGTTTCCATCGACAAACGGCTTTAAAACCACACCGCGAGAGCCAATCCGGGTCACTATTTCGAGATTTTTCACCTCAGCAGAGGTGGAAAGGATGATGATAGGTACGTCGGGAATTGAGGTGCGCACGTGCGACAAAATCGGCAGAGATTGTTCGATGCTCTCCCATGCCAGCAAGACGAGGTGGGGCTCAGGCCCATTGGCGCACTGGTGCAGGAGGGCGGCTTCGTCCGAAAACAGGCTCAAGCTATACTGGGTGCTCAAAACCGCCCGAAGGTATTCCAGCACAGCAAGGTTCGTATCCAGGACAAAAAGTCGAGGCTTGGGGGGCTGCGCGAGTTTGGGAACACCAAAAGGCAACGCGGTAGACATCTATGGACTCCAACTCGGCGGCGGCTGCGTGGACGACGTTCGCCCGTTATTCGCGTCTGGGCGCCAATCTTACGCCAAGGATTTGATCTCCTCAGTTCTTAGGCGCCTCAAGGTTGATTCAGTCTAGCCGAACGCTGCCACAAAAGGAAGAACTTTGCAGTCAAAAAGAGAAAAAAAGTTCCACATTGGTAGCGTTAATGACTCGGTAAACAAAGGGGATTTCCATGGTCCTGGGATGCAAGGATAGGGACATCCGCCTGCAAACATCAGAATCAGCTCCAATCTTCACCCTTCGTGTGTATGGCCTCTGACGTGCTACTTCCAAGCTAGGTTTTGCTAAATCAAGCTCGTTGGTAGGACATCCCTTGGACCATTTCGTGAACTCGGCCGCTTTTCTGGATCTCCCTCCTTTAGACATCGTCTTCGGGCGGACCCCCGCAATGCAGGCAATCCGGCAGAAACTGGAACGCGTCGCAACCACCGACGTGCCTGTTCTGCTCCAGGGAGAGACGGGCACGGGCAAGGAGATCTGCGCCCGGCTATTGCATGCTTTCTCGCGTCGATCAAAAGACTCGTTGGTCAAGGTAAGTTGTCCCTCCATCCCTCAAACCCTGCTTGAGACAGAATTATTCGGTTATGAAAAAGGTGCGTTTACCGGCGCTCACTCTACCAAGCGGGGCCGCGTCGAGCAAGCCCACATGGGGACACTGTTTCTGGACGAGGTCGGCAGCCTCGATTTGATGGTGCAATCCAAGCTGTTGCAGGTGCTTCAGGACGGAACATTTGTCCGGGTCGGTGGCCATACCACCTTGACCATCGAGACGCGCCTTGTGTCGGTCGCCAACCAGGATCTCCGCGCCCAGGTAGATGATGGATCCTTTCGGCTCGATTTCCTGTACCGCATCAATGCGGTCACGATTAACCTTCCGCCATTGCGTGCACGGAAAGAAGATATCCCGCAGTTGGTAGATTATTTCCTCGAGCAGCACGCCCGGACCTTTAGCCTCTCGCCCAAGCCCCTATCCCGCAACGCCATCGAACTGATGCAGCGTTATGAGTGGCCGGGAAATATCCGTCAGCTGGAAAATATTATCCGTAGTTACGTTCTCATCGGGAATGAAGATATTCTCGCGGACGAACTTCTTCCACAGCAGCATACTGCCGATAGGATCATGGCAGACATTGATCTCAGCGAGCCTGTCTCGCTAAGGCATATTACGAAGAAGGCGACCCTCGATCTGGAGAGACACATTATCTTGAAGGCTCTCCAGGCCAACAGTTGGAACCGCCAGAAGACTGCAAAATGGCTACACATCAGTTACCGATCGCTGCTCTACAAGCTAAGCGAAGAGAGCGCGCCTGTACTTCTTATGCCGTCGTCTCAAAAGCACGGTCCAGCCAAAGCCACGATGGACGATACCTTGCGGCGCAAGTTGAGCGTGCCAACCCATATCTGACAGCAAAAGATTTCAAAGGCGCTGAAACAAAATTCCAAGATCAGCCAGTAGGCATACACAAGGGACCCGAATGAAACTCAATCTCCGCGTACCGCTTTTCATCGCACTGGTCGTCGCCAGTGTCGGTATTGGTACCGTAGGCGTCCATGCATCCACGGACTGCCAGCATCTCTTTCGTGCGTATCAGGATCAGCTCGCAAAACATCTTCACCACAAAGTAAGTGCGGAGACACTCGTGCGCTGGGCAGCGTGGAATAAGGCGCATCCGCATTATCGTCCGACGAAGAAAGAAGCCATGGACAAGATCGACTTCGTCTGCCAAGTCCCGATGGATAATGCTCCACTGACGGATGAGCTGCCGCCGGTGGCGTTGCCTCCGGTGCTTAATTCGATGACCGACACTTTTGCTGCTCCGGCTCCACCCAACATCGTGGTCAGTGAGCTGGTGCCCCCCGATAACCCGGTGCAGCAGCCCGTCGGAAATCCAATCTATCCACCCGTTTATTTTCCGGGGCCACCAACGATTTTCACCGGTAATGCACCTCCTATTCCGCCGACAACTCCGACGCCTGAGCCCGCAAGCCTGTTACTAATGACGACGGCACTCGGACTGATGTCCGTGCTGGTCTATCGCAATAAAATCAAGGCGCACGTTTAGCCGCATCATTGTCTCGCTCCCAGGTCCACACCAAACGAAAAGGGCTGCCACTGGCAGCCCTTTCACTTTGTCGAATTCCAAAATTTCTACCGCTTTAAGTGGCGGAAATTCCTAACATTTCACGATCTTGTCCGAAACAATTCCCTTGGTGGCGTTGCGCGAGTCCACCACCAGCTGCGAGTTCTTCACGATCTCCTCGTAGTTGTAATCGGTGTGGTCGGTAACGATCAGCACGCAATCATACTGCTCAAGATCGTCCAGCGGCGTGCAGGTCATGTTCAGGTTGTAGTGCCGCCCGCGCCCGACGGTAGGGAAGTAAGGGTCGTTGTATAAAACATCCGCGCCCTCGTTGCGCAGTAATTCAATGATCGTCAACGACGGCGACTCGCGCAGATCATCGATATCCTTCTTGTACGCCATCCCGAGCATCAGGATCTTCGATCCGTTCAGGGCCTTTTTGCGCTGGTTAAGCGCTTTGCCCACGGTCTGCGCGACAAACTCCGGCATGGCTCCGTTCACCTCGCCGGCGAGCTCGATAAATCGCGTGTTGAAGTCGTATTCTTTTGCCTTCCAGCTCAGATAAAACGGATCGATCGGAATGCAGTGTCCACCCAGGCCTGGGCCCGGATAAAACGGATGGAAGCCGAACGGCTTGGTCGACGCTGCGTCGATGACCTCCCAGATGTCCACGCCCATGCGTAGCGACAGGATTTTCAGTTCGTTGACAAGCGCAATATTGACGCAACGATAGATGTTCTCCAGCAGCTTCGTCATCTCTGCCGTCTTGGTCGAGGTCACGCGCACCGACTTCGTGAAGATGCCTTCGTACAGCGTGGCCGCTAGCTCTGTCGCGATTGCGTCATGGCCGCCAACAACCTTCGGAATGTCATGTCGCGCGACCGTCGTATTGCCGGGGTCTTCGCGCTCCGGCGAGAAAGCTACATAGAACACACCGTGCTCTAATGCAGGACCATCTCCCTGCACCTTCAGGCCCCGCTTATTTTGCGCCTCGAGGATCGGAATCAGAAGATCTTCCGTTGTCCCGGGATAGGTGCTGCTCTCGAGCACAATGAGCTGGCCCTCGGTGATCCACGGCGCTGCTGACTGCGCCGTCTTCTCAATGAAACTCAAATCCGGTTCGCGATGTTCGGTCAGCGGCGTTGGGACACACATGAGCACAACGTCCTGGTCCGAGAGGTGCGAGAAGTCGGTCGTCGCGCGAAGACCTTGCTTGCGCGCCGTCTGAATTTCTTCCTGGGGAATTTTGAAGATGTACGAGCGGCCCGCTTCCAGATCCGTTACTTTCTTCTCGTCGATATCAAAGCCAGTCACCTGGAAGCCCGCGCCGGAAAGCAGAAGCGAGAGTGGCAACCCAACATAACCGAGACCGATGACCCCAACCCTTGCTGTGTGAGCCTGCAGCCGCACCATGCGTTCCCGAGCGATGTCGGGCAGCGCGAGCGTTTCGTTTTTCATCATGACGACAATTATTGCACCTCGTCGCGAAGACATGATTTCGCATTCGCCCTCGCCTCTTTACTAACGAAGAACTCAGGCGAACAGTGGAAACACTATTCCATTTCAGGAAGGTCATTTCTCAATTTGGCCCACGCGGTGTATCGATTCGCTGCAAACATCTACCGCCGGAAGCTCAACTCTGAGGACAAGGGCAGCCAATCAGCCGGCCTCCGAACCCGCCTTACTTTGCAATCGACCCCAGCGCGTGGCTCCCACCGCGACCGGAGAGTGGAGCGGCATGCAGAATGGCGGGCGAACGTATGCAAATCGTTGCAGCTACTCCAGCCTGACCAACGAAACTCTTTGAATTAGGGGGAGGGCAGTTTGGCACGCAACGTGCTTCTATCAAGTCATCGTCACGGGGATTTATCCGCTGAGAGCTTGCCTCTCTAACGGCACCTGGTTTCCAGGGTTTGTTTGCCTATAGCTATTGGCAGGCAAACCAGTACGCTGTACCGCTTTGCCCGCTTCCCAGCGGTAATCTCAGGAGATTCGAAATGAAATATCTCGGTAAGTTCACCATCCTCGGCGCGGTTCTGGCCGCATCCACAACCCTGGCTTATGCATCTCCCATCCAGCTCGGCAGCTACGCAACCGGTGGCGCCAGTCTGGGAAATGCCAACTCTGCTCTGACCCTTGCCGGAGTAGATCCTACAAGCGGCTGGCCGACCAGCGCCCCAACTTTCGGCGCACCAACCTCTAGCCCCACCTACGCCCTCAACCCGAACGGCGTTTGGACGTCACCGCTCTCCGACTCCACCTGGGTTGGCGAAGCGTCGACGGCGGGCCCTGGTTCCGGCTCCGGCCATGTCAATCCTGGCTATGGCTACTATGAGTTCACTTCTACCTTCGACGCCACAGCCGGGACCTACAACGGGACCTTGAATGTGCTCGCGGACGATACCGTGGAAGTGTTGCTCAACGGCAATGTCCTCGTCCCGTTTGGTGCCATCGGCAACGACTCAACCTGCGCACAGTATGCCCCCGGCTGCCTGGCTTCCACCGAATACAGCCTGCTCCTGTCGGGCGTTTCCCTGGACGCTTCCAATACCCTAGAGTTCATCGTTGAGCAGGACGGGAATGTCGCCGGCTCGCCTGGCAGCGATCCTTCGGGCGTTGATTTCAACGCTAGCCTGACCGCTACCCCTGAACCCGGGTCTCTCGTGCTGCTTGGCACCGGACTGCTCGGCGCCTGCGGAGTGGTGCGTAGAAGGTTTGCAGCCTAGTTTTCGAGCTAGTCGCTGAACCAGAGGAGGCCTCTTCGGAGGCCTCCTTTCCTTTTCTCGCGGCGACCTTCTAGCTCGAAGCGCCGGCTTCCATCAGACGGCGATCTGGGCAAACGCATCGCGCTGCCTAATCGCAAAACACACACGAGCCGCAAGTTATGGCCGGCCCCGACCACAAGTAAAGTGGCGGGCGCGAAGTGTTCTCTTTCGCCGAACGGAATATGTACGGCGACGACTCTGCAAAGTGTTGCGCATCGAGGGAATTTTACTGCTCTAACTCGCTGATTAGACGGAAAGAATGTTCGGCTACCGAGATGCTCTACATAAGGTGATGAGGAATCTCAGGGAATCGGCTGGACGATAGAGCATCGCCCCCTGCCGAAGATTGGGACCTTCGCAGGTAAGCCGCGAAACGTCAGCTCGATCTGCGAGAGCGGTAGGTTTTCAGGAGGAAGTATGGGGCCATTTTCGAAATTGCTCGTTTTAGGCGCGGCATTCGCTGCCTCTACCTCGTTGGCATACGCCAACCCCCTCGGGCCGGGCGAGATCAACTTTGTGGGTAACGATAAATTCACAGCGAGCTCTCTCACTTTCGAAGGGACTCAGCACGTCTCTTCGTCTACGGGCAGCTTGTCCGACTTCACGTTCCCTGAGGTTGCCTTGTTCACCAACCTGACCTCGTTTTTGAGTCTCCCCAGCACCTATTTCTTCCAGGTCAACAATGGTACGGATACGCTCGACTATTATCTGACCAGCGCCGCGGGCTCTTACGGGACTGTGATGGTTGACGGAGTTTCGGTGCCGGCATTGACGGTGAATGGAACCGGCTACTTCATCGAAACTGCTGATGCAGGCGACGCAATCATCGCCGGAAGCACCCCCGGTGCCATTAGCTTGGAAACACAGGGCAACGGCGTCACCACCTTTTCCGCGAACGCATTCCCGACTACTTCGGAGACGCCAGAGCCCGGCAGCCTCATTCTGCTTGGAACCGGCCTGCTCGGCGCAGCTGGGTTCGCCCGTCGTAAATTTGCTTCCAAGCTTGTCTAACAGTTCGTCTGCATGCGATCTGGAAAGCCTCGCTCAGATGAGGAAGATTGTGAGTTGAGTAAAACGCGGTTGTTGCATCGTGAGAATAGGTAAGAGCGGCAGCCATCAATCAGCTGGCGCTAACATCATCGGAGCCACCTCCTGCGAGGTGGCTCTTCTCATGTCCGGTGTCAAGGTACCAGGTTCGTCCTGCTAACTCTTGACGGAGGGTAATCGCTCAAGTCGTCGTTGAGGGGTAGCGTTGCGCGCCTTGTCGGGCAGGGAAGCAATCTGCCTGCGGCTACTGGGCTCCGCGGCGCCGAAGGATCGTCTTGATGGTCTCGAACATGATCAGTAGATCGAGGCCGAGCGTCTGATGTTTGACGTAATACAAGTCATAGGCCAGCTTTTCGCGGCTCTGTTCAAGGGTAGCGCCGTACCCATAGCGAATCTGCGCCCATCCCGTAAGGCCGGGCCGAATCATATTCCGCACCTCGTAGAAGGGCAGTTCCTGCGCCAGCCATGACACGAACTCAGGACGCTCGGGTCGAGGTCCCACAAAGCTCATATCGCCGCGCAACACATTCCACAACTGCGGAACCTCATCCAGGCGTGTCTTGCGCATGAATTGTCCGACCCGCGTCACGCGCGGATCGTTCTTCTGGGCCCACTGTGCTCCTTCGGCCTCAGCGTTCACCACCATGGTACGGAACTTGTACACCTTGAATATCTTGCCATTCAGGCCAACCCGCTCCTGCCGAAAGAACACTGGCCCTGGCGAGGAAAGTCTCACCAGCAAAACCACGAATGGAAACAGCGGCAGGAACAGGATGAGGCCGATCGCCGCCACCAGCGTGGACGCGATCCTCAGCAGGAATTGCTGCGAGGGCTTCATCCGAAAGCCTTCGCAAAACAGCAGATCACTCGGGCGCAGTCCATCCAGCTGCAGCTTCCCCGTCAGCCGTTCGAGCACGCTGCCTACCTCTTCAATCGTCACTCCGCGAAAACGCATCGCCAGCAGTCCGTCGACAGGCAGCTCGCCGCGGCGCTCGTCCAACGCAATCACCACGCGATCGATGGACGTCTCGGAAGCCATCTGTTCGACAGCGGTGGCGAACGTCTTTTTGCGCTGTGCCTTATCCACTGCGGGGGCGTCCCACCCAACCACCACCATGCCGCACTCGCGGTGTTCGCGGATCGTTTCAATGATCGCGCTCGCGCGGTCTCCTTCGCCCAGCACGTACACCCGCTCCTGAAATACGGCATGTCCGCTGATCCATTCAAACGCGCTGCGCCATACAATCAGCCCCGCAACCACAAGGATCAGGCCCAGCAAAAAGACAAAACGCGCAATGGCCGCTTGCGGAAATACGTAAACGATCGCGGACAGTGCGAATGCCAGGCATCCCATCACCAGCAGCAGCCGAAAGTAAATCTCCCAGCGTGCGGAGATATGTTGCGGTTCGTAAAGATCGAAGTAGTACGCGCACAAAATGGTGCACACCGTTAGGATCGCAATCTTCATGATCCCGTGGTCATGCCCCAGGACATTGAAGGTCTCCCCGCCCAATACGATTGCCGATGCCAGTACGAACGAGCCGCACACGATCAGGGCTTCGCACAGGATCAGAACGACCGTTCGCGTTGGATAGTAAACATTCAGTAGCTTGATCATGCGTGCACCGTGCTCGGCCCTAGTCTTTCTTGCTTTCGTAGCGGTAATAGTAGCTACCGCTCATGGGCGGCTTATCAACGGCGTTCAGTACGAACCCGATAACATTCGAAGCCTTCAGCTCCTGCTGTGCGCGCTGTGCTACCGGGAACGTTGTAACGCCGGAGCGGGCCACCAGCAGCACCGCATCGCACGATCGCGCGAGGTTCACTGCATCCGAAACCAGCAACACCGGAGGTGAGTCGACGATGATCCAGTCGAAGTGCGGCGCCACGGTCGTCAGCAACTCATCGAACCGCTTGCTCGCCGAAAGATCAGCCGCCATGTCTCCACCATCGCCGCCCGGAATGAACGCAATGTTGTTCAACACCGCGGTCATGGAGGGGTCGCGGTCCTTCACCTCTTCTGGAAATTGCAGCACTTCCTGCAGAGTAGCCTTCCCGGATAAATAATCCGGCAATCCCGGATGAAATTCGCTGCCGAGGTAATGATGCAGACTGGAGCAGCGCATATCCCCGTCGATCAACAAAACCTTGCTGCTCTTGTGGCGTGCCAGGTTGATAGCCAGGTTGACCGCAATGAAGCTCTTGCCTTCCTGCGGCAGACCACTGCTGATCAACACCGTCTTCAGGGGACGCAGATCGCGAAACTCCTGGATGCGTGACCGGAGGCTGCGAAACTGCTCGACGCCCACGCCGCCGCGCTCCAGAGCAGGCAGCCGCTCGAACGACGGATTCCATGGCCTGCGGCGTACGCCGGCCAGGAACGACGGATCGAGTGTTACTGGTTCCTCTGCGGGTGCAGGCGACACGACCTCAGGCGCATGCGTACCCTCTGCTGCCACCGGCGGCATCGCTGTCGCGAACGCGATGCTTTGGTGCTCCGGCTCCTGAGGTGTTGCAACCGCAGCGCCAGACTTCCGCTCCGCCTCTGCTCGTTGTAGCGCTTCGTAGATGTGGCTCATCGGCCGCCCCCCGGTTCTCTATTAAAGGAGTTCATAAGTTTTCCCGTCTCCATCGGACGAAGCGGATTGTGCAGACCGTCTCCCGCATGCGAAGGCGCCATGAGAAAGGACTGCATGTCCAGTTCCAGATCGGTTGCCACATGCGCAATCAGCGAGGCCGGGATCACCTGGATCTGCTCCACATAGCCAAGAATCAGCGAATGCTCGCAGATTAGGTTGATCGTGCGGGGAATCCCCTGGCTGTAGGTGTAGATCAGCTGGACCGCTTCCGGCGAAAAGATTGCATTCGTTGTTCCCGCGATCCGTAAACGCTCCGCGATGTATTCGCCCGTCTGCTCCGCAGAAAGCGCCTGCGTGCGGCACCATAGGAAGATGCGTTGCCGCAACTGCCGCACACTGGGATGCCGCAGCTTTTCCTCCAACTCTGGCTGACCCGACAGCACGATCTGCAGCAGTTTCTCAGACGACGATTCGAGGTTGGTCAGCAGGCGAATCTCCTCCAACAGCTCCCACGAAAGATTCTGAGCCTCGTCGACTACCACCACGCAAGTCTCCTGCGCGCGGTATCGCTCGATCAGCCAGCGATTGAGCTGCAGCAGCATGCCCGACTTGGTGCGCGAATTCGGTGTAAGCCCGAAGTCCGTCAACACGAACTCCAGAAAATCCAGCGGGTCCAGCAGAGGATTGAACACAAACGACGTGTGGACGCGCCGTTGTCCAAGCGATCCGAGCGCGCTGCGCAGCAGGGTCGTCTTGCCGGTTCCCACCTCACCGGTGAGCACGGTGAATCCCTTGCGTTCCGAGATACCGTACTCCAACCCCGCGAGAGCCTCTCGCGTGTGCGGCATCATGTACAGGAACCGAGGGTCCGGGCTCGTGCCGAAGGGACTGGTTTGCAGATTGAAAAACTTTCTATACATGGGTTAACCACCAACATTCGCGAGCGATTTGTTTGCGGGCGGAACGTCCTTCTTCAGAAGGCTGCCAAACGTACTCTTCGTCGCGCCCTTTGCCTCGTGAATCAAGGCAATCGTTGCCAGCGTCGGAAGCTTGGTGAACGCCCATACATCGCGCTCGGTCCGCAAAGATTTATCCCGGTACTCGAGGAACGCGATCAGCAGGATCCCAAACCCGAGGCCGAGCACGAATCCACCACCCGCGAACATCCCGCGTTTGGGAAACGTCGGCGCATCCGGAAGATTGGCGTCGTCCATGATTTTGAAATTCTCGCCCTCCTGGCGGCGCTCCAGGTCGGTTGCCATCTGTGAATTATTCATCTTGCCGAGGAGGCTGTCGTAGAACTCCTGCGCTTGTTGATGGTCACGCGTCAGATCTTTCATCTTAGCCTCAACCAGCGGTGTGGATTGAATCTTCCCTTGATACTGACGAATCTGCGCCTGCAGCTCAGCCTGCTGCTGTTTCTTCTGCGTGATCGCCTGGTTCATTGCCGCCACCTGCGCGCGCAGTTGTATGGTGCCGGGCGAGTCGTAGTGCGGCGCCGAAGGGGCGGTCGAAGACGCGGCCGGCACTGCCGCTATCTGCTTCTTCAAGTCGTCGATCTGCCGCTGCACCGCAATCACGTCCGGATAATCCGGGGTGTAGCGCGCCTTCAGATCCGCTTCCTTATCCTGTAGCCTCTGTAGCTCAAGCGTGTCGGCTTGCGGCGTCGACCTCAGCCCCGGCGCCGTCTGCGTCTGCCGCGATTCCTGCGCCAGCATCGAGTCAACCATGGTCTTGTCATTCTCCATGCGCGTCAACGACTGGGTCGTTGCATCCAGCTGCGTGTTCAGCGTGTTGAGCATCTCCATGTTCGGCTGCTGCTGCTCCGGCAGCGTTCCCATGTACTGCTTCTGGAACTCGGCCAGCTTTTGATCCTGCTGATCCAGGTTCGCCTTCGCCTGTTCCAGTTGGCCTTTCAGAAACGCCGTCGTTCCTTCAGCCGATTGCTCGCGGGCCTGCAGGTTTTCGCTCACAAACAGCGACGTAATCTCGCGGCATACCAGCTGCGCCGTGTGCGGATCCGACGCCGTAAAGGAAATGAAGAATCCCGGCAGACCGCCTGCCCCCTGGATTTCGGAATGAATCGGGGTGATGCCAATGTTCTTCCGGGTGCTGAGGACCTTGTCGTCCATATCCGTTCCGGGCGCGCCAAGATTGAAGCGCTCGATGATCGGCTCAAGTCTCGAGCGGCTCAGGATCTGCTCCTTCATCGAAGCCAGCCGGCTATCGAGATCCTGCGCAATGATGGGCTTTACATAGGTGTCCGGCACCGTCTGCGGCTCAATCAGCACCAGCGTCTGTGACGTGTAAATCGGCGTCAGCCTATAGGTGATCGCGACCGCGATGATCGGCACCAGCAGCGCCGGGATGATGATCATCCAGCCGCGGCGCTTCAGGATGGCGAAATAGTCTTCAATAACAAGAGGACGATGTCCAAGCATACGATTTCCTTAGAAGTGCCCGAAATGTTGTGCGCCCGGTGAATAGGTAACTCCGACCGTAAACGTCTGGCTGAGGCCGCTGAAGGCCGGCTGTACGATGACGACATCAACGTTGTTCTGATTGACGGCAGTGTAGCTGAGATATGCGGAAAATGACCGGCTCAATCTGCGTGACACCTGGGCTCCGGCGTACGTTGAGTGATAGTCCTGGGCGTATCCACCGATCACCGCCAGGGAAGTGCTCTGCGCGTAGGATGCCGTCAGCGCTCCCTGCCAGTTGCGGCTGAATTGTTCTCGAACGGTTCCGCCAATCGCGTTTGTCAGCGCTCCCAGCACCACGCCGGAACCCGCATTGGTGGCGCGGGAGAAGAAGACGCTCGCGGTGGTGGTTCTGCGACTGTACGTGAGGCCCGCATTGGCAACCACGGTGATGTTCGATGGAATCAGCCCGGAGGTCGAGCCGGATCCGAACGTTCTCTGCGGACCCGCCGCAACGTTCATGCTGAAGAAGCGCGTTAGCTGCCGTTGATACTCCAGCGTGACGCCTTCGGATTCAAATGGGTAGCTTTGTCCCAGGTACGTGTCGTTCGTGTAGCTATAAACAACGTTGGCGCTTGCGGAACTGCGCGCATCGATTCGATACGTCGGCCCAACGCTTCCCATTACCATCGAGGAGTTGACGCCTTCATTGTCTAGAAAGTGCAGGATCTGCCATGAACCCGAGCCGTTGATCGACCAGCTCTTGTTTACCTTGCGCGTGACGCCGCCATTGAGTCCATTGCCCACGCGAGCGGCGTAATTGGTGAGAATGCTCTGACTCGGCTGGTCGCCGATCTGCACAGGATCGACGCCAATATCCCCGACCCCTGGAATTCCAGAGAGCCCGGTCGTCGGCGATTCCGGCAAATAACTCACCGCATCGTCGACCACAAAGTTCCAGTTCTTGGTGGTCCAAACCTGGGACGCCGCCAGGTTCTGGAACGTCGAGTTTGCCGGATATCCCGGTACAGAGGAATAAAGATAGCCGCCCGAATACACCAGGCTGAACGGTTTGTTCGGGCTCGAAGAAAGGTAGCCGAGACTTCCGCTCAATGCCGTCGATTCATTGACGCCGTTGTTATAGCCCGTCAGAAACGACTCCGACGCGCTCAGCGAGTACGTCATCGTCCCTTCCACCGACGGCAGAGAGAAGCCAAACGTTGGAGGTGTCGACGTCGGCGGTGCCTGGGCCTCCGCCCGAAAGCCAAGTGCGAGCAACAGAACCGGCGCCACAAGGTATGTCTTCATGCTTATCCTCATGGGACCACGATCGTATCCCCTGGCAGCAGGGGAACGTCCTGACGGTTGTCGCCCTTAAGCGCGAGTTTGTAGTTGAAGGGAATCTTGGTCTGCTTGCCCTGGGGGCCGCGCAGAATATAGATGTGCTTTTCGTTGGCGTAAAGGCTCAGTCCGCCGCCTTCCGCAATCGCCTGCAGCGGCGTCATCCCCGCTGTCATCACGATCGGTCCGGCGTGATTTACCTCTCCGACCAGGTACACCCGCTGGCTCCTTACCGCGGCAACCACGACCGCGACAATCGGATCCTGGATATATTTCTTCAGCTTCAACGTAATGTCATGGGCCAGGTGCATCGGCGTGAGACCCGCTGCCTGGATGTCTCCCACCAGCACCAGCGAGATCATTCCATCCGGACGCACCGGAAACGTTCCTGAAACGCTCGGCTCCTGCCACACCGTGATCTGCAGCGAGTCATCCGGGCCAATCACGTAGCGCGAGGCGTCCGTATCGGACATGGGGACTTCCGCCTGGGGAGCGGCCTGGGAAATAGCCAGGGCGGGCTTGGCCGTTGGGGTAATTACCGGCTTTGCCGTCGACTGGGCAAATCCAGCGGGCGCCACCAGGAACACCATCCCCCAGCTCAGAACAGAGGAAGAGGCAAACCTACTCAATCTTCCTCCAGGTCGAACGACACAGCTCATGAGAACTCCTTAGGCAAATACTGATAGCACTGCGTGGGCCAAACGCAAAAAGTTGCATGCACTCCTTCAGCCAAAATCGTCTGTCTTCGGCAAGTCGTTTGTTTTGTTCAGAGTGGCTGTCTGAGTGAAAACCCCGCCTGAGGAAGTTGCAATCCCGGGTTTCAACCGCCCATGCAAAGTGATGCACGACGATGTTGAAAGTGGTAAATCAATTCCACATTGGCGAGGAGACTTCCTCTCAACTTTACCGAACCGGAGTTTAGCTGGGTGGCGCCGATCGATCACCGCCCTTCGGGTCGTCTTGAATCTGGCATTCCGGGTCCAAAATCTTGCTTCCGTAGGCCCCCATTTCCCCAATCTCGAGCAGAACTACGATCTTTTCGACTGGCGCCTCCTGTAATTCATAGATAAACTCGTCCAGCCGCAGTTGTGGCAGCGGAATTGCTTCCATCCTCAAAGAAGGACACCTTCCAGCATGCCGGATATTCAGTCCGCCACCATTCCCGCGTCGACCATCGAGAACGATCACGCCCCCGCGCCCGCGCATGCGGCCCAGTCCTGGCTTCCGTGGCTGCCCTTTCTTCTTCTGGCAATCGTAGTTACGGCCATCTACTACCAGGTCATCGGCAAGTTGGTATTGGATTGGTATACCAATCCTGACTTCTCGCACGGGTTTCTGGTCGCTCCCTTCGCGATCTTCCTGCTTTGGGACAAGCGCAAAGTCCTGCGCGACACCCCCATCCAGCAAACCTGGTCAGGCGTCTGGCTGCTGGTCGCGGCTATCTTCGTCCTGTTCATGGGCATCTACGGGGCAGAACTCTTCCTCTCCCGCCTTTCGCTGGTCATGCTTCTAGCCGGCATCGTCTGGACGCTCTGCGGACGCGCCATGCTGCGCGAGATGCGCTTTGCGATTCTCGTCCTCCTGCTCGCGATTCCTATTCCAGCAGTACTGTTCAACCAGATCACCTTCCCCCTGCAACTGCTGGCGTCCCGGATGGCGAGCTCGCTGCTTCCACTCTTCGGTGTCCCGGTTCTGCGCGATGGCAACATCATTCAGCTACCCTCCATGCAGTTGGAAGTCGCGGAGGCCTGCAGTGGCATTCGCTCCCTGATGAGCCTGTTCGCGGTCGCCATCTTCTATGGCTATTTTCTGGAGCGCAGTACCTGGCGCCGTGTGGTGCTCGCGCTCGCCGCCATTCCCATTGCGGTCTTCGCCAACGCCGCCCGCATCGTGGGTACCGGCCTCTGCGTTCAGTATTGGAATCCAGATAAAGCCGTCGGCTTCTTCCACGAATTCTCCGGGTGGCTGATGTTCATCGTCTCCCTGTGTTGCCTGTATGCCGTCCACATGTTGATGCGTCTCAAAATTCCCTCGGGCAGGAAAACCACATGAAAAGCCCTCGCTTCTGGGTCGTCTTGCTTCTCCTGTTGGCGACGTTCACCACGCTTCGTCTGCGCGCCAGTGTCGATCGCGTCCCGCCCAGCGAGCCACTCAACCTGCTCCCGCAAACCATCGATGCGTGGACCAGCCAGGACGTCCCCATCAGCCAGGACACGCTGGATATCCTCGGCGATGGCCGCTTCCTCAATCGTCTCTACGTCAACTCTCCGCCCACCGGCCAACCGGCGGAGCCGCCCGTATCGCTCTTCATTGGGTACTTCCCAACGCAGCGTACCGGCCAATCCATCCACTCTCCGCAGAACTGCCTGCCCGGCGCCGGCTGGACGTTTGTCTCTTCCCGAAAGATCTACCTGGACGGCCCCGAACTCAAGAACTACCCGGTTGGCGAGTATGTCATCGCTAACGGAACGGCCAAGCAGGTGGTTCTCTACTGGTATCTCGCGCACGGCCGCAGCATTGCCAACGACTACGTCGCCAAGGCCTACATGATGGCCGACGCGATCCGCTATAACCGCACCGACGGCGCACTCGTTCGCCTGGTCACGCCGCTCGATGCCAATGAGCCGCTCGCCTCGGCCCAGGCTCGCGTGCTCAAGTTTGCCGATCGCTTAGTCCCCACGCTGCCGCGTTTTATCCCCAACTAACCACCGCCGCGATCGCTCACGGAGTGGTAGTTGGATTGCAAGCCTCTTAGCAACACGCTGTAACGATCTCTATCGGTCGCATAGTTCAGGACCACCGCAAAGCTTGATTTACAGAATGGAAGGAAGTTTGATGAAAATGCTACGGAGTCAGGGAACGATTCGTTGTTCAGCGCTCTTGTTTGTCTCGATCAGTGCAGGTCTTCTGCAGGGATGCCACCGCGATCCCAACGTCCAGAAGGCGAAGTATCTGAAGAGTGGCGAAGCCTACGCGGCCCAGGGCAAGCAGCAGGAAGCCATCATCCAATTCTCCAACGCCATCAAGATTGACAAGAACTACGCTCCCGCGCACTACGATCTCGCCAAGGCCTACATGAAGCTCGGCGCCTTCGCCGGTGGCTATCAGGAGCTCCAGCGTACCGTCACGCTGGACCCAAAGAACATCCAGGCCAAGATTGATCTGGGGTCTCTGCTGCTTGCGGGTAAACAGTATCCGCGGGCGAAAGAACAGGCCGACGCCGTACTGACGCAGCAGCCCAACAACGCGGACGCCTTCGCGCTCCTCGCAAGCATCGCGCTTGCCCAGGGCGATCATGCCGAGGCTCTTGCGCAAATCCAGAAAGCGCTCGCCATCGATCCCAACCGCTCCAACTTCCACACCGCCCTTGCAGTGATCCAGGCCGGAGATCCCGCCCAGCAGGCAACCTCCGAGGCTGAGCTGCAGAAGGCCATCTCCCTCGATCCCAAGAATGCGATGGCGCATCTCGTCCTGGCCGATATGCTGCAGAAGAAAGGGGACCTCCAGGGTGCCCGTCAGCAGGCCTCCACCGCTGTCGATCTCGAACACAAAAACATCCGCGCGCGTCTCACCCTCGTCGGTCTCGACTTGCGCGCCGGTGACAAGGCGGCCGCCGAAGCCAGCCTGCTACAGGGCACGGACATCCTTTCCGACACCCCTCAGGGCGCCAGTCTCCTGTGGGATTACTACGCGCGTACCGGCCAGGTCGATCAGGCTGCCTCCGCCTATGCCGGCCTCGTCGCCAAGCATCCCAAGAGTGTTCCGCTCAAGGTCACCTACGCGCGCATTCTCATTGCGAAGCAGAATTTCGCCGAGGCCACCAAGGTCTCTGACGATCTCATGAAGTCCAACAGCAGCGACCCCCAGGTGGCTGTCCTGAACGGCATGCTTCTGCTCCACGCCGGCAAGGCCAACGACGCCTTCGTCGCTCTGCAGAAGGCCGAGAAAAACTCTCCCGACAATGTTCCCATCAAGCTGTGGTTAGCCCAGGCAGCAATGGCCAAAGGCGATCCCAGTGATGCCGAGCAGAACTTCCAGGCCGCGCTCGCCAAGGATCCCAGCAACCTCGATGCGGCTCGCGGCCTCGCCAGCGTCGCCAACCAGCGGGGTGACTACAACCTGCTCATGCAGGTCGCCACCACCACCCTCGCCCACAACCCCGACTCCTCCGACGCCTACCTCTGGAAGGGGATCGCGGAGCTCCATCAGCAGCAGCCCGACCAGGCCGCCGCTGACCTCCAGATGGCCATCAACAAGAGTCCCAACAACGCCTCCGCCATGCAGGAGCTGGGTGCCCTTCGCCTCTCCCAGGGCAAGCTGCCGGAAGGTAAGAAACTGCTGGAAGAGGCGCTTGCCGCCAATCCCAATGATGCCGGCGCGCTGCGCATCCTGGTCGCGTACTACCTCCACGAAAAGCAGCTGCCGCAGGCCATCGTGGTCGTTCAGCAGCAGATTGCCAAGTCTCCGTCCAACAGCGGGATGTACGACATCCTCTCCGAGCTGCAGCTTGGCGCCAAGAACGGTCCCGAAGCGCTCGCGGCGGCTCAGAAGGCCATGCAGCTGAATCCCAACGACGGCAACGCGCTCACCAATTTCACCCGCGCCCAGGTGATGCAGGGGAATATCCCCGCCGCTATCACGACCTGGAAAACCTGGCTCACCGCGCATCCCACCGATGCGCGCGCCTACTCCATCCTTGGAACTCTCCAGGAAGCCCAGGGTGACCAGAATGGAGCCGAGGACTCCTACAAAAAAGCCCTCGCCAATCAGCCTGATCAGCCCCTCGCTGCCAACAACCTTGCCTATCTCATGATGGAGCGCGGTCAGGACATCGATGTTGCCCTGTCGCTGGCCGAAGCCGCTCATCGCGGTTTGCCGAACTCTCCCAATACCGCCGACACTCTCGCCTGGGCTTACTACCACAAGGGCACGTACGGATCAGCTCGCGATCTGCTTGAGACCGTCGAAAAAGAAGATCCCAACAATGCGTCCATCCAGTACCACCTTGGCATGATCTACACCAAGCTCGGGGATAAACCGAACGCCATCACCCACCTCAAGAAAGCGTCCGCCCTGGCTCCTAATACCAAGACACAGAAAGACGCGGACCAGGCTCTCCAGACAATGGGCTAACCCCACCCGCAGCCGCACACCGCTTCCACACTGGCCGCGCCGAATGCTTTGCAGAATCTGCAAGACATTCGACGCGGCCAGTGTGCATTCTGCTGCGCTTTGTCCTCAATCGCGCCAGCGCACGGCGTAGTGGTACGACGGGCGAGGAAGATTCGCAAACATTTGCATACAACTCGTGCCGGAACCTTGTAAGTGTCTCATTTCAAACTATCTAGGATTGGCGACAGAGTTGCTTTACAAGAGGCGTACTTGGATTCGGCTCGCATGGATTCTGTTCTCGGCACAACGGCTCGAGAAAAGCGTCGCAAGCTGAACCCGAAACTAGCTCCAGAAAGGTTGTTATGAAGCCCCTTCTCAATTTCGTTTCCGACAATGGCCCGTTCCTTATGATCGGTGGTGTGGTGGCAGGTATGGCCGCGAGTCTTCTGCTCTACACGGCTGCCTACCTGCACACCTAATCCAGCATCGCAGCATGACCCAGGCTATCCACCCCTGTCTTGGTGGGTGTCGCCTCGCAGTGCAGTGCTTTGTCTCTCAAAGCACTGCACTGTACAGACCCAATAGGCCCACGCCCTCGCCCTCGCTCCCCCGGTTGGCATAGGGTTCGCATACCACTGGTTTTAGCTTGGTTTCTACTGTCGGATGGATGCGGTCAAGCCTACGCGCTGATTGACCGTACCTGCCGCAAGGCAGGCTGACGGATCGACGGCGGAGAGATTTTGTGGTCCGCGCCAACAGCGTGTTGAACCTGTTCCAGCGCCGTCGAAATCTCTTCCGGCGACATCGGCTTGGCAAAGAGATAGCCCTGCATGCCGTCGCAGCCCAGCCGGTCAAGAATCTCTTTCTGTTCTTCGTGCTCCACGCCCTCGGCAATCACTTCCATCTTCATGCTGTGTCCCACCGCAATAATTGCCTTCACAATGGGATAGCTGCTGGACGAATTGCAAAGCCGCTGTACGAACGAACGGTCGATCTTCACCGCGGAGATCGGCAGCCGGTGCAGATGCTGGAGCGAAGAATAGCCCGTTCCGAAATCATCCACGGCAAAGCGAACACCCATTCCCGACAGCTTATGCATCTCCGTGCTGATCTCGTCGAAGTTCAGAATCGCTCGCTCCGTAATCTCCATCTCCAGGCAGGTTGGATCGACTTTCCACTTCGTCAGCGAATCAGCAACCTCTGAGGCAAACTCCTTGCGCATCAGCTGCGCGGGCGATACGTTCACAGCAACCCGCAGTGGCGATGCCGAAACGGTCTTCCACGCGTCCATCTGCCGGCATACCTCTTCCACCACGCACCGGCCCACCGGATAGATCATGCCATTGTCTTCCGCACGCGCGATGATCCGGTCCGGGCTTACGAATCCGTGCCCCGTGTCAGGCAACCGAAGCAGCGCTTCCATGCCGCGCACCGCATCATTGGGCGAATACTGGAGCTGATAGTTCAGCAACAGCCTCTCCATCTCCAGCATCTCGCGCAGCCGCTTGTCCAGCGCCGCACTGTCGTCGGCAGAACTCGACGCATCCGGCCCAGCAACAATGTAACGATTGCCGCCGGCGCGTTTGGCGCGATACATCGCCGCGTCCGCGCAGCGCCATACCTCGTCCATGTCGGAGCCATGCTCCGGATAGATTGCGATTCCCAGGCTGCCGCGCGGCTGAATCGTATAGCCGCCAATCACCGTCGGCTTATTCAACGCCTGCAACAGCATCTTCCCCACCAGGCCGGCAGACTCTACGGTGCTGATCTCTCCCAGCACAATCGCAAACTCGTCTCCACCCATGCGCGCCACCGTATCCATGCCCCGCAGCCGGCTGGTCAGCAGTCCCGCCACATGCTTCAGGTAGGCGTCACCGATCGCGTGCCCATACCAGTCATTCACCTTCTTGAAGTGGTCAAGGTCGATCGAAATCACCGCAGTCTTGTGCTTCAGCCTTTGAGCCGTTGACAGCGCCTGCGCCATGCGGTCTGCCAGCAGCATCCGGTTGGGCAGCCCCGTCAGGGCATCGTGGTGCGCCATCTGGATCAGCTCCGCATCCACGTGGCGCCGCTCCGTCACGTCTTCGGCGATCACCAGCTTGCACGGCTTGTTGCCGTACGAAACGTCATTCGATCGCACAGCCACGTCAATCTGGGTGCCGTCACTGCGCAGGTGCCGCTGCACCACGTTGGCATGCGAATGAGCCCGGTCACTGGTCTCACCTTCCAGCGATGGCTGTTGCGTCGAGAGAACCACGTCGCTCAGCGTGAGCTGCAGAAAGTCGGCGCGCGAATACCCATATTGGGATAGCGCACTCTCGTTTGCATCGAGAAACTGGAAGGTGGTGGCGTCGTATATCCAGATTGCCAGAGGATTGCCATTGAACAAGATGCTCACGGCCGAGATAGGAGACTCAGGCTTCAGCTCTTCTTGCTCTTGGAGAACGTCAGATCGCATTACCGGAATACCTCAAACTTACTCGGAGAAAAACTGAGTCGCAGCGAGCCATGCGAGAGACGGTATCCGCATACAAACGTCAGATTGGTGCGAGAATCACACCCCATCCGGGCATCGGGGAGATCGAGACAATCAAGCCTTGCAAGTTGGAAGCTCAAATCGGGTCAAAACTCTATCGTGACCGTGAGCTCAACTTCCAGATAGTACGAACAATTTGTTGATAGCTTACCGCTAAAGTTAATACGTTGGCGACTACCTTTTTTGTTTTTTAACGCCTCACGACACTTTTTGTGCAAGCAATCGAGGGGCCATTCAAGAAAGTATCTTCTAGTAGGGATCGGAATGAGCACGAGCGTGACAGCGTTGCCTCGCCATGGACCCGATCGCCCGATGATGCACGGTGTTCTTGTGTAACGGTTTTTCTCAATTCGCGTGTCGCGAAACAGGGCTAAATACGTCGATTCGTAACCCGAAACCCACCTCAGAAGCGCAAAAACCCCACCAAAATCCCGGTTAACCTCATCGCAGGAGACGTTTTCGACAAAAGCGTCGACTTGGCGATTTCACCCAACCTCAACACAGGGGATCAGAAAAAATTGCCCAGACCGGAACCTTCAATCCTCGTCCGCAGGAGGAGCAGGAGGAGGCGGCGCAGCAGGAGCGCGTGGAGTCGCCGCAGCCTTATGCGGAGGAAGCGTGAGGGTAATGCGTGGTTTAGCTGGAGGCGCGGGTGGCAGCGGCGCAACCGTGCTCCGCCGTACCGTCACATCTCCGTCGGTCGTGGCGATCGTCACCGTAGGTCCGCCTCCGCCAATCCGTCCCCGCAGCGTGTGAGCGTCGTTATCCCCAACCGGGACAAGGCCGAAGTCGTTCTCCATGTCGCCGTTCCTCGTTTGCGCGTTCAGCGCAAACCCGACATCCCCCGGCAACCCAAGATCGACGGATCCATGCTGATTCTGGATGGAGATGGTGCCGAGCGGCGGAGCGTGGGTCAACTCAACGGATCCGTTGCGATTGGTGACATCCGCGCTCCCCTGAATGCGGTCGAGCGTGATGTTCTTGTTCTCCGTCTTCAGCACTACCGGGCCGAGCAACTCGCTCGCACTCAGGCTGTCTTTGTCGACGTTGAATTGGTCGTCCAAACGCGCGGCACTGAACTGCGTCCTGGTGGTGGTGAAGTGAATGGGCCCATTGATATGTTCCAAATTCGTGGAGCCAAAGAAATCGCCTTGCAGCGTAAGGCCGCCGGTCACATCCGAAATATCGATATCGCCGCTGTGGCCTTCAACCGACGTGCCCCCGTGGATGCTGTGGAGCGTAACGCTGCCGTCGTCGTCGTTCATGTGAAGCGTGACGCTGCTATCGATGGAACTCACGTCAACGTCGCCATGGTTTTGGGAGATGGTTACAGGTGCTCCCAGCTCACTCACGTTCACGTCGCCATGATCCGCCTGCACCGTCACAGGCGCGGAGTGCGGAACCGTGATGGTGAGGTCTGCCTCGCCGCCATCCACAGAGTTGACGTTGAGCTTGAGAACTCCTCCATCGGTCGAAAACGTTGGCTGCAGATTCTTTGTCTTTTGCTCAACATCGGAATCTTTCCATGCATAGGTCTCGGTGTGTACGTTTACATGCACCTGACCGTCACTGCTCGACCCGGTGACCGTCACGTCTCCATGCGGGTTGGTGATGACCAGTGGGATTGCGTTTGCGATTGGCGAAGTGACGAAGCTGTCTGCGTCATGGCGATCGCCGAGCAGGTAATCCAGCTTGTGAGATCCGTGCCCGAAGGTATGGTCTTGCCACGCCAACCCATATTCCGCGGTGCGCGACGCGAGGCCAGCGAACACCAGCAGGATGAGCAGAAACACTACGCCCCCGCCCAGGACGCGGACATGACCTGTTTCGTTTCCTCGCTGTTGATCGATGAACCATTCCAGCAGCAGAAGAACCCCTGCGCCGATCAGCACCGCTGGCCACCAGCGGCTGTACCACGCCAGGGATTGTCCCCAGGAGATTCTGCCAACTTCAGCAAGGAGGAACATCACGCCAAGGCCAAGGATGATCAGCGGCCCGACAATGGACCCGCGGCGCAGGCTGCGTCGCTGAGCGCGTAACTGGTAGCGCAATGCCCGTTGCTGTGCCTGTTGCGCTTTGGCCTGGGCACGCAGGATGTTTCGCTGAGCCCGCATGGCGCTGCGGTCATACACAGGCGGATATTGGTTGGGCGGTGGTGGCGGATAGGAACTCATCTCACTGACCACCCTTTGTGTCGTCGGCGTTGTGGCCTGGTGTTCCCCAATCGGCGCGGGCAGATGAGGTTGGCGTTTGCACATCCCCCGTGGGGGTGACGGTGTAGGGAGCCTCGAAATAAGGAGATGGCTCGATTGGTGGCGCATCTACAGGGATAACACCGGACGTGCGCTCAAGCAGAAGGAGCGCTCCAAACGTGATCAACAATATCGCGCCGGCGAGCCCGATCGTTATCGGTACGTAGGCCGCGTGCAGGGTCAGCAGGACGGCGAGCACCATCAGGATGACCGGCCAGCGAATAATGCACACCAGCGTGGCTCCTGTGTGGAGGCGGCGCGTAAACAACCAGATCGAGAGTCCAGCCAATAAGATCGGAGGCCACCACTGCGCGGTCAGTTTCCAATCCGGCAGCAAATTTGCGAGAAGGATCAATACTCCGAGGGCGATCAGCCAGATAGCGCCAATAGGGAATCGCCGGCCCGTGGTAAACGGTACGCTCGGCGCCGGGGAAATGTTTGCTGCAGTGTAAGGCTGCGCACTGCCCGTGTACGTTTTGGCGTAGGGTGCATGACCGACTCCAGAGTCTCTCATCGCCTGGGCGCGGATCTGGGCTGTCATTGCGGCTGCGGCGTTGGCTTCGGGAGTCGCTGGCTGAGCGACAAAGGCGGATGGAGGAACATATCCGACCCAATCTGGAGCGGTGCCTACCGGGACTGGGTTCACCGGCGCGTAGGCCGGCCCAGCCGGATTCGTTGACGCAGCTTGATTCACGTTTACGGGTGGGTTGTCGACTGCACCCGGTCTCACGGGATTGACCGCTCCCCATGACTTCGGGAAGCCCATACGCTCGCCAATATCATTGAAGCCGAAAGCGTTCGGTAGTGGCAGGCCGTCGCGTCGCGCCACTGCGGTGTGGTAGGCCTCGAAGGACATGTAGAAGATCCAGCCTGCCGCAAACAAGCCGAAGATGCCGTTCACGTTATCCGAGAGTGAGATAAGAACAGCAAAGACGGCAAGGTGCGCAATTCCCTTTGCAAACTGGCCGTTGTACATGGCCCCCACGCCAGGGATGAGACCAAGGATCGCGGCCAGGGTTGGACTCGGCTCAGTGGAGGACACTGGCCGGGGGGATGCGGCGGAGTAGGGAGGGACTGTCGTATATCCGGCAGGTGGGGTCGAGGTGCCCACACGTGCTGCGAGACATGGATCGCAGAATACGCCTGCGCCTGCTGTGCGGAGAGTTTCCTGGGTGAGAGGCTTGCCGCAGTCCTGGCAGAATCCCACGCGTTGCGGATCAGCTTGAGGTGCTCCTTGACTTGATGTGTCAGCGGTGTCGCTTGAGGTTTCTGTCGGTCCCCACCCGTCCGATCTTGTTGTGTCGTCGTTCATGCCTGCCACACCCTTCCTTACCGACGCCCGGCCGGGGATGCATCTTCATCGTTATGCAATTCACTCAGCCGTGATTCCACCTGGTATACCGCCCGGTTGTTCTCAAATTTCCGTGTAGCCGAAGCATTCATGTCAGCCACGGTCCGCTTGAGGGCAGACGGCGTAAAGTTCGAAGCCCGCAGATCGCGTAACCGGACGCCCGTAAGATTCAAGGTCAGCGCGATCGAGAAAAATGCCATGGCAGCTGTCATTGCGAGGCGAGGTTGAGAGATGACCCTAGCGCTATTGGTCGCAAGGAAACCGTCCCACAGCTTGCGGAGAGCGGGGCGATGATCCGCAAAGCCCTTTTGCAGTTCCACTTCCGCGGGAACCACGGCGGGGCGCGCAGGAATAAAGGGAATGGCGGCGGGGGCCATGTGATGCTCAGCGGCGCCTGTAGTTTCGGCGAGGATCTTTGCGAGCAGGCTGGCAGGCGGCTCAGGGGCCTGGGTCTTCAGCATGCTCAACCAGGCTGCACCGCGTTGCGCCTCTGCCAACTCGCGCGCACACTCCACGCAGCCTGCAACGTGCCGATCGAACGCGCTCTGCTCGGTCTCACTCAACATGCCGTCGACTGCTTCGGGCAGCATCGCCTCGCAGACCGAACACGCTCCGGAACGCCCTTCAAATCCTTCGAATTGGCTCATGTTTGCCACTCACATCACCTGCCCTTCTATACGCTTCAAAAGCCTTGCCAGTTCACTGCGCCCACGGCTGATCCGGCTCTTCACGGTGCCCTGGGGTACACCTAAAATCTCGGCGATCTCTTTGTAATCCATATCTTCCAGATCACGCAAAATCACCGCTTCGCGCAGGTCAGGAGACACCTGCTTGAGGGCTTCCTGAATCTGCGCCCTCAATTCGAGTCCAGCGACGTGTTGCTCCTGACTCTTGCCGCCATCGGTCAGGCGTTCCGCTTTAGTCGGCCCGTCTTCTTCACCTTCGTAACCTTCGTCCAGCGAATCGCTTGCGCGTTCCAGCCGCGAGCGACGGTAGTTGTCGACCAGCAAATTCCGGGTAAGGGTCGTCAGCCAAGTCGTGAAACCGCCCTTTTCCGGATCAAAACTCGCTAAGTTCTTATACATCTTCAGGAAAGCTTCCTGGGCAAGATCTTCTGCATCGCTCTGGGACCCGGTAAACCGGTAACAGATGCCATAGATTCTACGATGCTGCGATTTGGCCAACTGCTCCCATGCCTGTGCATCGCCGGCAAGGCAGCGAACGGCCAGGTCGGCTAGAGCTTTCTGCTCAGCGAGAGCCGCTGTTCGGTCGCCCTGTAGCTGGGTCTGCGACTTTGGCTCTTCAGGCGACATGTGCGCCTCTGCGAGGCGAATCTCCTTGGAAAGCGGCGGTTGTGCCCCGGGGGCCTTGTGGCGGGTCACCGGAGTGGACCCGAAGCGCGCTGGGGGCACCGCCAGAGGTGTCTTGGAAGACCGCCCAAACAGTGCCGGAATGGTCGCGCTCGCCATAGAAAGTCATACGCAAAAGCTGCGGGAGCGGTTCCATTGGGCCAAGGATAGGGCAGCGAAGCGGTATGAGCCCATGCTATCTGGCTTTCGACGGCTGCTGGCAGCCTTTTCTTGTGAATTTGGCTAAGGTTTGATCACTCCGCAGGCGATCCTGTTGCCGGAATCTCCGCTGGGATCGGTCTTCTGGTCGTCGGCCTTGGCATGGACCACAATGGACGTGCCTCCGTTGAGGAAGAGGGAGTTCGGTGCCGCGGGGACGAGCGAAATCGACTGGAGGACAAAGGTGGCTTGACCGGTGTGGTCCTCGCCCACGGAGACACTCTCCGGCATGTCGCCATTATGGTGGCCCATGGGGTTCTGGTAGCCGTGGTGCTTGCCATCGGGGTTGAAGTGTCCGCCGGCTCCCTTGAAGTCGGGTGCGTCGCAGACCGCATTCTGGTGGATATGCACGGCATGCTGGCCAAATTCGAGGTTTTTGAGTTCAATTTTGACTTTCACGCCCTTCTTGACGGCCTTGAAGGTGGCAAAGCCGGCATCTTGGCCCGTCGCACTCAAAATCGGAACCTTGATTTTTGGAAGTTCTTGTCCCTGGGCCCCTGGGGCTGCAAGAGCTGTCAAAATCAAACCTGCCGTCAACCATCCGTAGCGCATAAAAGACCTCCAGATACCTCGGCCAGCATACCTCAGTTATCCACCGCTTCGCACCAATTTACGATAGGCGGATATGGCAACCACCAACCTTCCCGGCGTCCTTGAAGTGATCACGGGCCCGATGTTTTCGGGCAAGAGCGAGGAACTGATCCGGCGTCTGAAGCGCGCCCGGATCGCGCGCCAGCGCGTCGCCTGCTTTAAGCCCGACATTGACTTGCGTTACCACCGGTCGTCCATCGCGAGCCATAGCGCGCAGACGCATGAGGCGACGACCGTGGCCAATGTCGAATACCTGCGCGAGGCGCTGTACCCTCAGCTCGATACGATCGAAGTCATCGGAATCGATGAAGTCCAGTTCTTCGATGCGGCCATCCTTCCCCTCGCGGTCGAACTCATTGCGC
>Ga0302308_10000812_pt1 | contig 26299 bp, 18 predicted proteins | sample III_Palsa_E3_3_FD_200531 | JGI IMG/M metagenome (GOLD analysis project Ga0302308, IMG submission 200531) | Peat permafrost microbial communities from Stordalen Mire near Abisko, Sweden - III_Palsa_E3_3 | ecosystem: Environmental > Terrestrial > Soil > Palsa > Peat permafrost | place: Sweden...
CGCGGTTGCGCACCGAGAGCGTCTGCGCCCGCAGCACCCGCGCGGACGCTGCCCAGCTGACCAGCGCGATGATGACGATCATCGCGGTCAGGCTGTTCGACTTCGTGTAGGCCAGGATCACGATCACGAGCGGCAGGGTGGGGATCACCAGTACGACGTTCGACACTACCGACAGGCTCTCGTCGATGATCCCGCCCGCGTAGCCGCCGCCGATGCCGATGCCGATCGAGATGAGAGTGCCAGCAGCCCCGCGCCCGCCCCGATTTCCAGCGATGCCCGCGTGCTGTACACAAGCTGCGCGAAGACGTCCTGCCCGATCGAGGTGGTGCCAAGCCAGTGCGCAGCGGACGGATGCCCGTAAATGACACCGGTGATGCCATTCGGGTCCTGCACGAAGAACGGCCCGATCCCGCCGAGCAGGACAAAGAACCCGACGATGCACAGGCCGACGACGAGCCTGGGCGACCGGAGGATCTCGCGCAGCCTGCGGGTCACGCCCTCGGCGGCCTCGGGCAGCGGTGCTCCCGGGTCTGCCGACGCCGTGACAACGCCCGCGGCGGTCACCGGGACAGCCTCGTCCGCGGGTCCACGAAGCCGTGCAGCAGGTCGACGATGAGGTTGGCGCCGAGGACGGCGAATGTGATCACCAGGAAGATCCCTTGCATCAGCGGGAAGTCATCGTTGCCTACCGCGGTCACCAGCTGGAAGCCGATCCCCGGGTAGGAGAACACGTACTCCATCGCGATCGCGCCGCTGACCACGAAGCCGAGCGAGATCGCGAATCCGGAAATGCTCGGCAGCACGGCATTGCGGGCCGCGTAGCCGATCATGATCCGGCGCGGCCTGAGGCCCTTGGCCTCGGCCGCGACCACGTAGTCGTCCGACAGGGTCGACACCATCATGTTCCGCATGCCCAGCAGCCATCCGCCGACCGAGCTGATCACGATGGTGAGCGCGGGCAGGATGGCATGCTGGATCGCCGAGCCGATGAATGTGAAGTTCCAGCCGACGTTGATGAACGAGTTCGTGTTGTACCCCTGGCCCGCCGGGAAGATGTGCCACACGTTGGTGGCGAACACGAAGACCAGGATCAGGGCGAGCCAGAAGTACGGCATCGCGGTCAGCAGCGTCGTGGACGGGATGATCGCTTCCAGCCTCGACCCGCGCTTCCAGCCGGCCAGCGTGCCGAGCGCGATGCCCAGCACGAAGCTGATCACGGTCGCCGTGCCGACCAGCACCAGCGTCCAGTAGATCGCGCTGCCGATCTCGGCACTGACCGGCGTGGGGAAGTTGCTGATCGACAGGCCGAGCCGCAAATGGGCGACGCCGTCGACGTATTGCCAGTACCGCTGGAAGATGTTCCCGCTGCCGAGGCCAAGCAGCCTGGTCAGCACCTGCTGCTCGCCTACCGGGACGGGACCTGCCTGCGACATCTTGGTGAGCAGGTCATCGACCGGATTACCGGGGATCAGCTGCGGCAGGAAGAAATTGACGGTCAGCGCCACCCAGGCGGCCAGCAGATAGAACCCCAGCTTGCGGAGCACGTAGCGCACGCCGGGCGCCTCCCTTCCCTTGCTGGTCTCGGCACCGCTGGCGCCGGCCCTGCCAACCCAGGCGCCCGCCGGGCGGAGAGGACCTTCGAGCGTCCCCTCCGCCCGGCGCTGCCGGATGCCCTCGGCAGGTCAGGCGCCGGCTGCCATGGTCACTTCGCCGGGACTAGCCGCGCCGCGATCCATCCCATGTCGGGCTGAATGTAGACGGCTGGTGCCCCGTAGGGGTTCGTCACGCTCGGATAGTTGGCCACTGCGTTGCCGTTGAACTCGATCTCGTCCTGCTGCTCGAAGAGCGGGATGAGCGGGAGGTCCTTGGTGAAGATGTTCTCGATCTTGTAGAAGTCCGGGTTCTGCACGGACGCGGACGTGGTGTCCGCGATCTGGCTCAGCAGCGTGTCCACCTCGGGGTTCTTGTACCGGCCGAAGTTGCCGACGGTGTCGACCTGCCCGATCGGCTTGGTGATCGTGCTGTCGAGAATCGAGTAGTAGTAAGACCACGGCGTCGGCGTGTAACCGAAGTTGTCCATCAGCAGCTGGAACTTGCCGGTGTCCTGGATCGACGTGAACTGGGTGTAGGCGGGCTGGTCGATGGTCAGGTTGATGCCGGCCGGCTTGAGCTCCTGCACCATGATCTGCAGGTCACTGAGGTAGTCGGTGTAACCGTTGACCATATCGACCGTCAGGTTCAGCGGCGTCTTGATTCCGGCCCTGGTCAGGATGCTCTTGGCCTTAGCGGCGCTGGGGCTGCCGAATGCGGCGCTGGCCAGCGCCGGGTCGAGCACGGAGTTGTAGTTCGGGGTAATCAGCGCTTCGGGGTTGGTTGGCGGCGCGTACCCGTTGTAGACGGTATTGCTGATGGACGTGCGGTTGACCGCGGCGCTGATCGCCTGGCGCACAGCCAGCTTCGAGGTCGGGCCGCTGACCAGGTTCGGCACCAGGAACGCCGTGGACAGCGGGATATCACTGACGACGAACTTCGGGTTCTTGGCGAGGTAGGTCTGCTTGATGTTCGGGATGAAACTGCCGGCCCAGTCGACCTCACCGGACTCAATGGCAGCGTCCGATGTCGTGTTGCCGCTGAAGGCGAGGAACCTGATCGTCTTGAAGTGCGGCAGGCCCGGCATGTAGTAGTGCGGGTTCGCGGTCAGGGTAAACACCTGACCGGAGAACTTGGACAGCTCAAACGCGCCGGTGCCAACGGGATGGGAGTTCAGGAACGTTGTCGGGTCCTTGACCGACTGCCAGATGTGCTGGGGCAGGATGTCGACCCGGCCGAGGGCATAGTAGGCGTCCGTGTAGGCCGACTGCTTGAAATTGATCGCCACCGTGTACGGGCCGCTGGTCGTCACGCTCTTCAGCGGCAGCGCGAACTTGTTGAGCGCGGCGTTCTTCAGCGCAAGGTTGAAGGTGTACGCGACGTCGGCGCTGGTGAACGGCTTACCGTCGGTCCACTTGACGCCGTGTCTGAGCTGCACGGTCAGTGTCTTCCCGCCGTCGGACCAGGCGTAGCTGGTGCCTAGCCAGGGATCGACGACGCCGGCCTTCGCCGTGTCGTAGAAGAACAGCGTCTCGTAGATCATCCCGTTCGTCGGGTCCTCGACGTTCGGCGAATAGGGGTTGAAGTCATCTTGGAAAGTGCCGGCCGCGCCGGTCGTGATCGTGAGCAGGCTACTGCTGCTATTGCTGCTCGCCGACGGGCTGCTGCTGCCGCTGCCTGCGGTGGTGCCGCCGCTGCTGCCGCAGGCGGCCAGCAGCATCGCGGCCGCAATGGCGGCAGGAGTACCAATCATTCGCGCGCGCCAGGGTCTTGACGACATGAGCGGTTCCTTCTTTCTATCGCCCTGGATTTTCCTTTGTTGTGGACTTAAGGCACGGCACAGCGGCGCCGCAGTGCGCGCGAATTACAGACGTCAAGGGCACCAGGCAATTGGCGTCGTGCTCAGTTATCCAGCCCGGGCCCGGCTGGGGGTGCCCGTCAAACCCGGATGTTCTGTGTTGACCTGAGCGAAGCACTATACCGGTTAAGTGTCAACCCTCCGGAACGACCGGCCAGGCCGGTGAGAGGTCTCGTTAATATCTCGATTCGATGTCGGAACAGATAAGCCGACTCGTTAACGGCTAGGCCGGCACGCCGGATGCGCGAGGCCGGGACGGCGCCCGCGGCGCCCGCCCCGTGCTGCCGCGCGGCGTGAGCACCGGCACTGCCTCCTCGAAATTGCCGGCCGCCGCGCCACCGGCCACCTGGATGAGCGTCTGCGCGGCGTGCGCGCCATAGGCCGCGACATCCCTGGTCAGCGCGGTCAGCGGCGGGTGCACGAGCTCGCAGAGCGGCGAATCGTCCCAGGCCACGATCGACAAGTCGGCCGGCACATCGAAGCCCATCTGCTGGACGGCGCTCAGCCCGGATACCGCCATGATGTCGTTGTCGTAGAGGATCGCCGTGGGCGGCCGCCTGGCCCGCAGCAGCCGCCTCGTCGCCGACGCTCCGTGCTCGCCCGTGTAGTCGGCTTCGACGCACACCGCGTCGGAGCCGGCCGATTGGGCTGCCTCCAGGAATGCATCCGTGCGGATCTTAGTGTGCCAGAACCGCGGGATACCGGTAACCCGTGCCAGCCGGGTATGACCGAGCCCGGTCAGGTACTCGACCACGGTCCTCATCGCGACCGCGTCATCCTGCCAGACGGCGGACAGCGCGCCGGCGCCCGCTGGCGTGCCGATCACGACCGAGGGCATGCGGAGCTCCTCCAGCACAGGCACCCGCTGATCGCCGATCTGTAGGTCGACGATGAATACCCCGTCCACCCGCCGCTGCGCCCACCAGGACCGGTACATCGCGATCTCGGCGGCCTGGTCCTCGGCGGTGGTGAGCAGCAGGGCCGTGTGCCCGCCGGACAGCTCCGCCTGGATTCCGGAGATCAGCTGCATGAAGAACGGCTCCATCCCGAGCAGGCGGGCGGGCCGGTCGATAACGAGACCGTAAGCGCCCGCCCGGCCGTCGGAAAGAGCGCGGGCGGCGCTGTTGGGCTCGAACCCGATCTCCTCCGCGATGGCCAGGATGCGCTGCCGCGTGGCGACCGAGACCCCGGGCTGGCCATTGAGCGCGAACGACACCGCAGCCTTGGTCACGCCCGCGATGCGGGCGATGTCGGTGATGGTCGGACGCTTCACCCAGTGCCTCCCGGCAGTGCCTGCCGGCACCTGGTACCGCCGCGGCCCCAGGTCCTTCCGCGAGCGCGCACCGTCGGCGGAACCCGTCCGACGGCTGCGCGGACCAGTCTAACGGCCAGGTGAGCCGGACCCGCTACGGGTGATTACGTGATCGCGCGCGCATCCCGTGCATTGACACTTAACCGGTATAGTGCTTCGATCTCACTGGCGCGCTTAGCCCGATCGCACTGACGCGCTAGCCCCGATCGCACTCGCGCTCACCCGATCGCACTGGCGCGGTCCCGGTCGCACTGGCCCCCTAGCCCATCTGCCTGCCGCCGTTCCGGCCTCCTAGAGGGGATCATCTCCTATGCGAAGGAACACCGCCAAGATCATTACCGACGGGCGGGCGGTCAGCTGGCTAGGCGCCAACTTCTGGTCCAGGACCGGCGGTCCCCTGATGTGGCGCAACTACGATCCGCAGACTGTCCGCGAGGAATTGCGGGTGCTGCGCGAGCACGGTCTCGGCATGACGCGCTCGTTCTTCTACTGGCCCGACTTCATGCCGGAGCCTGACCTGATTGACGAGAAAATGACGGCCAGGTTCGCCGACTTCCTCGACCGGCATTCCGAGGCCGGGATGACCACCGTTCCCACCTTCATCGTCGGCCACATGTCCGGGCAGAACTGGGACCCGCCCTGGCGGCACGGACGCGACCTGTACTCGGACGTGTGGATGGTCGCCCGGCAGGCCTGGTTCGCCGGGGAGATGGTCCGCCGCTTCAGCGCGCATCCGGCCGTCTGCGGCTGGCTGGTCACCAACGAGATGCCGATCTACGGCGGCAAGGACGCCCCGGCCGAGACCGTCGCGGCCTGGGCGCAGATCATCATCGACGCGGTCCGGGCGGCCGGCGGCAGCCAGCCCCTCTCACTCGGCGACGGCGCCTGGGGCATCGAGATCAGCGGCGAGGACAACGGGTTCTCGGTCGCTGACAGCGCCCGGCGGTGCGACTTCCTCGGCCCGCACGTGTACCCGGTCGGCGACGACCAATCCCGCCAGCACTACGCGGCCGCGTGGGCATGCGAGCTGGCCGGCACCTTCGGCAGGCCTGTCGTGCTGGAGGAGTTCGGGGTGAGCTCCGACTTCGCCTCCGACGAGAACGCCGCCCACTACTACCGCCAGGTGATGCACAACAGCCTGCTGGCCGGGGCGACCGGCTGGATCGGCTGGTGCAACTCCGACTACGACGACCTGTTCCGGCAGGATCCTTACGTTCAGCACCCCTTCGAGCTGCACTTCGGCCTGACCAGGTCCGATGGCACGCCGAAGCCGCAGCTGAGGGAGCTGAGGCAGTTCGCTGACCTGCTGGCCGCGATCGACATCGGGCACTGCGAGCGCGCTGACACCGACGCCGCCCTGATCGTGCCGTCCTACCTGGACACCAGGTACCCGTTCACCAGCCCGCGGGACCGGGCCTACGTACGCGAGTCGCTGGGGCAGGCCTACGTGGCCGCGCGGCTGGCCGACCTGCCGGTCGCGCTGACCAGGGAAAGCGACGGCATCGCCCGTGGCGCCCGGCTCTACCTGCTGCCGTCGGCCAAGCAGTTGCTCGGTCCCAGCTGGCATGAGCTCGAGGCCATCGCCGCCGACGGCGCGACGGTCTACGTCTCCTACTCGCCGGGCGACAACGGCCACCACCCGGGCCCGTGGTACGCGCACCTCAACGCCATGTTCGGCGTCCGGCACCAGTTGCGGAACGGCCTTGCCGACCCGATCACCGGCGAGCAGGTGACGCTGACCTTCGGCGCCGACTTCGGCACGCTGGCGGCCGGCACGGTACTCACCTTCAGCGTCGCAGGAAATTCGTGCGGCCGCGCCTACCTGCCGGTCGAGCCGGACGGCGCGGAGGTGATCGCGGTAGACGGCCACGGCAGGCCCGCGCTGCTGGTGCGCAGGGTCGGCACGGGCTCGGTCGTGCTGTGCACGTACCCGCTGGAGCACATGGCGGCGATGACGCCGCTGGTCAACCCCGAGGCGACGAGCACGCTCTACGACGCGCTCGCGGCGTATGCCGGGGTCAGCAGGCTGGTGACGGTCGACGATCCGCGGATTGCCGCCGATGTGATGGTGCGCTCCGATGGCGCGCGCTTTGCCTGGCTGGTCAGCCAGGCTGCGGAGCCCGTGACGGTCAAGCCCCAGCTGGCAGCCGGGCTCAGGCTGTGTGCACTCGGCGGCCCGGCGACCGGCGATACGGACGGGACCGTCACCCTGGGCCCGTTCGGCGTCAGTGTCTTTGCGCTGACCGCCACCGGCGGTCAGGCGCCCGCGTCACGGGGCTGACGTCCCATCCGGCAAGATCAGTTACGGGAGCCGCCAGATCGGGAGAGTGCGCACATGCCGTGGTTTGATCTGCCGCAAGCCGAACTCCGGGAATACCGCACCGCCGCCGCGGAGCCCGCCGGGCTGGACGGCTGGTGGTCGGCGCGGCTGGCCGGGGCGCGCGCGGCCGCGCAGCCGACCGCGCTCACCAGGTACCGGCCCGATGTCTACGGGCCGATGGCTGCCTACGACGTGGAGTTCTCCGGCGCCGGCGGTGACCGGGTCCGCGGCTGGTACCTGCGGCCGCCGGGCGCGGGCGACGAGCCGCTGCCCGTCGTGGTGCGGTTCATCGGCTACGGCGGCGGGCGCGGGCTGCCGTCCGACCACGCGCTGCTCCCGGCGGCCGGCTTCGCGACGTTCGTAATGGACACTCGCGGGCAGGGCGGCCGGTGGACCGTCGGCGCGACCGGCGACCTCGGCCCTGGCCCGGAGTACTCCACGGTCATGACCAGGGGCATTGCGACCCCCGAGAGCTATTACTTCACCAGGCTCTACGCAGACGCGGTACTGGCTGTCGAGACAGCGGCCGGCCTCGACGGCGTCGACGAAACCCGCGTCGCGGTCAGCGGCGGCAGCCAGGGCGGCGCGCTGGCGCTGGCCACCGCCGCGCTGCTCGGCGGTACGGTCGCCGTCTGCCACGCGGACATCCCGTTCCTGTGTGACATCGGCCGCGCCGTCACGCTGACCGGCAAGATGCCGTACGCGGAGATAGCCGAGTTCCTTGCCCAGCACGTCGGCCTGGTCCCGGTCGCGCTGGAGACGCTGCGCTACGTCGACTGCGCGCTGCTCGCCCGCAGGATCACCGCCGACTGCCTGCTCAGCGTCGGCCTGATGGACGAGGTATGCCCGCCGTCAACCGTGTTCGCCGCCTACAACGAGATCACCGCGCCGAAGGACATCGCGGTATCCCCGTTCGGGGTGCATGCGGTGCCGCCGGCCCACCTGGAGCGCCAGCTAGCGCACCTGCGGGACCGCATCGGCAGCTGACCGGCCCGGCCAGACCAGGCCGCCGCCAGGGCGAGGCCACTGCCAGGGCGAAGCGGCCGCCGCCAGGGCGAAGCGGCCGCCGCCGTCAGGACGAGGCCAGCCGTCAGGACGAGGCAGCTGCGGATGCCAGGCCGATCGCGTGCTCCAGGCGGGCGACCGCGCGGTCGCGGCCGAGTAGCTCGATGGACTCATACAGCGGCGGGGAGATCCGCCGTCCGGTCACCGCGACCCGGACCGGGGCGAACGCGGGACGCGGCTTCATCCCGAGTTCCCCGAGCAGCGCGTGCTTCAGGGCGGCCTCGATCGCCGCCGCGCTCCATGGCCCGGTGCCGGCCAGCGCCGCGCCGGCGGCCTTCAGCGTGCGCTCGGACCCGGCCGTCAGCGACTTCGCGGCGTCGTCGGGATCGACGGCGAAGTCCTCGTCGCTCACCAGCAGGAACCCGAGCAGCGCTGCCGCCTCGGTGAGCCGGGAGATCCGGGTCTGGATCAGCGGCGCCGCGGCCGCCACCAGCCGTGCCTGCGCCGCGGCCGGCGGATCGGCCACCAGCCCCGCGCGCTGCAGGAACGGCGTGATCCGGGCGAGGAAGTCGGCCGGGTCCAGTGCCCGGATCTTGTCTCCGTTCATCGACTCGAGCTTGCGCAGGTCGAACTGGGCCGCGTTCTTATTGACCCTGGCCAGGTCGAACTCGGCCGCCATCTCGGCCAGCGTGAAAGACTCCCGGTCCTCCCCCGGTGACCAGCCGAGCAGGGCAAGGTAATTGCACATTGCCTCGGGCAGGAAGCCTTCCTCCCGGTACCAGTTCACCGACGCGACGCCGTTGCGCTTGCCCAGCTTCTGACCGTCCTGCCCGAGCACGTACGGCAGGTGCGCGAACAGCGGGAAGTCGGCCTCGGCGACGCCCATTGCGCGGTAGACGGCGAGCTGGCGCGGGGTGGAGGACAGCAGGTCCTCGCCCCGCACCACGTGGGTGATCTTCATCAGCACGTCGTCGACGGCGACGGCGAGCGGGTAAAGCGGGCTGCCGTCCGCCCGCTGCAGCACGAAGTCGGGCACGAACGCGTGATCGAAGGTGACCTCGCCCCTGACCAGGTCGGTGAAGGTGGTCGACCCGTCCGGCATCCGCAGCCGGAGTACCGGCCGCCTGCCGTCCGCCTGGTAGGCGGCGACCTGCCCGGGCGTCAGATCGCGGCAGTGCCCGTCATAGCCGCTGGGGCCGCCGGCCGCGCGGGCGGCCGCCCGCCGCGGGGCAAGCTCCTCGGGCGTGCAGTAGCAGTAGTAGGCGTGCCCGTCGGCGAGGAACTCGGCGGCCCAGTGCGCGTAAATGTCCAGCCGCTGGCTCTGCTGGTACGGGCCGTACTCACCGCCGGCCTCGGGTCCCTCGTCCCAGTCCAGGCCGAGCCAGCGAAGGGTGCCCAGGGCCGAGGCGACGTACTCGTCGGTCACCCTGGACCTGTCGGTGTCCTCGATCCGCAGCACGAACACCCCGCCGGTGCGGCGGGCGAAGGCCCAGTCGTACAGCGCGGTCCTGATGTTGCCGACATGCAAATCGCCGCTGGGTGACGGCGCGAAGCGCACCCGGACGGGCTCGTCATCAATCACGGTCAACCACCCTGTTGCTGAGCGTTCCGATGCCCTGGATCGTGACCGACACCTCGTCGCCGTGGACCAGCGGGCCGACGCCGGCCGGAGTGCCGGTGAGCAGCACGTCGCCGGGCAGCAGCGTCATCACGGCGGTGACGTAGCAGATCAGCGCGGTCACGTCGTGCAGCAGCAGCGATGTCCGCGCGTGCTGCTTGACCTCGCCGTTCACCGACGTGCTCAGCTCTAGGTCGGCGGGGTCCAGGTCAGTCTCGATCCACGGGCCGAGCGGGCAGAACGTGTCGAACCCCTTGGCCCGCGTCCACTGGCCGTCCCTGGCCTGGAGGTCACGCGCGGTCACGTCGTTGGCGCAGGTGTAGCCGAAGATGACCTCCGGTACCCGCTCGGCGGGCACGTCCCGGCAGAGCCTGCCGATCACGACCGCAAGCTCGCCCTCGAAGTCGATGCGTTCGGCGAGCTTGACCGGACGGGCCACCGGATCGCCGGGCCCGGTCACGGCCGTGGACGGCTTCAGGAAGATGACCGGCTCGGCTGGCGGCTCGCCGCCCATTTCACGGGCGTGATCGGCGTAGTTCTTGCCGATGGCGACCACCTTGGTCGGTAGCACCGGCGCGAGCAGGCGGACGTCGGACAGCGGGTAGCGGGCACCGGTGAACGCCGCGCTGCCGGGTCCCGCGCCGAACGGGTGCCCGTGCAGTTCGGCGATCAGCAGCCGCTCGCCATCCTGGCCTGGTACGGCGCCTCCGGCGCCGTCCGGCGATGCGTCCTGGACGACGCCGTAGGCAACGTCGTCGTCCCGGCTGAATCTCGCGATGCGCACGTCTGTCTCCACTGTCCGGCAAAATTGTTCGGCTGGCACTGCCTGCCCTGGTGCGGCAGCCGTACTAGAGCCTACTGAGCGACCACTGCCAGTGATGAATTACCTGCTCGCCGGGCCGGCTTCGCGGCGGCACCCGGGCGGGGAGCTGGCCCTGGCGAACTGAGTCACTACCCCGCATAGCTGGCTGAGGCGGCGAGGTTCTTGCCGCCGCAGCCGTGGTGGCCGGGCAGCCCGATCCCGTCCGCCGCCTCGGTGTCCTTCGTGCAGACGTTCCAGCTCCAGTCGTAGGCATGAGCGCCGATCCGGAACGAGTAGGTGATGGTCAGACCGAACTCGGTGGCGGAGATCCGCCGTGACTTGGTGACGTGAGCGTGGCCAGCTCCCAGCCGCAGCAGCTTCGGCGCTGGCGGCGCTCTGGTCGGCGCGAGGGCAACGGCGAAGTACGAGTACCAGTGCTTCGATATCTCGGTCATCAATGCCGAGGCCGGGACAGGAACGCTCAGGTGGAATCTCTGGTGGCAGACCGGCCGGCCGCACCGCTGGGCCTTGCCGTTTGTCCCGCTCAGGGCGACATAGATAGTGCTGGTGGCCGAGGTTGCGAGCGGGGACGTCGCGGTGCTGCTCTGCAGCAGCTCGACCTTATAGCGGGTGGCAACGCTGGGGGTCACCTGAAACGCGTACGTGGCTGCATTCCCGCTGGGATGCAGGATGACCGAGCCGGCCCGAACCGGCGCGCTCGTATAAGGGAACTGCTGGGCATAGAGCCGGGCGATCTCGCCGCGTGCTACGCCTTTGATCTGACCGCGCACCTGAGCACTCGCGTCATTGCCTCCCTGGTACACCACCCAGACGTCACCGGTCACTGGCCGGAGGCTGGACGTGGCGGCGATCGGGAAGGTCGCAAGCCGGTGCAGCGGGGTCCGCTGGGAACCAGGGGAGCTCACCAGAATGAATACGGCAATGACAGCTGCCGCGGCCAGGATGCCGACTCCCGCGAGTGCGACTGGGGAGATACGACGGCGTCGCCGGGGCTGATCCGACCAGTCCGGCCGGGAGGGCTGAGACGCCCGGCCCGGCTGAGAAGGGTGAGCCGGCTGAGAAGGGTGGGCCGGCTGAGAGGGGCGGCCCGGCTGAGAGGCCCGGCCCGGCTGCGAGGGGTGAGCCGCGCCGTCGGTGGCGGCCGGCCCGGGGAGGGGGCCTGGTCCTGCCGGGATGGCCGGCGAGGCGGGGATTCTTGCCTCCCCGGTCGGCATGTCCGCTCTGGCTGGCGCCGGGCTTACCGCTGCTGTCTCCGGGACAAATGCGGTGATGCCCGCAGGCGCGGTGGCCTCTGGCGCGGTGTCCTCTGGCGCGGTGCCCGCAGGCGTACCGACCGCAGGCGTACCGACCGCAGGCGTACCGACCGCAGGCGTACCGACCGCAGGCGTACCGACCGCAGGCGTACCGACCGCAGGCGTACCGTCCGCAGGCGTGACGCCGGCAGGCTCGACGCCGGCAGGCTCGACGCCCCGGTCGGCCGGCGTGGCGACCTGGGTCGGCGGGTGATCCACCGCCGGGATGGTGCCGGGACCGGAATCATAAGGCTGCAGCCCGAACGTCGCGCGCAGCGCGTCAGCGAACTCCCGGCAGCTTGCGTACCGATACGCCGGCGTCTTGGCCAGCGCCCTGGCGAAGACCTCGTCCGCCGACGGCGGCAGGTCGGGCCGCCGCGACGTCAGCAGCGGCGGCGGCTCCGATAGCTGCGCGTACATCACCGCCATGGCTTCGTCACGCTGGAATGGCGGCGCGCCGGTCAGCAACTCGAAGGCCGCGCACGCCAGCGCGTACTCATCGGCGCGCCCGTCCACCGGCTTGCCCTCGATCTGCTCCGGGGGGATGTACTCCAGCGTCCCCAGGAACTGTCCCGTCCCGGTCAGCGAGGATGCCGCGCCCTTGCTCAGCCCGAAGTCCGACAGGTACACGTGATCGGGCCGCCCGGGCCGCGTATCCACCAGCATGTTGGCCGGCTTGACGTCACGATGCACCAGGCCCGCCGCGTGCGCGGCATCCAGCGCCGACGCCACCGGGGAGATGATCGCCGCGGCCCGCCCGGGGGTCAGCGGGCCATCACGGTCAAGCACGGTCCGCATGTCCCCGCCGCCCACGTAGCGCATCGCGATGAACAGGACCCCGTTTGCCTCGCCGGCCTCGAAGACCGGGATGATGTGCGGATCATCGACCGCCGCCGCCGCCCGCGACTCGCGGATGAACCGCTGCCGGAACGCCTCGTCAGCGGCCAGCGCCGGCGCCAGGATCTTCAGGGCCACCAGCCGGTCAAGCCGGTCATCATGCGCACGGAACACCACGGCCATCCCGCCCCGGCCGACCTGCCTCTCCAGCCGGTACCCGGCGATACGCGAGCCAGCGGCGAAGCCGGCCACGACCTCAGCCACGAAGCCGTCAGCTTCCCCGTGCGCCTGGTCGCTCACCACGCCTCCCCATCAGTGAGCCATCCGATCCCGGCCCCTCAGGGAGCCATCTGATCCGCCGTCTCCCCTCGAAGGCAGGCGCGGACCCGGGATATGCCGAGACCGAATACGTCAGTTGCGAGGGCGTTCTCAGTATCTGGCTTAGCCGTTCCTGCCGCAATGTTGCGCCACTGCGCGGCCTTGGGGAGGGCCGGCCGCGCAGGCCGCCGGCCGGGCTAGCGATCGCTAGCCGGTGTACTCGGCCGAGGCGGACAGGTGCTTGTTGCCGCAGCCGTGGTGGCCGGGCAGTCCGACCCCATCTTGCGGCTCCGTGTCCTTCGCGCAGACGTTCCAATTCCAGTGGTAGGCGCTATTGCCGACTTCGAACGAGTAGGTGACGGTCAGCTCAAGCTGAGTGGCGGAGACGCGACGGGAGGGGGTGACGCGGGCGTGGCCAGCTCCCAGCCGGTACCGCTTCGGTGCCCCGGGCTCCTTGACGGCCGCCAGGTTAAGGCCGAAATACGGATACCACTGCTTCGCGATCTCGGTACTCATCGCCGGGGCAGGGACGCGAAAGCGGACGTGGAATGTCTCATGGCACAGCGGGCGGCTGCATTTCTGGTCAGCGTTGGGCGTCCCGGTCAGGGCAACGTAGATCGTGCTGGCCGCAGAGGCTGCGAGCGGGGTCTTGGCGGTACTGCTCCGGAACAGCTCGACCTTGTAGCGGGTGGCAAGGACAGGGGTTACCTGGAATGAGTAGCTGGCCGTCGTGCCCGTAGGCTGCAGGACGACCGACCCGACCTGCAGCGGCGCGTGCTGGTAGGGGAACTGCTGAGCGTACAGCTGGGCAACCTCCCCGCTCTTTACGCCATGGATGTGACCGCGGAGCCGGGCACTGGCCTCTTTGCCGTCCTGGTACGCCACGAAGACATCGCCAGTTACCGGACGGAAGCCCGAGCTGGCGGCGATCGGGAAGCGCGCGAGCCGCGGCCTGGCGGGACTCGCGGCTCCGTGGCCCGGTGAGCCCCCCAGGGTGATCGCGGCAATGACGCCTGCCACGGCAAGGACAGCGATCCCGGCGAGCGCGGCCAGGGCGATACGACGGCGCTGCCCAGGCCGGACCGGCTGAGCCCCGTCGTTGTCACCGGCGCCCGGGCCCGGGCCGGCCGGAGCGGCCGGCCGCTCGGGAGTCGTCCCCTGCCCGGTGGGCATCTCCGCCAAGCCGGGTACCGGAGGCACGGCGCGGGCACCTTCGCCGCCGGCCAGCGCGCCTTCGTCTGTCACGCCATGGGCGGGCGGCTGAGCGGGCGGCTGGGCGACCTCGGTCAGCGGGTGGTCCGCGGCCGGGATGATCCCAGGGCCCGAGTCATAGGGCTGCACGCCGAGCGCCGAGCGCAGCGCGTCCGCGAACTCGCGGCAGCTGGGATACCGATCGGCAGGTGCCTTGGCCAGCGCCCTTATGAACACCTGGTCGGCTGCCGGCGGCAGGTCCAGCCGCCGTGACGTCAGCAGCGGCGGCGGCTCAGACAGCTGGGCGTACATCATCGCCGTGACGCCGTCACGCCGGAATGGCGGGGCGCCGGTCAGCAGCTCGAAGGCCGCGCACGCCAGCGCGTACTCATCGGCGCGCCCGTCCACCGGCTTGCCCTCGAGCTGCTCGGGGGCGATGTATTCCAGGGTTCCCAGGAACTGCCCGGTCCCGGTCAGGCCCCGCGGGGATGCCGCGGCCTTGCTCAGCCCGAAGTCTGACAAGTACACGTGATCGGGCCGGCCGGACCGCGTATCCACCAGCATGTTGGCCGGCTTGACGTCACGATGCACCAGGCCTGCGGCGTGCGCGGCATCCAGCGCCGACGCCACCGGGGAGATGATCGCCGCGGCCCGCCCGGCTGGCAGCGGGCCTATGCTATCCAGCAGCGTTCGCACGTCCCCGCCACTCACGTAGCGCATCGCGATGAACAGCACGCCGTCCGCTTCGCCGGCCTCGAAGACCGGGATGATGTGCGGATCATCGACCGCCGCCGCCGCCCGCGACTCGCGGATGAACCGCTGCCGGAACGCCTCGTCAGCGGCCAGCGCCGGCGCCAGGATCTTCAGGGCCACCAGCCGGCCGAGCCGCTCGTCACGCGCCCGGAACACCACGGCCATGCCGCCCCGGCCGATCTCCGTCTCCAGCCGGTAACCGGCGATACGCGAGCCCGCAGTGAAGCCGCCCGCGACCTCTGCTACGAAGTCGCCGGCCTCCTGATGCACTTCATCGCTCACCATGCCTCCCCAGCAGTGAGCCGCCCGGCTCCCGTCTTCCCTCGATGGCGGGATCGGGCCATTCCGAGACCAGTGAGGTCAGCAGCGAGGGATTCCTTAGTATCCGGTTCGGCCGGGCCGGCCGCAAGGCGGCGCCGCGCGGGGCGCGGGGCGCGCGCAGCCGGGGCGCGGGGCGCGGGGCGCGCGCAGCCGGGGCGCGCAGCCGGGCGCGCACTGCCCGCATCGGCCGGGTCAGGGCGCGGCGGCTACCGCCAGTGAGGCTACTGCAGATAGCCCTCGACCTCGGGAACCGGGCGCACGGCGGCGGCATCGGGACTCTCGCCGAAGTCGCGCCGGGCGCGGCGCTGCCGCAGCAGGTCCCAGGACTGGTCGAGGGCTTCCTCGGCGGCCCGGAGCCTGGCCCGTTCCTCGTCGCTGGACAGTTCTCCGGCCGAGAGCTTGGCCCGAAGCTCGTGCTCAGTCTTAATCAGCTCGTCAATGTGCCCGAGGATTTCCTTGTCGTCCAAAGGTTCCGGTCCTTTCATGACCTCTTGTTAGTCGCACCAGATCCGCGCTGACTACGCGAACGCGCCGGCCATCGCTGGCGGTCGCCGACCGCGGTCGCTGGTCGCTGGCCGCTGGACCTTGGCAGGCACAGCCTAATCGGCCCGGATCTGGCCCGCACGGCTGGTTGGCGGGTCGGGCTGGCGGCCGGTACCTCGCGGCGCCGCGGTGCAGCCAGGTGGTCACGGTGCAGCCATGTGGTCACGGTGCAGCCACGTGCCGGTGCCTACGACAGCACGTACGGTGTACGTTTGGCAGCATGCAGCTGACCCGCGAGCGAATCATCAGCGCCGCGGTGGAGCTGAGGCACTGATGAACAACGACGAGGACATCGCGGAAAAGCTCTACGCGCGGCGATTCGCCGCGGAGGAAGCTGCCATGGCCGCCGAGGTCGCCGGCGTCATCGCCGATGGCACCGCGACCTGAGCTGGCCGGCGACGCCAGCTTGCCAGCGGCATATTCCGCGCTGACCCACCTGGAATGCTCTCGGTGCCAGCGCAGCTACGACGCCAGCCAGATCCAGGGCACCTGCGCCTGCGGCGCGCCGATTCTTGCCAGGTACGACCTGGAGCGGGCCAGGGCCGGGACCGGCCCGGGGCAGATCGCCGGCCGGCCGCCTAGCCTGTGGCGCTACCACGAGCTGCTGCCGGTCTCATCCGCCGGCGCCGTGGTGAGCCTCGGCGAGGGCATGACGCCGCTGCTGGCAATGCCGCGGCTCGGCCGGGCGCTCGGCCTGCCCGGGCTGGCCATGAAGGACGAGAGCCCGCTGCCGACCGGGACGTTCAAGGCGCGCGGGGCGGCCGTGGGGGTCTCCCGCGCAGCCGAACTTGGCGCCGCGGGCGTGGCGATGCCGACCAACGGGAATGCCGGCGCCGCGTGGGCCAGCTACGCCGCCCGGGCCGGGCTGCCCTGCCTGGTCGCGATGCCGGCCGGCGCGCCGGCGATCACCCGGTCCGAGTGCGAGGCCGCCGGGACGGACACCTACCTGGTCGACGGCCTGATCAGCGACGCGGGGCGGCTGATCGCGGCCGCCACCGCGGAGCGGCCCGGGTACCAGGACGTCTCCACCCTTAAGGAGCCGTACCGGCTGGAGGGAAAGAAGACGATCGGCCTGGAGATCGCCGAGCAGCTCGGCTGGCGGGTGCCCGACGCCATCGTCTGCCCGACCGGCGGCGGGGTGGGCCTCATCGGCATCCGCAAGGCACTGGGCGAGCTAACGGAGCTTGGCTGGATCGGGCCCAAGGCGCCGCGGCTGATCGCGGTGCAGGCAGCCGGGTGCGCCCCGGTAGTACGGGCATTCAGCCGCGGCGAACGTGAAACCGAGCCATGGCATGACGCCCGGACGGCTGCGTTCGGCCTTACTGTCCCTAGCCCGCTCGGCGGCTTCCTCGTACTCGACGCTCTTTACGCGACGGAGGGGACGGCCGCCGCCGTCGCCGACGCCGACCTGCTGGCCAGCCAGCGGCAGGTTGCGCGCCTGGAAGGAACCTGGATCTGCCCCGAGGGCGCGGCCTGCTTCGCTGCCGTCGCGCGGCTGCGCGAGGCCGGCTGGCTGGCAGAGACCGATGAGGTCGTGGTGGTCAACACCGGCTGCGGGCTGAAGTACCCGGAGACGATGCCCGCCAGCCCGCCGCTGCTCGCCACCGGTGATCGCATCCCGGCACCGGGAGCCCGGGCCTAAGCTCAGCAGCATGCCCGGCTGTGCCGGGACCCAGTCACGGTCCCGGGGTCACCAGCAGCTCGCGGGATTCCGGCGCCTGACCCCAGCGGGTTACCCCGCCACCCGCTCGGCAATGTCGTCGCCGATCTCCGGCGTCGACCTCGCTGCCCAGGCGCCCTGCCGCTCGACCAGGTCATCGGCAACCGCCTGCTCGATTTTGGTCTTCTCGGCGGCAAGCCCCAGGTGGTCACAGAGCATCGCCGCCGAAATGATCGCGGCAGTGGGATCGGCCTTCTGCTTGCCGGCGATGTCCGGTGCGCTGCCGTGGACCGGCTCGAACATGCTCGGCGCGATGCGCTCGGGGTTGATGCTGGCGCTCGCCGCCAGCCCGATGCCGCCGGCTATCGCCGCGCCGAGCGCGGTGAGAATATCGCCGAACAGGTTGTCGGTGACGATCACGTCGAACTGCTGAGGGGCAGTCACGAAGTACATCGATGCCGCGTCCATATGGCAGTACTCAGCGGTCACGTCCGGATACTCAGGGGCAAGCCCGTCCAGGGTCCGCCGCCACAGGTCACCGGCGTAGGCGAGCACGTTCGTCTTGTGCACGAGGGTTAGCTTCTTGCGCCGCTCCGCGGCGCGCGCCAGCGCGTACCTGGTCACCCGCGCTACGCCGAAAGCGGTGTTGATGCTTTCCTGGGTGGCCACCTCACCGGGCGTGCCCTTCCGCATGATGCCGCCGGCCTCGATGTAGGGGCCCTCGGTCCCTTCCCGCACCACCAGCATGTCGATCGACTCGGCCCGCAGGCCGGACAGCGGGGAGGCCACGCCTGGATAGAGCCGGACCGGCCGCAGGTTGACGTACTGGTCGAACTCGAAACGCAGCCGCAGTACCAGGCCGCGCTCAAGGACGCCGCTCGGGACGCTCGGATCGCCGACCGCGCCGAGCAGGATCGCGTCGTGCCCGGCGAGCTCGCTGAGCACGGTACCGGGCAGGACCTCCCCGGTGCGGTGCCAGCGCCGAGCGCCGAGGTCGTAGCTCGTGGTCTCGATCGTGACGTCGGTCGCCGCGGCCCGGAGGACTTTGATCGCCTCAGCGACCACCTCGGGACCGATGCCGTCACCGCCGATCACGGCGATCCTGATGGTGCGTGCCGCCATGCGCGTACCCTACTCGTCGAGATCGACGGCCCGGCCGACTACGGCACCGATCGCGCCAGTGATCTCGGTCAGGACCTCCGGCGGCAGCCGCGAGTCGACCGTCAGCACGATGAGCGCGAGACCGCCCTTGCTGTTCCTGCACAGGTGCATCCCGGCGATGTTGATCTGCTGGTCACCGAGGATCTGGCCGACGAGGCCGACCATGCCCGGCCGGTCGGTGTAGGTGAGGAACACCATGTGCTCGGCCGGGGCAATCTCCATGTCGAAGCCGTTGACCTCGACCAGCTTCTCGAGCTGCCGCCGGCCGGTCAGGGTCCCGCCGACCGACACGACCTGCCCGTCGGGCAGCGTGCCGCGCAGGGTCAGCACGTTGCGCCAGTCCGGGCTCTCCTCGTCCGCGGTCAGGCTGACCTCGACGCCGCGTTCCTCGGCAAGCAGCGGCGCGTTGACGTAGGTCACCGGGTCCTCGACGACGTTGCTGAAGACTCCCTTCAGCGCGGCCAGCTGCAGGACGCTGACGTCCAGGGCGGCGATCTCGCCGCGCACGTCAAGCTCGATCCTTGCCGCTATCCCGCCGGCCAGCGCGGTGAAGATCCTGCCCAGCTTCTCGGCCAGCGGCAGCCCGGGCTTGATCAGCTCGTCCACCACGCCGCCCTGCACGTTGACCGCGTCCGGCACGAACTCGCCGGCCAGCGCCAGCCGCACCGACCTGGCCACCTGGGTGCCTGCCTTCTCCTGCGCCTCGTGCGTGCTCGCCCCGAGGTGCGGGGTGGCGACCACGTTGGCGAACCCGAACAGCGGGCTGTCCGTGCAGGGCTCGCTGGCATAGACATCCAGGCCGGCGCCGGCCACCCGGCCCTCCTTCAGAGCGGTGGCGAGCGCGTCCTCGGCCACGATGCCGCCACGCGCGGCATTGATGATCCGCACATCCGGCTTGACGAGCCGCAGCTCCCGTTCCCCGATGAGCCCGATGGTCTCGGCGTTCTTCGGCAGGTGCACGCTGATGAAGTCGGCCGCGGCGAGCAGCTCGTCCAGGCTCACCAGGCGGACGCCGAGCTGCGCGGCCCTGGCCGCCGCGACGTAGGGGTCATAGGCAATGACCTGCATGCCAAACGCGGCAAGGCGCTGGGCGACGAGCACCCCGATCCTGCCAAGGCCAAGAATGCCGACGACCTTGTCCTGCAGCTCTACGCCGGTGTACGCGGCGCGCTTCCATTCGCCGCTCCGCAGCGAGGCCGCGGCCTGCGGCACATTCCGCGCGACCGAGAGCAACAGCGCGACCGCGTGCTCAGCGGCGCTGACGATGTTGGAGGTTGGCGCGTTCACCACCATGACGCCCGCCTTGGTAGCGGCCACCACATCGACGTTATCCAGGCCCACGCCGGCCCGGGCGACCACCCGCAGCCTGGGCGCGTGCGCGAGTGCGTCGGCGTCGATCTTGGTCGCGCTGCGGATAATCACCGCGTCGGCGTCGGCGAGCGCGGGCAGCAGCGCGCTGCGGTCCGCTCCGTCGGCATACCTGACATCAAACGCGGACTCAAGCTGAGCGATCCCGGCCGGCGAGAGTTCTTCGGCGACCAAGACGATGGGCAAGGACATGGCGCTCCCGGCACGGCGGCAATCAGGTGGGCGGACGGTTCAGTCAGAACGGTCGGTCAGTCAGGCGGCTAATCGGCCGGCCGGCCGGCTGAGCGGTCAGCTGAGCGGTCAGCTGAGCACGGCGGTGCCCGGCCGGTGCAGTCTACCGAAGCTTGTGAAATGCTTCACGAACTCCTGCCCGGCACCGCCTAGATCTCGTATCTGACGCCGATCCCAGGCCCTGATTCCCGCTGCGGGTGCCCGTTTCATTACGACGGAAATAAGGGCGGGTTCCAGCACGCTCTTCTTTCCGTGATCATGGGGATATTCCGTGCTCCCGCGACGCGGCGGGGGATCTGGTCTCCCGGTCAGACTGCGGGCGCCGAGGCCGGTACCGGGCCAGGGGGACTGATCTCGCCGGGCTGACCGGGCTCACCTTGAGCCTCGGGCGCAGGTGCCTCACCCCCGGCGAGAGCGGTCTTCTCACCCCCGGCGAGAGCGGTCTTCTCACCCCCGGCGAGAGCGGCCTTCTCACCCCCGGCGACAGCGGCCTTCTCACCCCGGGCGAGAACCGCCACTTCCCTCGCCGTCATCGGCCGGGCTATCAGGTATCCCTGGCCGAGACCGCAGCCCATCTCGCGTAGCAAGTCGAGCTGCTCCGGCCGCTCGATGCCTTCCGCCACGACCTCGATGCCCAGATCATGCCCGACCCGGACGATAGTGCGGGTCAGCATGGCCAGGGTCGGGTCCTGACCGAGGCCGGCCACGAACGACGGGTCGATCTTGATGATGTCCACCGGAAGCTGCCGCAGGTAGGCGAGAGACGCATGGCCCGTACCGAAGTCATCGATGGCGAGATTGATGCCACGGCGGCGCAGTTCGGCCAGCCCCTCGACCATCGGCGCAGCGCCCTCGATCAGCATCCGCTCGGTGAGCTCAAGGGTGAGCGCGGGCGGCGCCAGGCCGGTGTCGTCGAGCGCTGCGAGCACGGACTCGGTGAACCCGGGCGCGCTGACCTGCCGCGACGAGAAGTTGACCGAAACGCCGATGGCCCAGCCGGAGCGGTGCCAGGCGGCTGCCTGCTCGCACGCCTCGCGCAGCACCCAGTCGCCGAGCGGCACGATAAGGCCCGAGTCTTCCGCGATGTCAAGAAACTCCGCCGGGTGCACCGCCTCGCCAGCACGCGACCAGCGGACCAGCGCTTCCACACCGGTGATCTCCGAAGTGGCGAGGTTCATGACAGGCTGAAAGTCAAGTCTCAGTTCCCGCTCCGTAATCGCCCGCCGCAGGTCGCCGGCCAGCTCCAGCCGGCGGACGACATCCGCATGCATGTGCGCGGCGAAGACCTCCACCCGGCCGCCACCGGACTCCTTGGCGCGGGACATCGCCACATCCGCGTTGCGCAGCAGGTAGCCGGCTTCCTCGTCATCAGCGAGGGCCACGCCGACACTCGCAGTCAGCGAGACATCCCGGTCCGCGACGCGGAACGCCTCGGCGGCGATGGCCCCGCCCAGCCGTTCGGCGATATCCACGATCTCCTGCGCGCTGTCGGCCTTCTCGACCAGCACCGCGAACTCGTCGCCGCCCCACCGGGCCACGGTGTCGCGCGGCGGGACCGTAGCGCGGAGCCTGCGTGCGGCCTGAGCCAGCAGCAGGTCACCGGCGCCGTGCCCGACCGAGTCGTTCACGCCGGTAAAGCCGTCCAGGTCAAGGAAGATGGCCCCGGCCACGGCCGACTGCTGGCCCGCGGCCTGCCGTTCGGCCGAGGCTTGCATCGCGGCGCCGAGAACGTCCTTCGCCCGCTGCTCGAGGTACGCGCGGTTCGGCAGGCCGGTCAGCCCGTCGTGGAAAGTCAGGTGCGTCACCTGGCGGCGCAATGCCACCTGATCGCTGACGTCTCGGGCAGTGACGAGCAGCTGGTCGGGCTCGCCCGCGTCCCAGTACCGCGACGCGGTGGACTCGACGTGCCGCCAGGTCCCGTCGGCCGACCGCACCCGGCACGGATATCTTTGCGCTGCCGGGGCACTGCGGGCTGCCGCGCGAGCGTACCTGATCCCGCCTGGCAGGTCCTCAGGATGCATCAGATCGGCGAGTGCCATCCCGTCCAGTTTTTCCGGCGAGTAACCGTACTCGGCGACGGCAGTGCTGGCGTACCTGATCGTGCCGTCGAGATCACAGACAAGCACGACGTCGGTAATGCGCTCGGCAAGCTCGCGGAACTGGCGGCCCGACTCCTGCCGGGTAACAGCCACCGCCCTCTCCCGGACCAGCAGCCCCGTGATCCTGGCGGCCAGCGCGAGCACGGCGATGCAGCCCGTGACGGCAACGGCTGGCCCGGCCGCCGACCCGCCGGCCAGCGCCGACGAGATGATCACCAGGGCCGCGGCCGCTGCCGCGAGCGCGGCGACCAGCGCCGTCAGGCCCGTCTCCCGTGCCTGGCGGTGGCGTTCGAGCAGGCTCACACCGGGCACCGGGCGGTGCTCGGGGAGCCGCAGCCGGCCAGAGTTGATCAGTGGCGTCGCGCCAAGCAGGCAGAACGCGGCGAGTTGCATGAGCTGCGCCCACGCCCCCGGACTTGCGGCGTCGACCTTGGCTCCGACCGCAAGCGCGTCACTCACGGCCACGGCAAGCAGGGCGAGGAAGGGCGCGAGCCCGCGCCTGCCCGCAATCGCCACGTACGGCAGGACCACGCCGAGCACGGCCAGGTCAGCTAGCGGGTGAAGCAGGGCCAGCCCGAACGTGCCCGCACCGTCCCCGGAACTTCGGTAGATCGATCCGAACAGCGCTATCCAGCCGATCACAAAGAGCGCGGCCGCTAGCACGTAGCCATCAGCCAGCCGCATCGCGGCCTCGCGCGGCCGGATCGCGGCCGGTTCCGCGCCCGAGGCGGCCAGCGCCACCAGACCGGCCAGCATCGCGGGCAGGGCGAATAGCGAGAGAAGATCACCGAGGGTCAGCGGTACGGCGGTCCCGCCGAGCGGGCCGATGAGAGCCTGCTGCGCGACGAAGCCCGCTCCCCAAGCGACCGCGGCCATCGTGAGCCAGCGGTAGGAATTCCGAACGGATCCCTCGTGGCGGGTCGAGCTGCGCCACAGGATCGCCGCAGCGGCGACAGCCGCGACGGCCCCGGCCGCGGTTTCTGCCTGCACGGCCAGGCTCATCGGGCGTTGCCAGCTAGAGCAGAGCGCACCGAGCCTCCTTTTGCCGCGTCCGCCCGGCAATAACCGAGCCCGGCAGACCTCTGTGGGGCCGCCGGGCCCGCGTCATGCGCCGCGGTGCGGCACTACGCGATGTCAGCGCGACACTGCGCGGACAGCGGGAACATGAAATCCCTACGACCGGGGTGTACTTTCAGTAAAGTTAATTGGCGTAACTGAACGCACTCGCAATAAGCGATGTGGACTCACTCTACGTGCCCGAGGTCACGCTTCGATTGAGGAAGTATGTACATCTCGCGCGTGCTGCCGGCCGGGCCAGGGCGGCACCGCGGACCGGGCCGCTGATGCGCAATTCCGGCGTCCGCGCCACCGGCCGGATTGCAGCGCCTCCGTCGCGTGAGTAGGGGTCCCGGCCCGCTCTGTCGTTGTAACATTGGCAGTCGGGAGTTCCCTGGCTTGCCTGGCCGGGCGCGCGGGGGGTTGCAGCGAGGTGATCCGATGGCCGAGTGGCTGGTCCTGCCGGACCGCAAGATCCGACGTGTTGTAACGGTCGGCACCGAACTGCGGACCTACCCCGCGACGCTGGATCGGGTCTACACCCCGGCGCTGTGCGAGGTCTGCGGCAAGACCGCCTGTGGCGGTGGCCGGACCTGCGGTTCCGCCGAGTGCGTCGAGCGCGTGTGGTCACTCCCCAGGCTGCCCTCGCCGGCCGGCCGTAGCCCGGCTGCGTGATCTTAGCGGCGCCCTGCAGGCCCTGGCCGTGCCGCATCTCCCCCGGAGATCATCGCGTCGCCCCCGGAGATCATCGTGTCGCCATCGGAGATCATTCAGTACTCGCCAGTGATCACGTTAAGGAGCGGCTCACCGTCCCGGAAGCGTTCCGCCTGCGCCCGGACGAACTCCAGGCCTGGTTTTCCCGAGGCCGGGGTAGACCCGGCTACATGCGGGGTGATGAAGAGGTTCGGCATCGTCCACAGGGGATGTGCCGGGCCGAGCGGCTCGGGATCGGTGACGTCCAGCACCGCCTTCAGGCGGCCGCTCTGCAGTTCATCGCACAAGTCTGTCGTGACCACCAGCGAACCCCTGGCCGCATTGACGAAGAGGGCGCCGTCCTTCATCGCAGCAAGGAAAGCGGCGTCCACCATTCCGATGGTCTCCGTCGTGACCGGGGCTAGCAGGACCACGACGTCAGCCTCGGGCAGCAGCCCAAGGACATCGCCGATCGGGTGCACGCCGTCACGCGCGCTGCGGGCCACCCTGCGCACCTCGACGTCGAAACCGCTGAGCCGCCGCTCGACCGCAGCGCCGATCGAGCCGTAGCCGACGATGAGTACGGTCTTCCCGGCGAGGCTGCCGGTGAACCGGGAGCTCCACCGGGCGGCGGCCTGCTCCGCGGCAAAGTAAGGAAACCGCCGGATGGAGGCCAGCATCGCGGCGACTACCCATTCGGCCGTGCCGGCGTCGTGCACGCCTCGTGCGTTGCACAAGAGAACGCCGTCCGGGATTTGCGGGCGGAGCTTGTCAATCCCGGCGGTCAGCGTCTGCACCACCCTGAGCAGCGGCATCCGGCGCATGGCAGCCACCGATGGCGACCGCGGGAAGAACGGCGGGACGTAGAACTCCACCTCGGCGGCGCTGGCTGGCAAGTCGCCGTAGCCCGCCAGGTCCCCGTTATCCGCCAGGATTTCGTCCAGGTTGACCACATCGACGGTCACACCGGGCAGGCCGTCCAGCGCGGCGGCCACCTGCTCCGTCGGCACCCATATCCGCACGAGGCCACCTCACTTGTTCGCAAACGAGCGCGTCCCATCGGAAACGCGCGGAGGCACCGACCGTATGCCATCAGCATCAGCCGATCCGCGGAAACAGCGTCCGCGGCTCCGGCAGCGGCCCGGCCGAGTCGTCACATGCGGCGGCCAGCCTGGCGGCAAGGCCGGGAACGAATGGCGCCAGTTCGGCGGCCAGCGTGCGGCAGGCCTGGATAAGCACATCCAGCGCCGCATCCAGCTGGAATCCCGCGCTGGCATCACCAGCCCGCTCGGCGCTGGCGAGCCGCCACGGCTCGGCACGCTCGATGTAGCGGTTCGCCTCATCCACGATGTCCCAGATGGCGACGGTCGCCGCCCGGATGTCGTAGGCGGCGAGCGCGGTGCTTACCCGGTCCGTCACGTGCGTGCACGCAGCACGCAACTGGCTGGCGCCGGCAACGACGAACTCGTGTGCTGGCAGCGGGCGCAGTTGGCCCTGCCGGTAGCGGTGCGCCATCGAGATCACCCGGCTGACCAGGTTGCCCAGGCCGTTGGCGAGGTCTTCGTTGGCGCGGGCGATCAGCCGGGCGACGGTGAAGTCGGCGTCACCGACCCTGGGCACCTCGCGCAGCAACCACCAGCGGACCGCATCGGTCCCGAACCTGGCGATCAGGGCGGCAGGGTCCGCACTCGATCCCGCCACGCCGGCCGCCGATCCCGCCACGCCGGCCGCCGATCCCGCTACGCCGGCCGCTGACCCCGCCGCACCGTCTGCTGCCGCCGACCTCGCCGCACCGTCTGCTGCCGCCACAGCACCGTCTGCTGGCCCTACTACGCCGGCCGACTTGCTGATCTTGCGCCCGTCTATGGTCAGGTAATCGTGGACCAGGATGTCGGTAGGCAGCGGCAGGCCAGCCGACAGCAGGATGGCCGGCCAGAACACGGCGTGGAAGCGGACCACGCCCTTGCCGGCCAGATGGACGCGGCGGTCCGACTGGACCCACCACCGCTCATACTCCTGCGCGTCACCCTCCTGCGCGTCACCGCCGTACCCGAGAGCGGTGACGTAGTTGCCGAGTGCGTCCCACCAGACGTAGATCACCTGGTCCGGGTCATCGGGTACCGGTATGCCCCAGCCCCTGGCGCGAGAAATTGACCGGGACGCGCTGAAGTCCTCCAGGCCGTCAGCGATGAACCCGAGCACCTCGTTCCTGCGCGCGGCGGGCTCGATCCGCAATCGGCCGGCGGCGAT
>Ga0302308_10000813_pt1 | contig 26296 bp, 21 predicted proteins | sample III_Palsa_E3_3_FD_200531 | JGI IMG/M metagenome (GOLD analysis project Ga0302308, IMG submission 200531) | Peat permafrost microbial communities from Stordalen Mire near Abisko, Sweden - III_Palsa_E3_3 | ecosystem: Environmental > Terrestrial > Soil > Palsa > Peat permafrost | place: Sweden...
TACGATAATTGCGCAGCACCGCGCTCGCTTCGCGGTTTGCGGCCAGACCTGTACGGATTGCCTGAAGGCCTTCCTGGTCGAGATCGTCGCGCTGAAGGAAACGGCAATCGCGGCCCACGATATCGGCAGGGTCGTAACCCGTAATGCGTTTGAACGCCGGATTCGCGTATTCGATCACGTTGCCCGTGGCGCTCGTGCCGGTGATCAGCACGGCGTTCACGCAGGCATCCAGCGCCCGGCTTTGCAGGCGCAGCGCCAGTTCCGCGCGCTTGCGCTCGGTCGTGTCGTCGTACGAACCCAGCACGCCGATAATGCGCCCCGCCCCGTCGAGCAGCGGCATCTTGCTGGTGATCGACGCGCGCACTTCACCATCGCGCTCAACGTCGCGCTCCAGATTCATCAGCGGCTGGCCGGTCGCAATGACCCGGCAGTCATCCTCACGAATCTGCGCGGCCGACCGCCACCAGGGCAGTTCGGAATCCGTCATGCCGACCACCTGCTCTTTGCTGGCGAGACCGGCATCGCGGGCAAACGCTTGATTGCAGCCCAGATATCGCGACTCGAGATCCTTCCAGAAGATCCGCTGGGGAATATTGTCGATAAGCGATTCCAGCATCTGCTTCGAACGCCGCGCCTCGGTCTCGGCATCAATGCGGTCGGTGACATCGTTGGCGAGCATGAAAATGCCCGGATGCCCCGAATAGGTCAGCGAGTGCGATGAGATGTCAGCGCTCACCTGCGCGCCGTCGCGGCGCTTGTGCCGCCAGACGCCGGCCGGCCGTTGCGCGCCCGTCTGGCGCGGCTGACTGCCCGTATGGCTGCGCGTGTGGCGCGCGAGAAGTGTGGCGAACCGGCCGAAGTCGTCGTCAGCGTGCAGGTCGGGCACGCTCATCGACAGGAATTCGAGTTCGTTGTAGCCGTAATGCGCAAGCGCCGCCGGATTCACCGCAACGAAGCGATACGTGGCGGCATCGACAATCCACATGGGGACCGGATGGGCGTCGAACAGATCGCGGAAACGCTCGTTGCTGCGCTGCATTGCCCGGGCAATGCGCAACTTGTCGCGCGCCGATTTCTCGTGGCGCGCGAAGGTGTAGATCAGCGCGCCGCCGCCGGCGAGCATGGTGAGGATCAGCAGGATCAACGCGTGGCGCGACGCCCGCGTGGACTCATTGAGCGTGGCCGCGAGCGAATCGGCTTCCCTCGCGCGCAGCACTGCCAGTTCGATATCGAGCGACTGCTGGTCTTCGGCGAGCCGGCGGACCGCTTGCTGGGTCCAGTCGCGGGCGGCGCCAGGCTTGTCTATAGCGGCGCGTTCGAACGCCGATTGAGCGTCGCGTTTCGCGATGCGCGCGCTTTCGCCGAGCAGATAGAACGCGCCTTGCATGTCGGGTTCGTAATCGAACTGGGCGCGCAGGCCGCTTTCCAGCGCGTTGATATGCGCTGCACGCGCCTCGCGAACGTCAAGCGGTCTAAGTACGCCACTCGCCTCATACCAGCTGATTTCCGGGAGGATTTCGCCGAGCGCGCTGCGGTACGCATCGAGGTCGCGCATCAGGCTGAGAGAGCGCTGCGTGCGCGCGTCGGCATCGCTTTGGCGGTCGATTTGCTGGTACGCGACGAACGCGTTCGCCCCCATGGCGATCAATACGACGGCCAGGTTCACCAGCAGACGGCGGGAAAAAAATGAGTTCATGGGTTCGATCGCCGTCCGGGACGGGGGCTGGGAAGACCGGGCGCGTCTTCGCATCGATTTCCGTACATCGATAGTTGATTATCGGCAGGCGCTGAGGGGAATTTAGGGTAGGCGCTTAAAAGACGCCTTTTGACGGGTGGTCGGTCGTGTGGGCAAGCACTGATACGGCATGTGTCATGCGACCCGCCAGTGTTGGACTGCGGCCAGTTGCTGTGTCCGGATGGATACAACTAGCGCACTGCGGTTTCCAAGACGGGAAACCTGAACTCGCGCCCCAACGGTTTGCACCCAACGCGGTTTCTATCCCGCCCCGGTTGCGCACACAGACGCCTCGCAGCGCCTGTCGGCCGCCAGCAGCCCCGCGTCTCAGGGCGCGAGTAACAACTTAATCGGCCAGACCGAATTCCCGCATCGCCGGAACGAAGTCGTGGTTGACATCGGCCTTGCGCGATAACTTCGCCAACGCATAGCGCTGGAACCGCGATAGCTCCGACCATCGCCCAAGACTCGGCGAGCCGATCCCGCACAAACTGCTCTGGCGAATCACGGTCTCAGGCACGACGTCGGTGTGCGCCCAGATCGGATCGCCATCGGGCGCGAATGTTTCCGGCATCGCGTCGGCGTGCGTTCGAAGCATTTCGGCGAGCGCCCGATCGAAATTAGGTTCGATCGCGGCGTCATCTTCAACAGGAAAGCGCGCGAGCAGTTCCCGGTCGCTGTGCGGCAGGCTTCTCCACTGGTCGAGCGAAATGCGCTGGCCGAAGCGGTCCAGGTTAAAACGGACGACGAGCGGAATGAAGCTCAGATTCTCAGTCGACTCCAGTTCGAATCCGAACAGGCGCGGAGCGTCGTAAAGTGCCATGGCAGGTGCCTCGTTGGCGTGATGGACAAGGAAAGCGAGTGAGGCCGCGGTAGGTTATCGTAGGGCCTTGAACGGCTTGTAGTGTGTCTGCTGCCCCATAAAGCAGCAAGGGTTATGCCCGAATTTATCTCGTAAATACTGACGGGAAGCGGCTAAAACGCGACATCGAAAGCAATCAGCAAGTGAGCCACGCAATGAATGACACAGACATCGATGATCAACCCGGCTACGTACAGCGCCCCGTGCGGCGGCACCGGCTAGGCGAAACACGCGACGCCGCCGATGACGTCGGCCAGGAATGGCCCGTCGCGCTCGTGTACAACGGCATTTCGCACGCGGTCATGATGTGCACGCCGCGCGACCTGGAAGCGTTCGCGGTGGGCTTTTCTCTGACTGAGGGCATTGTGGAGCGCGGCAGTGACATCCATGACATCGAGGTATTTTTCCACGATACCCCCGACGGTGACACCTTGCCATACGCCGAAGTGCATCTGCAGGTGGTGCAGCAGGCGTTTGTCGCGTTAAAGCAGAAGCGCCGGGCATTAGCCGGTCGAACGGGCTGCGGGGTGTGCGGGATCGAGAGTATCGACTTGCTGGATCTGCAGCCTGAACGCGTACCCGATACGGGCTTTTTAAACCGTCTAGCCAGTGACGCCATCGCGCATGCCGCGCATGAATTGCCCGCGCATCAGCAGTTGTCGAAGCTGACCGGCGGATTGCATGCTGCCGCCTGGTGCGACGAAAACGGCGCGGTCAAATACGCGTTCGAAGACGTGGGACGCCATAACGCGCTCGATAAACTGATCGGACATCTGGTGCTGCAACGCGTGGACACCACGCAAGGTTTCGTATTCCTTTCCAGCCGGGCAAGCTATGAACTCGTGCGCAAGTCGGCGCGGGTCGGTGTACCGATGCTCGTCACCATTTCCGCGCCTACATCGCTGGCGATTTCCATCGCGGAAAAAGCGGGCTTGCGGCTGGTGAGTTTTGCCCGGGAGAACGGCTTTGTGGAATACGGGCACGTGGACGGCGCCACGCGTTGAGCGAAGCCTTGGCGTGCTGCAAATAACGTTTAAAGCACGCCACCGTCCACGGGACCGGAACCACTTGAGCCCTCGGTTTATCCGGGAGCCCAAGCCGATCCTCAATTAAACCGGCTGAAATCCGGCTTGCGCTTCTCAAAGAACGCCGTGAACGCTTCCTTCGCTTCGGGCGCGGTCAGCATGTGGGCGAAATGTTCCGCCTCCGCCGCCATCTGCGCGCTGATTTCACCGGCTTGAGCGCCCTTCATTAACGACTTGGTCGCCTTCAGTGAAGCTGGCGGCAACGCTGCGAGTTTCTTCGCCTGTTTCAGAGCGAAGTCATCCACTTCTTCCGCCGATAAAACCCGGTTCACGATCCCCATACTCGCAGCCTCAGCGGCATCGAAAGGTTCGCCCAGCAGCAGCTTCTCCGCCGCCCGCTGATAACCCGCAATGCGCGGCAACAGCAAGCTCGACGCCGCCTCCGGACACAGCCCGAGCTGCACGAACGGCAACGCGAATTTCGCTGTAGACGCTGCGTAGACCAGGTCGCAATGCAGCAGCATGGTCGTGCCGATCCCCACCGCCCCGCCCGCCACCGCCGCCACCACCGGCTTCTGCGCGGTACTGATGCGGCGCAGGAACTGGAACACGGGCGCGTCCTGGCTAGCAGGCGGCGCCTTCATGAAGTCCTCGATATCGTTGCCCGCGCTGAACGTATCGCCCACTGCGCGAATCAGCACCACGCGCACGGCCGGATCATTCTCAGCATCGAAGAAAGCATCGGCCATGGTTTGATACATCGCGGCCGTCAGCGCGTTCTTGCGGGCCGGACGGTTGATGGTGATACTCAGCACGCCGTCGACGTGTTCGGTGATGATGTCCATTTTCGTCTCCTGAATGAAGAAACGGCTCGCGGACCGGATGGTGCGCGAACCGTCGTTTTGCGTTTTAGCGAACCACGCTCACATCCGTTCGATAATGCCCGCCGCGCCCATGCCCGTTCCCACGCACATGGTCACCATGCCGTACTTCAGGTTGCGCCGGCGCAAGCCGTGCACGACCGTCGCGGCACGAATGGCGCCCGTTGCGCCGAGCGGATGACCCAACGCAATCGCGCCGCCAAGCGGATTGATCTTCGATGGATCGAGTCCCAAGTCCTGAATCACGGCCAGCGATTGCGCCGCGAACGCTTCGTTCAGCTCGATCCAGTCGATATCGTCCTGGGTCAAACCTGCCGCTTTCAACGCTGCGGGAATCGCTTCCTTCGGTCCGATGCCCATGATTTCCGGCGGCACGCCACGCACCGCGAAGCTCACGAAACGCGCGAGCGGCGTCAGGTTGAATTGCTTCAGGATCTTCTCACTGACCACGATCAACGCGCCCGCGCCGTCGGAGGTCTGCGAGCTATTGCCCGCCGTGACCGAACCCTTCGCGGCGAAGACGGGACGCAGCTTCGCGAGCCCTTCCATCGTCGTGCCCTCGCGCGGGCCTTCGTCGTTCTTGATCTCGCGTGCGTTGACGCGAATCTCGCCCGTTGCCAGATCCGGGAAACGTTCGTTCAGCGTGAATGCTGCGATTTCATCGTTGAACTCGCCCGTGCGCTGCGCTTCCAGCGCACGCCGATGCGATTCCACCGAGAACGCATCCTGCGCTTCACGGCTGATCTTCCAGCGCTCGGCCACGCGTTCGGCGGTCAAGCCCATACCGTAAGCAATGCCGACGTTCTCGTCACGATCGAAGATATGCGGCGACAGTGAGGGCTTGTTGCCCATCATGGGCACCATGCTCATCGATTCACATCCGCCTGCGATCATCACGTCCGATTCGCCGACGCGAATCCGGTCAGCGGCCATCGCCAGCGCGGTCACGCCCGATGCGCAGAACCGGTTCACGGTCACGCCGCCGACCGAGTTCGGCAAGCCGGCCAGCAACGCGCCGATACGCGCCACGTTCAGGCCTTGCTCGCCTTCGGGAATCGCGCAACCGATGATCGCGTCTTCGATCAGCTTCGTGTCGAGCCCCGGCACTTGTGCCACGGCTGAACGGATCGCGTGGACTAGTAGCTCGTCGGGGCGCGTGTTCTTGAAGATGCCACGCGGCGCTTTACCGATAGGCGTCCGGCTCGCGGCGACAATGTATGCGTCCTGCACTTGTTTGCTCATTTTGCAGCTCCTGTCGACCGGAGTTGGCGCTTTAGCGCTTACTCCGGTCCCATGCATTGCGGTCGACTGGAGTTGGCGTGTCGGCTGGAGTTGGCGCTTTAGCGCTTACTCCAGCCCCATGCCTTACTCCGGTCAACGCAAATGTTAAGTTGCGCGCGCGTTAGTTACGAACCGGCTTGCCGGTCTGCAACATGCCCATGATCCGTTCCTGCGTCTTGGCGGTGCCGAGCAAATCGACAAACGCACGACGTTCGAGCGCCAGCAACCATTCTTCATCGACGAGACTGCCTGCTTCCACATCGCCGCCGCACACCGCTTCCGCGATACGGCTAGCGATCAGGAAATCGTGGTCGCTGATGAAACGGCCGTCGCGCATGTTCACGAGCGACGCCTTGATGGTCGAGATCGCCGAGCGTCCTGCTACGGGGATTTGCGTGGCACGCAACGGCGCGCGATAACCGGAGGCGCTCAAAGCCCGCGCTTCCTTCTTCGCGATATCGAGCAATTCATGCACGTTGAAAACGATCGTGTCCGATGCCTTCAGATACCCCATCGAACGCGCTTCCAAAGCCGATGCTGAAACCTTTGCCATCGCGGCGTTTTCGAATGATTTCTGCAGGAATTTCAAAAGATCGCTGGTCGCGTTCACAGCGCTGGCTGCGCTCGCTGCGCGCAACGCGGCTTCCTTCAGGCCACCGCCCGAGGGCACCAGACCAACGCCCACTTCCACCAATCCCATATAGCTTTCGATATGCGCAACACGCTTCGCCGCATGCAGCGCAAGTTCGCAACCGCCGCCAAGCGCAATGCCCGACACAGCCGCGATCACCGGCACGCTCGCATACTTCACGCGCAACATGCCTTGCTGGAAGTTCTTCACGAACGGTTCGATACCCTTCGCGCCGCCCATCATGAACGCGGGCATGGCTTCTTCGAGGTTCGCGCCGGCCGAGAACGCGCCGCCCGGATTGCCGAGCTTCAATGCCGACGTTTGCCAAATGACAACGCCCTTGTAATCGGCTTCAGCCAGTTCGATCGCCTTCGTCAACCCTTCGATCACCGCCGGCCCGATCGTGTTCATCTTGCTTTTGAACGAGACGATCACGACATCGTCCTCACCTGCACGGTCATCGACCCAGGCACGCACGGCATCGGTTTCGAACAGCGTCTTTCCGTAGGTTTTCGGATCGACGCCCGCTTCACCGATCAGCGGTGCGCGGAAAACCTGCTTCTTGTAGACATCGAGCGATGAACGCGGAATGAATTTAGAAGCCGTTGCCGACCACGATCCTTCAGCCGTATGCACGCCGCCCTTCTCGGCCACAGGACCGTCGAACACCCACGAAGGCAACGGCGCTTTCGACAACGCCTTACCTGCATCGATATCTTCCTGCACCCACTTCGCCACTTGCGTCCAGCCAGCCGCTTGCCAGCCTTCGAACGGACCTTCGTTCCAGCCGAAACCCCAGCGAATAGCGAGATCGATATCGCGGGCATTGTCCGCAACAGACTCAAGATGCACGCCGATGTAATGGAACACATCGCGGAAAATGGACCACAGGAATTGAGCTTGCGGATGCTGCGATTCGCGCAGCAGCTTCAGGCGTTCCGCCGGCGGACGCTTCAAGATGCGGCCGACGAGTTCATCCGCCTTGCCGCCGCCATCAACGTATGTTCCCGTCTTCGGGTCCAGCACCTTGATTGCTTTACCTTCTTTCTTGTAGAAGCCAGCGCCCGACTTCTGTCCCAACGCGCCGTTCTTCACCAGACCAGCGAGCACAGCCGGCGTTTCATACAACGCTAAGAAGGGATCGTCCGGCAGGTTGTCCTGCATCGTCTTGATGACGTGCGCCATGGTGTCGAGACCGACCACGTCCGCCGTGCGGAACGTCGCCGATTTCGCGCGACCCAGGCGTGCGCCAGTCAGGTCATCGACTTCATCGAAACGCAGTCCGAACTTCTCTGCTTCGGCGATCACCGCGAGAATCGAGAACACGCCCACGCGATTCGCGATGAAATTCGGCGTGTCTTTCGCCCGCACGACGCCCTTGCCCACCACGCTGGTCAGGAACGTCTCGAGCTGATCGAGGATCTGCGGCTGGGTGGTATCGGTCGGAATCAGTTCGACCAAGTGCATGTAGCGCGGCGGATTGAAGAAGTGCACGCCGCAGAAACGCGCTTTCAACTCGTCCGAGAATCCCTTCGACAACTCCGTGATCGACAGCCCGGACGTATTCGTCGCGAAAATCGCCTTCGCGCCGATGTACGGCGACACCTTCTTGTACAAGTCGTGCTTCCAGTCCATGCGCTCGGCGATGGCTTCGATCACGAGATCGCACTCTTTCAGCTTCTCGATGTCGTCGTCGTAATTCGCGGGCTGGATGTATTGCGCGTCGTCCTTCACGCCGAACGGCGCGGGCGACAGCTTCTTCAGATTCTCGATCGCTTTCAACGCGATGCCGTTCTTCGGACCTTCTTTAGCCGGCAGGTCGAACAGCAGGACCGGCACCTGGGCGTTGATCAGGTGCGCAGCGATCTGCGCGCCCATCACGCCGGCGCCGAGCACGGCCACCTTGCGTATGTTCAGATTGCTCACGTTGTGTCTCCGGGAGGGGTATTCGGTAAGACGATGCGCCGCGTTTTTTTTAACCAGCTAAAACGCGGCGCAGTGCAAAAGAGGCCTAGAACAAGGCTTCGTCGTAGTCCATCAGCGTCTTCGATCCGGCCCGCGCAGCGCGAATCGTCGATGCCGTTTCAGGCAGCAGCTTGGCGAAATAGAACCGCGCGGTGGCGAGCTTCGCTTTGTAGAACGGATCGCCTTCGGCTTCCTTGTCCAGCGCAATACGTGCCATGCGCGCCCAGAAATACGAGAACACGAGATGCCCGACGGTGCGCATATAAGGCACGGCAGCGGCGCCGACTTCGTCTGGATTCTGCATCGCCTTCATGCCGATTTCCATGGTCAGCTTCTGCACCTTATCGCCGATATCCGCGAGCGGGTTGATGAACTCCTGCATCTCCGGCTTCACGCCTTCTTCTTCGACGAAGTCGGTCACGAGCTTGCCGAACTTCTTCAGCTTCGCGCCCATGTCGCCGAGAATCTTTCGGCCGAGCAGATCCAAAGCCTGAATCGAATTCGTGCCTTCGTAGATCATGTTGATGCGGGCGTCGCGCACGTATTGCTCCATGCCCCACTCGGAGATAAAGCCATGGCCGCCATAGATCTGCATGCCCATGTTCGTGCCTTCGAACGCGTTGTCCGTCAGGAACGCCTTGATCACCGGGGTGAGCAGCGCGACGAGATCGGCGGCGTCTTTGCGCGCGGCTTCATCGGCGTGGGACAGTTCCTTGTCGATGTTCAGCGCAGCCCAGTACGTGAACGCGCGGCCCGCTTCGGCATAGGCCTTTTGCGTGAGCAACATGCGGCGAACATCCGGATGCACGATGATCGGATCAGCCGCTTTTTCCGGCGCTTTCGGACCGGTCAGCGAACGCATTTGCAGGCGTTCTTTCGCGTACACGAGCGAGTTCTGATACGCGATTTCCGTCAGCCCCAGCCCTTGCATGCCAACGCCCAGACGCGCAGCGTTCATCATCACGAACATGGCGTTCAAGCCCTTGTTCGGCTCACCGACAAGCCAGCCCTTCGCTGAATCCAGATTGATCACGCACGTCGAGTTACCGTGAATGCCCATCTTATGTTCAATGGAACCGCACTTCACACCGTTGCGTTCACCGGGAGCGCCCGCGTCAGTCGGAATGAACTTCGGCACGATGAAGAGCGAGATGCCCTTCGTGCCAATCGGTGCGCCCGGCAAGCGAGCCAACACCAGATGCACGATGTTCTCAGCCAGATCATGTTCGCCGCTGGAGATGAAAATCTTCGTGCCGCTGATGGCGTAGGAGCCGTCGCTGTTCGGTTCGGCCTTCGTACGCAGCATGCCCAGATCCGTGCCGCAATGCGGCTCGGTCAGGCACATGGTGCCGGTCCAGGTCCCGTCGACGAGTTTCGGCAAGTACGTTTTCTGCAACTCGGGCGCGCCATGCGCGTGAACGCATTCATACGCGCCATGCGACAAGCCGGGGTACATCGTCCAGGCCTGGTTCGCCGAATTCAGCATTTCGAACAGCGCGTTGTTCACGAACGCGGGCAAGCCCTGGCCGCCGTACTCCGGATCGCAACCCAGTGCCGGCCAACCCGCTTCCACGTATTGCTTGTAGGCTTCCTTGAAGCCTGCCGGCGTGCGCACGACACCATCACCTTCGTACGTGCAACCTTCGCGGTCGCCAATCTGGTTCAACGGAAAAAGCACCTCGGCGCAAAACTTGCCGGCCTCTTCGAGAACCTGATTGATGGTATCCGCGTCGAGGTCCGCATGCTTCGGCATGTTCTTGACCTCGGCTTCCACGTTGAGCAATTCATGCAAGACAAATTGCATGTCACGCAGCGGCGCTGTGTACTGTCCCATTTTTCTTCTCCAAGTGTCCAGGAAGCTTGGGCCTTGGTCGCCGCCGAATCTGCCGTGCTGCTTGCCCTCTGCTGATCCGCCCGACGCCTAACGGCCGTTGCTTTGATACGAAACAATCGTTTTTTCCAGCGCGTCCCGCGTCAGTTGCACCGCGTCCGGCAAGTGCAGGAAACGCGCGTCATGATGCAGGCCGAGCGTGAAGCTATAGAGTTCAAACAGCATTAACGCCGGATCCGTATCCGCCCGCAGATGCCCTTCGTCTTGCGCCTGCCTGATCGCACGCGTGAGCGCCGCTCGCCAGGTGGTCACGCTGTGCACGAGTTGCTCGCGAACCGCACTGTCGGCGCGATCGTCGTACTCCACCGCGCCGCTGATGTAGATGCAGCCCGTTGTCACTTCTTCGATGCGCTTTTCCATCCAGCGCGCCAGCATTGAACGCAAGCGCGGCAAACCGCGTGCTTCGCGCAAGCTCGGGTAGAACACTTCGTCTTCAAAGCGACGGTGGTATTCCTTCACCACCTCCACCTGAAGATCCTCGCGCGAGCCGAAATGCGCAAACACACCGCTCTTGCTCATCTGCATCCGTTCGGCCAGCAAGCCGATCGTCAAACCCTCCAGTCCGTCCCTGCTTGCCAGGTCCAGCGCCGCATCGAGGATCGCGACTCGTGTCTGTTCGCCTTTTCGCATGATCTTTACCGTTTTCATTGAATCGAAATAAAATCGAACGGCCGTACTATTGTTATAGCTAGCCGTTCATGAAACAAGCTTTTTATTAGAAAACCGGGTCTAACTTCTGACCACATCTCGGATGAGTCTTAGTTTGTCCCGGTTTGTAGGCGGACAGCCAGTCGGGGCTGCCCGGGTTTGACCGCGCGGCGTTTGTTACGCCTCAATCGTAGCGGCCGATGGTGAGCATTTTCATCATCGTGCGATACGCGTTGTAGGCGAGCCAGTTAAGCAAACGCTCACCAACCGGACGCGCCGCGTATTGCTCGACGGTAATCGGGCGGCCGTCGTGGAAAGCGGCAAGGATCGCGTCGCGTAGCTTGACGATCTCGTTCTCATGGTTCACCAGCACCATGTTCGCCTCATTGTTCAGCACGAGGCTCAATGCGTCCAGATTCGATGATCCAACCGTAGCCCAGTTTGAGTCCACCACGGCCACTTTACCGTGCAGCATGGTTTTCTCGTACTCCGCGATCCGCACGCCGTACTTCAGAAGATTGCGATACAGGAACGGCGTGGCGTAATCGAGCGCGACGAACTCCTTTCTTCCAATCACCAGTGTGACGCGCACGCCACGCTGCGCCGCGCGGACCAGCGCGCGGCGCAACTTGCGCCCCGGCATGAAATACGGATTCGCCAGCATCACTTCTTTTTCCGCGTGCGAGATCGCGGCCAGATACGCCTTTTCGATTGCGCGCCGATTGAGCAGGTTGTCACGGGCGACGAACGCCACACACGGCTGATCGACCGCGTGGATCAGGCCCCGCCGCGCGCGCAGGCGTGCTCTCAATGCGCGCCGGTTCGTTCTCGACGATGCGCCCGGCGCAGGTTGCTGATCCTGCGGCCGCGGCGCCAGCGGCTTCACGCCGAGGCGAATCCGCTGCCATTGAAGATCGAAGGCTTCGCGCACGTCCTTGACCACCGGGCCTTGCGCCTCCAGCGCAAAATCCCAGCGCGCGTGGTCGAGATGGACGCCGTTCTGCTCGAAGTCATCGACAATATTGATGCCGCCGCAGAACGCAATGTGATGATCGATGACCACCAGCTTACGATGCGTCCGCGAAAAACCGAGCTGCCCGAACAGATGCGGGTTGTACACGCGATGTTCGACGTTCGCCTGCGCCCATTCATCGAAGAGCGGAAGTTTCGCGGTGCCGATACCGTCCGTGATCACGCGTACGTGCACGCCGCGCCGGGCCGCGTTCATCAATGCCGTGGAAACGGCACGGCCGGCTGCGTCGTCGCAGAAGATGTAGGTTTCAAGCGAGACATCGTGCTGGGCGGCGTCGATGCATTCAATCAGCGCCGGGAAAAATTCCACGCCGGATTTGAACAGCCGCACCGTGTTGTTGATGGTGAAGCACAGCCGTCCCGGGCGGCGTCCGCCAAACAGGGCGAGCTTGAGTCGGGCGAACCGCCGTTTGGGCGTGCCGAAACCGATCACCGGTTGTGCTCCGCGAGGCGCTCGGGCAACTGGAAAATCGCCTCACGATTCGACGATGAAAAACACTTCGCCGCCGCCTCACGAAGCGGCAGCCAGAGAAAGGCTGTGTGCTCGCGCGGCGCAAGCTTCACTTCCACGCAATGCGGGACGAGCAGGCTGAACTGGTGCTCGACGTTGCGCACGATGCCTTCTGCGTACCGATGCCGCCATTCGGGATAGATGTCGTATTCAATCTGGTGATGCCAGTCGAGCAGCGAGCGCTCCGGCACGCTTGGGCTGCCGACAACAATCCCCGTTTCCTCGGCGACTTCGCGCGCAGCCGTCAGGACCAGCGGTTCGTCGATGTGATCTTTTGAACCCGTCACGGACTGCCAGAAACCCGGCCGGTCGAAGCGCTCAATGACAAGCACCTCCAGCTCGGGCGTATGAATGACAACGAGGACAGACTCGGGAATTTTCGGCGGTTTGGACATGGTAGGAACGTTGCGGCCTTTCTAAGAGGCTGGCCGAAGAATGTAACCTAAAAACGGGAAAAGGCGCACCGGGCGGCGGTTTCGTTTCGGATGTTGCAAATGGGTGACGGGGGGAAGCGCGGCGTGAACCGGAACGAGACGCTAGCAACCCCATCAACTCTGCATCCATCTAATTGCTGCAGCCGGTCAAAAATCATTGCTAAGGTGCTTTCGGTCAACGCACTGCCTTACCGTACTAAGTTGTCCACTCAAACGTGTGCCGCCCTCTATGTGATGTATTCGACTGATTATGTTGGGACGCCACCGCGTGCCTTGCTCACCATACGTAACTTGCGTATATTTAATGAAACTGACTTTTGTTGAATTGCCTGCGTTCGGTCGGTACCGGGAAGACTATCTTGACGATGACGAATATCGCAAGCTTCAGGCAGAGTTGCTTGCTCATCCCACTGCGGGCGATGTTATTAAAGGCACGGGAGGCCTCCGTAAGCTTCGCTTCGGCAACAGCAAGCGGGGAAAAGGAAAGCGCGGCGGAATCCGCGTGATTTACTACTACTGGGTTTCGGGCTGGCAAGTCTGGTTGTTTACGCTCTACGGCAAAGACGAAATGGACGACCTATCGAATGACGACCGCCGGGAACTGGCGTCCGCGTTGAACGCCGAAGTGACTCTGAGGAACCACAAATGAAACGCAATTTATTTGCGGAATTAAAGCAAGGCGTCACCGCGCTGGAGGATCAGCGTAAAGGCAAAGTGACCCTGCGGACAATCGATATGGAGATCCTGTCGCCAGTGGAAGTTTCGGCGGCCGAGATCAGGGAAATGCGTACCAAAATGAATGTTTCACGAGCGGTGCTGGCTCACCGGTTGCGGGTCAACCCGCGCACGCTCGAGAACTGGGAGCAAGGAACTGCAAAGCCTAATGCTCAGGCCGCAGTGCTGATCAAACTGGTCAAGCAGCACCCTGAGACATTCGACTATTTGGCCGCGCTATAACGCATTCGTCATGTCTAACGCGGACGGAGAGTTCTCAGGACAATTTCAGAAACCCCATAAACCGAAAAAGGCGCCTGCGGCGCCTTTTTCGTTTCAACCATTGTTACTCGTTACGCTTACTGCGGCTTCGGCTCCGGCGCACGCAAACGAATATGCAGTTCCTTCAACTGCTTTTCGTCTACTTCGCTCGGTGCCTGCGTCAACAAATCGGTCGCGCGCTGCGTCTTCGGGAAAGCGATCACGTCGCGGATGGAATCGGCGCCTGCCATCATCGTGACGATCCGGTCCAGCCCGAACGCAATACCACCATGCGGCGGCGCGCCGTACTGAAGCGCGTCGAGCAGGAAGCCGAACTTGATCCGCGCTTCTTCAGCGCTAATCTTGAGCGCGCGGAATACCTTGCTCTGCACTTCTTCCTGATAAATCCGTACCGATCCGCCACCGATTTCCCAGCCGTTCAGCACCATGTCGTATGCCTTCGCGAGACAGCGGCCCGGGTCCGTTTCCAGATATTCCAGATGCTCGTCCTTCGGGCTCGTGAACGGGTGATGCGCGGCCACGTAACGGTTGTCTTCCTCGTCGAATTCGAACATGGGGAAGTCGGTCACCCACAGCGGCTTCCAGCCCTTTTCGAACAAGCCGTTCGCACGGCCGAATTCCGAATGGCCGATCTTCAGACGCAACGCGCCCAAGCTGTCGTTCACGACTTTCGAACGATCCGCCGCGAAGAAAATGATGTCGCCGTTCTGCGCGCCGGTCCGCTCGATGATCGCGGTGATCGATGCGTCGTGCAGGTTCTTCACGATCGGGCTTTGCAGACCGTCGCGGCCCTTCGCGATGTCATTCACCTTGATCCAGGCCAGGCCCTTCGCGCCGTAGATACGCACGAATTCCGTGTAGCCGTCGATCTCGCTGCGCGTCATCTCGCCGCCACGCGGCACGCGGATCGCCGCCACGCGGCCGTCCTTGGAATTGGCCGGCGTGCTGAAGACCTTGAAATCGACGTCGCGAACGGCGTCCGTCAGGTCCGTGAATTCCAGCTTCACACGCAGGTCCGGCTTGTCCGAGCCGAAACGGCGCATAGCTTCCGAATACAGCATGACCGGGAATTTCTCGTCGAGCGAGACGTTGATCGTTTCCTTGAAAACGTGACGGATCATCGCTTCGAACAGATCGCGGATTTCCTGTTCCGTCAAAAACGACGTTTCACAGTCGATCTGCGTGAATTCCGGCTGACGGTCCGCGCGCAGGTCTTCGTCGCGGAAACATTTCACGATCTGGTAGTAACGGTCAAAGTTCGCCACCATCAGCAATTGCTTGAACAATTGCGGCGACTGCGGCAGCGCGAAGAACTGACCCGGGTTCGTACGTGACGGCACCAGGTAATCGCGCGCACCTTCCGGCGTGCTCTTGGTGAGCATCGGCGTTTCAATATCGATAAAACCCTGCGCGTCCAGATACTTGCGCACTTCAATGGCCACGCGGTAACGCAAACGCAGGTTCTGCTGCATTTGCGGACGGCGCAGGTCGAGCACGCGATGCGTGAGGCGCGTGGTTTCGGACAGGTTGTCGTCGTCGAGCTGGAACGGCGGCGTCACCGACGGGTTCAGCACATTCAGCTCATGGCACAGCACTTCGATCTTGCCGCTCGTCAGCCCGGCGTTCGCCGTGCCTTCCGGACGAGCACGCACGATGCCCTTCACCTGCACGCAAAACTCGCCGCGCACGCCTTCGGCCACCTTGAACATTTCAGCGCGATCCGGATCGCAGACGACCTGCACGAGGCCCTCGCGATCGCGCAAATCGATAAAAATAACGCCGCCATGGTCGCGCCGGCGATGTACCCAGCCGCACAGCGAAACGCTTTGGCCCAGCAGAGCTTCGGTCACCAGACCGCAGTATTCAGATCTCATCGACATGATGTTGTGTCTTTCGTTATTCATTGATCAACGGTGCGCGCGCACAAGCTCTCAAGCGTTGTTCGCAGCGCGCCGGCATTACAGCGGCGGATCGACGGGGCGACGCGGCGCGGCCTGCGCTTGCGGCATGGACGGCGCGACTACTCCCATCGAGACGATGTACTTCAACGCAGCATCGACGGACATGTCGAGCTCGATGACTTCGCTTCTCGGCACCATCAGGAAGAACCCCGAGGTGGGATTCGGCGTGGTCGGCACGTAGACGCTCACATGATCTTCAGTCAGGTGATTGACCACGTCGCCGCCGGGAATGCCCGTCAGGAAACCGATGGTGTAGGACCCCGAATGCGGGTAACGGATCAGCAGTGCCTTGCGAAACGCGTTGCCGCTGCTGGAGAGCAACGTGTCCGACACTTGTTTAACGCTGGTATACAGCGGTCCGACCACGGGAATGTGACGCACGATCACATTCCACCACTCGACCAGTTTCTGGCCGACGAAGTTCTGCGTGAGCAAGCCCACGACGAAAATGAAGGCGAGCGTCAGCACAGCGCCGAGGCCCGGCAGATGAAAGCCGAACAACCGCTCGGGCTGCCAGGATTCCGGCAGCAGCAGGAGCGTCTGGTCCATGGTCCCGATCACGAGCCCGATCACCCACAGCGTGATGGCGAGCGGAACCAGCACCAGCAGGCCGGTCGCGAACACGGATTTCAACGTAGTCTTTTTGGTCGTCATTTACACAGCCGGAAGGCCGCCCCGCTTGGGCTTCAACGGTTTGGCTGGTTCGCCGCCCGGTGCACATTCATGGCGTCGGGCGGTCATCTTCTTGCGTGCGATCGGACAGATCGAGCAGATCGTGCAACAGAAGGCGCTGGAAGCACGGGTCGGCAAGATTGCGTAGCAGGCTTCGCGCTTTGCTCCAGTCACATGCGTCAAGCGACGAGCGTCAATTCGAAGCAGGCGACGCCGGTTTGCTCGATGACGCCGGAGCCGACGTCGTGCTGCTCGCGGCAGGCGAGCTTGCAGTCGCCGAATCGGTCTTCGACGACTGATTGCCCGAATCCTTGCTCGACTCTTTACTCGAATTACTCGAATCCGATGCGCCTTCGCTCTTCGTTTCGGCTTTGGCGCCTTCGTCCCTCTTGCTGCCGTCTTCTTTCTTGGCAGCAGCGGCGCCGTTGTTGCCACCGCGGAAGTCGGTCACGTACCAGCCGGAACCCTTCAACTGAAAGCCCGCGGCCGTAACCTGCTTGGCAAATGTGTCTTTCCCGCACTGCGGACAGTGGGTGAGCGGCGCATCGCTCATTTTCTGGAGCGCGTCTTTTTCGAAGCCGCAGGACTCGCAGCGGTACGCGTAGATCGGCATGTCACTCTTCCTACGATTAACGTTTCGGCGCTTGCAAAGCCTTGAATTATAGCCTCAAACCATCGGCCAACCCTTAATTTTGGGCTCCCAGGCCCAGGTTTCAAGGGGACGCGCCAGGTTTGCGCAGGTTTCTTTTGTCGAAACGCAGCATATGCAAGCGCGGGCCGATTGATGCAGATACGGGGAATCTCAACGGCATATCAACGACGCTTCAGCCTCGGCATGCAACGCCCTGGATACGACAGATTCAGGCAACAGGGTTAGCTTCCGGCGCACGCCGGCGCCAGGTAAGCCAGCGCTCGCGTCCCGCGAAGACGTCGATGGATCCCGTTACTTCATGCTCTTCCTCGAGCTCGAAATACGGCGTCAGCAAGGCATCGAGCGCGCCCCGCTCAATACCGAAAGGCGGCCCCTTGGGCGTCTCGCCGAGGAAATAGAAACCCGCCAGCAGCGCACCGGGCCGCAGCAGTTCGGCCATGCGCACGGCGTAGTCCTGCCAGCGGTCTCGCGGCAAGGCGCACAGGAACGCGCGCTCATAAATCCAGTTTGTTTCAAACGGCGGCTTGTACGCAAAGAAGTCGGCTTGTTCCACCACGCCGGCGTGTTCGCCCAGGTGCTCACGCGCCGCCGCAACGGCGCTTGGAGAGAAATCGATAGCCCTGACTGGCCAGTTTTCGCGCGCAAGCCACAACGCTTCGTACGCACTGCCGCAGCCGGGGATCAGGACGTTCGCCAACGCATTCCGATGTTCGAGGGCAAATGCCTTGAACGCTTCAGGCACGCCGGCCTGATCCCAAGGCGTAAAGCGCTGGTCGAAGCGCTCGCTCCAGAAATCGGGGGAATTCGGGTCGCGCGTGTCGAAGCTGGGAGGCACAGTAGGCACAACGGGTTTGCGAATGTCGATCATGGTGCCCTCAACCTCCGTATGCAAATACCTGCCAGAACTGGACAAGCACGGCGCCCGCGCCCACCGCGAGCCCAAAGATCAGCAAGGCTTGCAACAAACGATTCGTGCGTTTCTGCTCGATCAGGATCATGCGCATGAGCTCGTCGTTGCCGCCGCCCGGCTGATCGTGCCGGTCAGCCAGCACCTGATGGATCAGGCGCGGCAACTGCGGCAGCGTCTTGCTCCACTGCGGCGCTTCGAGTTTCAGCCTTTCGTACCAGCCGCGCCAACCGACCTGCTCGTTCATCCAGCGTTCGAGATACGGCTTGGCGGTCTTCCACAGATCGAGTTCGGGATCGAGCGATCGGCCGAGCCCCTCCACGTTCAGCATCGTTTTCTGCAGCAGCACGAGTTGTGGCTGAATCTCGACATTGAAGCGGCGCGAAGTGGAAAAGAGCCGCATCAGCACCTGGCCCAGCGAAATATCCTTCAACGCCCGGTCGAAGTACGGTTCGCAAACGGCGCGGATAGCGCTTTCCAGCTCTTCGACGCGCGTGCTCGGCGGCACCCAGCCCGACTCCAGATGCAGCGTGGCCACACGGTGGTAGTCGCGCTTGAAGAACGCCAGGAAATTCTGCGCCAGATAGTTTTTATCGAAATCGGACAACGCGCCGACAATCCCGAAGTCCAGCGCGATATACCGCCCAAACGTCTCTTCTGCGAGACTTACCTGGATGTTGCCGGGATGCATGTCAGCGTGGAAGAAGCCGTCGCGAAATACCTGCGTAAAGAATATCTCGACGCCTTCCTGCGCCAGCTTCGGAATATCCACGCCGGCCGCTCGCAGCACTTCCACCTGGCTGATCGGCACGCCGACCATGCGCTCCATCACCAGCACGCTGGGCGCTGAATAGTCCCAATACATCTCGGGCACCATCAGCAAATCAAGGCCCGCGAAATTGCGCCGCAACTGGCTGCCGTTTGCAGCCTCGCGCATCAGGTCAAGTTCGTCGTGGAGATATTTATCGAACTCGGCGACCACCTCGCGTGGCTTCAGCCGCTTGCCGTCCGCCCATAGCCGCTCGGTCCAGTAAGCAATGTCTCGCAGCAACGCCAGATCCGAGTCGATGACGGGCAGCATGTTCGGCCGCAACACTTTCACCGCCACTGCCTTGCCCACATGCACGCCGGCCTTGATCTTGGCGAAGTGGACCTGCGCAATCGATGCGCTCGCCACAGGCACACGCTCGAAGTCGTCGAACAATACGTCAATGGGTGAGCCCAGCGACTTCTCCACAATCGCGATAGCCACATCCGAATCGAATGGCGGCACTTGGTCCTGAAGCTTGGCGAGTTCGTTCGCTATGTCGACAGGGAGCAAATCGCGGCGCGTTGACAGCACCTGCCCGAACTTGACGAAGATTGGCCCGAGACTTTCGAGCGCAAGACGCAGCCGCACGCCGCGCGCGACCTCGAACTTGCGGCCGAACGTGGTGATGCGCATGAGCAGGCGGACACGCCGGTCCTGAATACCGCTCATCACCAGTTCGTCGAGCCCGAATCGCACCACGGTGAAAAAAATCTTGAGGAAACGCAGAAGACGCATGGTTCAGCCCATTACTTGCTCGTGCCGCGCGCTGACGCGGCGCCGGACGCTGACGCGCCTCGGGCTTCGGCTTTTTGTTCGAGTCGCTCGATGCGTTTTTCGACGCGCGCGAGCGCGTCCCGGGCTACCGACAGTTCGGCATTGAACGTGTCGAGGGCGCTGCGGCGCACGAGTTGAGGTTGTTCGTCGAGCAGGTATTCGGTTACCGATTCAAGCAGATTCCGTCCCGAGCGGCGCGCTTGTTCACCCGCCTTGCGTACGGTCGAGCCAATGCGGTGAGCGGGGCCGTCGCCAATCACGCGGGCCAGATCTTCTTCGGGCTCCCAGCGCAGATGTTCGGCCAGCTTCGCGATCGTGGTCGCGAACTCCGCGTCGCCTTCTATGCGGACGTGTTTCATCACACCCGCCTGCCCGCCCTGCAGGAACGCCGGGACGGCTTCGGCGGGAACGCAGAGGGTAACGTCAAACGTACCCGCCTCGGTCTCGTCGACGGCAGCAATCAGCCCGTCCGGCTGGACCATCAGCAACAGTGAAAACGGCGAGAGCGCCAGCCGCGCGGTCTTGCCGGCGTAGGGCGTTAGACGCTCGCGGGCCCAGGATTCGCGCGCGAGCACGTGGTTCACAGCCGCCGCGAATGCTTTCGATGCGGTTCTGGCTGCGGCCTGAGTGGCAGAAGGTGCGGCGGGGGGGGCGAATTCGTCTGCGTGCGTCATCGGCTCTGAGATGAAAAAACCCGCGCAAGCGGTCTCTCGCGCGGGTTTCTATTCTACCTTTGCAACTGGCGTTGTCGTTTGGCCCCCGGCGCCGTCAACGTCACGTTAGCCATAAAGCCTACGCTCCAACACCCGGACAACCGGCTTTTTCAGCCCGTCATCCGACCGGTTAACTGACCTGCTGAATCCCGGCCAGCAACCAGCCTTCGTTGCCGTACTTCTGTTTCGACAAGTTCCAGATCTCAATGAACGGCTCGGCAGCAGCGCCTTCCGTTTCACGAATCAGACCGTGGAAACGCACGCTGGCAAGGCTTTCCGTGCCGCGCTCCTCAACGCCGAGGATGTCCGCGTTGAGTTGGACGACGTCGGTGCGGTTCGGCTGCGTACCGCGTGAATCAATGTCGAGCTTCACTTCTGCGAACATTTCCGGCGTGGTGAATTCGCGGATATCGTTGGAATTGCCTCGATCCCATGCGTCCTGCAAGCGCACGAAATAAACCTTCGCGTTACGCACGAACGCTTCGCTGTCGAAGCCTGCGGGCACCTCGACTTGCGGCGCGCCATCCACGGCGCCCACTGTGTTCGCGCTGCTCAGCGCAGCGGCGGACGGACCATAACCGCCCGGCGCCGAAGGCGGCACATAGCTTGGCTCCTGCGAGTTAAACCCGGTACGCGCCGATCCGCCGAACGGCGAACCCGCACCGGCGGCTGCGTACGCCGGTGTATTTGCGTTCTTTCTACGGTTCATGATGAAGCGGAACACCATCACGGCGGCCAGCACGATCAACGCGATCATGATCATGTTTGCCATTGCGCCCGCGAACGCGCCGCCAAGACCAAAGTGCGACAGCAGCGCTGCTATGCCAAGACCTGCCGCGAGACCGGCGAGCGGCCCCATCCAGCGATTACGCGCAGGCTGCGCGGCAGCGGCAGCGGGCGCCGCTGCCGGCGCTGCACGCTGGGCGTTGGCCGCCTGACTCGACTGCATGGACTGCGAGGGCGGCGTAGCTTGGTTCTGCTGAGCTGCGCTCGTTGATTGACGGCCGAGGCTGCGGCCGCCACCCATGCGGCGTGCCTCTGCGTCTTCAGCGATCAAAGCACCGGCCATGATTACGCCAGCCAGCGCAACAACCCCGGCTTTCCTGAATAACGACTTCAGGAAACCCCGAGTTTGGGGTAAGCGCGAATCGGACATTTCGAATCCTTATAAAAGTGGAACATTAAAATTTTGTCCCGACGTGCAACGCTACCACGCCACCTGACAAATTGTAATATTCGACTCGGTCCAATCCCGCGCGTTCCATCATTATTTTTAAGGTTTCCTGGTCCGGATGCATCCGGATCGACTCCGCGAGGTAGCGATAGCTGTCCGCGTCCTTTGCAAACTTGTCGCCAAGCCACGGTAAAAACTTGAAACTGTAGAGATCGTACGCCTTCTTCAATGGCTCCCACACCTTCGAGAACTCCAGGACCAAGAGTCGACCGCCCGGCTTCAACACCCGATACATTTCGGCTAACGCACCATCTTTGTGCGTCATATTACGAAGTCCAAAGGCAACTGTAATGATATCGAAATAGTTATCCGGGAACGGAATCTTCTCAGCGTCACAGATCAGGGTAGGGGTGATCACGCCGCGGTCGATCAGGCGATCACGCCCGACGCGCAGCATCGATTCATTGATATCCGTGTGCCAAACTTCGCCCTTTTCGCCGGCCTGTTTCGCGAACGCTTTCGCCAGATCGCCCGTCCCGCCTGCCAGATCGAGCACTTTGTAGCCTGGACGAACCTTCGCTTGCCCGATCGCGAAGAACTTCCACGCGCGATGCAGCCCCCCCGACATCAGGTCGTTCATCAAGTCGTAATTGCTCGCGACCGAATCGAAAACGCCCGCCACCTTCTTCGCTTTTTCCTGTTCGTCGACCGTTTCAAAACCGAAGTGGGTCTTGCTCATCGCGTTCGTCCTCATCTTGTTCGTGTTGTAGGCCTCGCCCGAATTCGGACTTGGCCGGTTGCCGCGACAAATCGCCGCGGCAAGGTAAAAATCGGTCAATGGCGGTGGCCGCCGGACGCTTTTGGCGTCATTGGGGTATCGCGGTCGATGCCCGCCGCTTCCAGTTTGGCGAGATAGTCTGCCCAGAGTTCATCCTGGCGGACCGCGAGGTCATGCAGGATGTCCCAGGAATACAGACCGGTGTTGTGGCCATCGGAGAAATTAAGTTGCAGTGCATAGTGGCCGACCGGCTCAATCGCGCTGATCAGCACGTCGCGCTTGCCCGTTTGCAGCGTTTCCTGCCCGGGACCGTGGCCCTGCACCTCCGCCGACGGCGAATATACGCGCAATAACTCGAACGGGATTCTATACGTCTGATCATTCGCATATTGCAACTCGAGGGCGCGCGTTTTCGAATGCACGACAATGCCCGTCGGAATCGGCGTTTGTTTGGTCAGTCCGCTCATGGTGAGCCTTTAATGAATCGGGTGGTCGGTTAGCCGGGGCGGCCTGGGTCAGAGGCTCAGCCGAACGCCAGCGTCATCTCGGCGCGTACTGCTTCGCGCAGCAAGGTGGCCTGCGCCCGGCGATTCGACAACAACGCCTGAGAAACGGTCCGCTGGCGCGGCGCCCAGACGGGCAGCGGGAAACGGGAATCGTTGGAATGGCGCGGAATGACGTGCCAGTGAACGTGAGGAACCTGATTGCCGAGGCTTGCAAGATTGACCTTCGCAGGCGCGAGCACACGACGGATCGCGCGCTTCACGCCGTTCACCGCAGTCATCACCCTGAGGCGCGCGGCGTTGTCGAGATCGGACATCTCAGCCACATGCGCATGCCAGATCACGCGGCAAAAGCCCGGCCACTCGGGCTCATCGGCAAGGACGACGCGCACTGCGTCGTCCGACCACAAGACCTCGCCGCCGTCTTCACGGCAAAAGACACAGTCCATCATTTTCCTCTAGCGAAACAAGCCCCGGTTCCACTATTACACCAGCACGCGCTCGATACCGCCATCGTTAGCGCGCGCCACGTAGTCTTCCATCCAGCTCGGGCCGAGCACCTTGCGAGCAATTTCCACGACGATATAGTCCGCTTCGATGTTCGCATCCTCGTTATACCGCGACAAACCTTGCAGGCACGACGGGCAGCTCGTGAGGATCTTGACGTCGGTCCCGGTGGATTGGGTTCCATCGCCTGCTTTTAGCACCGATCCCGGTGCAGCACCCGCCGTTCCCGCAGACGCGTTCGCCAGATTGATGCCGTTCGCACCCGTCTCGCCCACGAGCGGAATGTCGCGCAGCCTGGCCGCGCCCTTGCGGATTTCCTCTTCCTTGCGGAAACGCACTTGCGTGGAAATGTCCGGCCGCGTGACGGCGAGCGTGCCCGATTCACCGCAGCATCGATCATTCTTCTCGATCTTGTAACCGTCGTGCGCCGAACCCATGATTTCATTCACGAGCTTGATCGGGTCCATCGTCTTGATCGGCGAGTGGCAGGGGTCGTGATACATGTAGCGCGTACCGGTCACGCCTTCCAGCTTGATGTTCTTTTCCAGCAGGAATTCGTGGATGTCGATAATCCTGCAGCCCGGGAAAATCTTCTCGAATTCATACCCGGCCAGTTGGTCGTAGCAAGTCCCGCACGACACCACCACCGTCTTGATATCCAGATAGTTCAGCGTATTGGCCACGCGGTGGAACAACACGCGGTTATCGGTGACGATCTTCTCGGCTTTATCGAATTGACCAGCACCACGTTGCGGATAACCGCAGCACAGGTAACCCGGCGGCAACACGGTCTGCACGCCCGCTTCCCACAGCATCGCCTGCGTGGCGAGACCGACTTGCGAGAACAAACGCTCAGAGCCGCAGCCCGGGAAGTAGAACACCGCTTCCGTGTCCGAGGTCGTTGTCTTCGGATTGCGGATGATCGGAACAATCTTGTTGTCCTCGATATCAAGCAATGCCCGCGCCGTCTTCTTCGGCAGGTTGCCCGGCATCTTCTTGTTCATGAAGTGGATGACTTGCTGCGTCACCGGCGGCTTGCCGACCGTTGCCGGTGGTTTCGCCGTCTGCTTCTTCGCAAACTTCTTCAGCACTTCATTGCCCAGCCGCTGCGCCTTGTAACCCACGCCCATCATCGCCGTGCGCGCCAGGTTGATGGTCTGCGGGTTCGTGGCGTTGAGGAAGAACATGCCGGCGGCGTTGCCCGCGTTGAACTTCTTCTTACCCATCTTGCGCAGCAGGTTGCGCATGTTCATGGTCACGTCGCCGAAATCGATCTTCACCGGGCACGGCGTCACGCATTTATGACAGACGGTGCAGTGATCGGCGACGTCGTTGAATTCGTCCCAGTGTTTTATCGATACCCCGCGGCGGGTCTGCTCTTCATACAAGAACGCCTCAACCAGCAGCGATGTCGCGAGGATCTTGTTCCGCGGGCTATACAGCAGGTTGGCGCGCGGCACGTGAGTCGCGCAGACCGGCTTGCACTTGCCGCAACGCAGGCAATCCTTGATCGAATCAGCGATCGCGCCAATGTCCGACTGCTGCATGATCAGCGATTCATAGCCCATCAGGCCGAAGCTCGGCGTGTAGGCGTTACGCAGATCGGCGCCTGCCAACAGCTTGCCCGCGTTGAAACGGCCTTCCGGGTCAACGCGTTGCTTGTACTCGCGGAACTCCGCGATTTCGTCTTCAGTCAGGAATTCGAGCTTCGTGATGCCAATGCCATGTTCGCCCGAAATCACGCCATCCAGATCCCGCGCCAGCTTCATGATCCGTGCGACCGCGACGTGCGCGTCCTGCAGCATCTCGTAGTTGTCGGAGTTGACCGGGATGTTGGTGTGGACGTTGCCGTCCCCGGCGTGCATGTGGAGCGCGACAAATACGCGGCCACGCAGAACCTTCTTATGGATGTTCTGCGCTTCTTCGAGAATGGGCTTGAACTCGCCGCCATTGAAGATATGACGCAGTTCGGCGCGGATTTCCTGCTTCCAGGAAACGCGAATGGTACGGTCTTGAGCGACATCGAATACGCGTACGCCCGGCTGGGAATCCACGCGATCGGCCATCTTCTCAGCCAGCCCTTCGTAGCCGAGCTGAACCATATAGTGCTGCGCTTCGCGCAACGGCAGATCCAGCTTCTCGCCCACGAACGTCCAGCGTTCGCGCACTCGCTGAAGCAGATCGAGCGCTTGCTGTACGCGGTCTTCGAGCAACTCGGCGCTTGGAATTTCGTTTGCGTCGTCGCTCTTTCCGAGCGGCAGCTTGCCCGTCTTGAAGAACGTTTCGAGGGCATCGACGAGTTGCAGCTTGTTCTTGATCGACAACTCGATGTTGATCCGCTCGATCCCGTCGGTGTACTCGCCCATGCGGTTCAGCGGGATCACGACGTCTTCGTTGATCTTGAACGCGTTCGTATGCTTCGCGATGGCCGCCGTGCGCGAGCGATCGAGCCAGAAACGCTTGCGCGCTTCGGCATTCACCGCGACAAACCCTTCGCCGCTCTTGCCGTTCGCCATGCGCACGACTTCGGACGTGGCTTGGGCGACTGCATCGGGATCGTTACCCACGATATCGCCAATCAGCACCATCTTCGGAAACGCGTTGCGCTTGCTCTTGGTCGCGTAGCCGACAGCGCGCAGATAGCGTTCGTCGAGATGTTCGAGACCGGCGAGAATCGCGCCGCCCTGCTTCGACGTCTCGAACAAATAATCCTTGATTTCCACGATGCTCGGAATCGCGTCGCGCGCCTGGCCGAAGAATTCGAGGCAGACGGTGCGCGTATGCGCGGGCATTTTGTGCAGGATCCAGCGCGCCGATGTAATCAGGCCGTCGCAACCTTCCTTCTGCACGCCCGGCAGACCCGACAGGAATTTATCCGTCACGTCCTTGCCGAGCCCTTCCTTGCGGAACTTGCTGCCGGCAATATCGAGCGATTCGGTGCGCAGCAATTTC
>Ga0302308_10000820_pt1 | contig 26175 bp, 22 predicted proteins | sample III_Palsa_E3_3_FD_200531 | JGI IMG/M metagenome (GOLD analysis project Ga0302308, IMG submission 200531) | Peat permafrost microbial communities from Stordalen Mire near Abisko, Sweden - III_Palsa_E3_3 | ecosystem: Environmental > Terrestrial > Soil > Palsa > Peat permafrost | place: Sweden...
CGGGCCGTGGCTTCAGCGCATACACATGGATCGGCAAAAGCTCGTAAGTCCCAACCAGCGTCAGTGGCACCAGCGGCACCTGCGCCTTGATAGCCATCCACGCCGCGCCCGCAAGCATCGGCTGCAGCTCACCGTTGTAGGCCCGGCCGCCTTCAGGAAAGATCACCATCGGCATGCCAGCCTCGAGCGTCCGCGCACCGCGAGCAAGGCTCACCACGCCAGCCCGTCCCGAGCTCTGGTCAATCGGCACCTGCCCGGAGCGGTCCAGGTACCAGCCGATGAACGGAATCTTCCACAGCGGCGCCTTAGCCAGGATCCGAAATTGAAACGGCAGTTTCCCAAACAACACCGGCGTGTCGTAATAACTCAGGTGATTGCTCGCGTAAACAGCGGCGCCCCCGACAGGCAGCCGTTCCGCATGCTCCAGCGTCACCGGCGACATCGCGATCCGCAGCAACATCCGCGCCCACACGGCAGCGACCGCATGCTGCTGCCGCCCAGATTTATCCCACACACCGCACACCAGCGAAATCGTTCCGAAGAACCCAGTCGCCAGCGCAACCAGCGGCACGAAGACAAGGTAGTTCACCCAGCGCCGACGCAACGACACCGCCGGCGGCGGCACCTCCGGTCGAGCTGGCTGTTCTGTCTTCACCATCTGGTCGGCAGCGGACATCTTCCCTATGCTAACCCGCTTGCGTTAACGCCAGTGCACGTATCTCGCCCACCAGGAAGATCGAACCGGTTGCGACAATCACCCCACCCCTCGGCGTCACCGAGTGCGCCTGTCGCAGCGCATCGCGCAGATCCTTTGCGGCGTAGAAGGGGACGTCTAGACGCTGAGCACCTGCGGCAAGTTCCTCGATCGTTGCAGCCCGAGGATTCTCAACCGGCGCAAGGATCACGTGGTCGCCCGCGCGCGCCGGGTCTCCCGAAGTCGGGTCGAAGAGCGGCAGCAACACCTGCTCCATCTCGTCGATCTGCTTATCCGCGAGGCACCCGAAGATCAGCGTGCGCGGCAACCCCTCCGGCAACTGCGAAATCGCCGCACGCAGCGTCCACGCGCCCGCCGGATTATGCGCCACGTCCAGCAGCAGCGCCGCGTGCCCCTCACCCGACGCAATCCATTCCAGCCGCCCCGGCCAAACCGTCTCGCGAATTCCCTGCTCGATCGCCGCGTTCGAGATCGCAATCGCTCGCCCATCCACCAGCGCCTGATTCGTCCGCAACTCAATCGCCGTAGCAATCGCCAGCGCCACATTCCGCTGCTGATGCTGCCCAGCCAGCGGCGAGTCGACGTGCAGCGCCTCCCCTTCAAGCGACAGATCGTAAACATTCCGCGCCAGCGGGGAATCTAATCCCTGTTCTCTAATCCCTAATCCCTGCCTCGAAGGCGGCAAACACCGAGCCGCATCCACCCCGCGCACGCCCAGTCGCACGGCCGCCTCGCCAATCGCCGCATTGGCTTCCTGATGTTGCGCCAGCGTCACCAGCACGCCGTCCTGCCGCAGAATCCCAGCCTTCTCCCCAGCAATCTCACGAATCGTGTTCCCCAGATACTCCGTGTGATCAATCCCAATATCCGTAATCACGCTGACGATCGGCTCAACAGAATTCGTAGCGTCCAGCCGCCCACCCAGCCCCACTTCCAGCACAGCAAGCTCGACACCCTGCTCCGCAAACCAAGCAAACGCAATCGCCGTCAGAAGCTCAAAGAAGCTCGGATAGTGCGGCAGCCCTCCCTGTGCAATCAGCCGCGCAGTCGCCGTATCCACAAGCCCATAGATCCTGCCGAAGTCACCATCAGGAATCTCCACCAGCCCCTGGCCGCCCCCCGAAATCTTAATCCGCTCATTCACCCGCAGCAGGTGCGGCGACGTGTACAGTCCCGTCCTAATCCCCGCAGCGTTCGTAATCGAAGCCAGCGTGGCGGCCGTCGACCCCTTGCCATTGGTCCCCGCAATCAACACCGAAGCGAACTTCCGCTGCGGCTCACCAAGCGCCTTCAGCAGAGCTCGTATGTGATCCAGCGAAAACTTTCTCCGCGCCCCACTAACCGAATCCGCCGCGCGCCCCACCCGCAGCTCCGGCCCCAGCGCCGCCAATCGTTCCAATGCTTCCTCGTACGTCATCACGTCTATCAGTCTCGCACTTCCCCCGCCTCGGCCCCCACAGACGCCGCCACGCAAATCCGCCCCGCCCTACCCCGCAGCAGCAACCCGTCCTTGCGCCCCGCAAGATATCGCGCCGTCATGGCCGTGCTATCCAGATCCTCCACCACCCGCATCCCCAGCCACTCCAGCTCCTCCGCCAACTTTTCCGGCGTAAAGAAAAGCTGGAACGGCTCGCCCGCCAACGCCACCCGCGCGCTCAGCGAGTCGTGCATCAACTGCTCCACCGGCGGCAGCACCTCCCTCGGCTGCGAGTAGTCGAAGACCACCTCGCTCCCCGCCGTGAACCTAGCCAGCAAACGCATCGTCGCGCGAAAGCCCTCCGTCGTCAGGTACGGCACCACGCCCAGCCACGCCGTCACCGTAGGCACCCGCTCATCAAACCCCGCCGCCTTCAACCGCCCCCGCAACGAATCCTTCTCGAAATCCACCGCAACAAACCGCGCACTCTCCGGCGCCACAATCCCCGCCCCCACCAGCATCTTCATCTTCCACGCCTGCGTAGCCGGATGATCCACCTCAAACACCCGCACCTCCGCATAAGGGTTCCGGCAAGCAAACGTATCCAGCCCCGCCCCCAGCACCAAATACTGCCTTACCCCAAGTTCCCGAACCCCCGCCCCCAGCACATCTTCCGCCAGCCGCGCCCGCACCACCATAAACGCCCGCAGCGCCGCGGAAAACGGCCGCTTCACGCTATCCGGCGTGCGCTTCACTTCCTCGTAATGTTCTTTCCCAAGAATCCGCACAGCCAGCGAATCCTCAAACACCAGCGGCTTCGCATCATGCAGTTGATGCGCTGCCCGGCGCAGTGCCACCCGCAGCGCCGTCCGCGATGGATTCACTTCATGCATGGCAGCCGAGCTACGCGGTGACCGCGCCCTCGGTCATCCACTTCAGCGTCTCGGCCAAATAAGCCTTCAGATCCTTGCGCGGCACCACCGCATCCAGGAACCCGTGCGCCAGCAGAAATTCCGACCGCTGAAAACCCTCCGGCAGCTTCTGCCGAATCGTCTGCTCAATCACCCTCGGCCCGGCAAACCCAATCAGCGCGCCCGGCTCAGCAATATTCAAATCGCCCAACATCGCAAAGCTCGCCGTCACGCCGCCCGTCGTCGGGTCCGTCATCAAGCTAATGAACGGAATCCCCGCATCGTCCATCTTTGCCAGCGCAGCCGACACCTTCGCCATCTGCATCAGGCTCGCAATCCCCTCCATCATCCGCGCGCCGCCGCTAGACGACACAATAATCAGCGGCACCTTCCGCTCCAACGACCGGTCCACCGCCCGCGCAATCGTCTCCCCCATCACCGGCCCCATGCTCCCGCCGATAAACCCGTACTCCATCACCGACAGCACCACTTCCTGCTCGCCAATCTTCCCAATCGCATTGATGATCGCGTCATTCAGCCCGGTACTCTTCTGCGCCGCCGCCAGCCGCCCCTTGTAGGGCTTCAGATCGGTAAACTCCAGCGGATCGGTCGACCGCAGCTCCAAATCGACCAGCTCATATCCCGGCTCCAGCAGGCTCTCAATCCGATCCCGCGCCGCCAGCTTGAAGTGCTTGCCGCAGTTCGGGCACACCTGCAGATTGGCGTCGAGATCGGCCTTCCACAGCGGCTTGCGGCACTGCTCGCACTTGATCCACAGGCCTTGGGTCCGCACCTCGTGGTCGGGCGTCGGGGAAATCTCGTGCGGATCGCGTTTGAACCAGGTCATTGCCGGGACTCACTCCTGCCCCGCGCCACGCGCAAGGGACCTCTGCCATTGTATCGAAACCACGCTCCCTTGGCGTTCAATGCACTATCCTTGTAAGGTGAGCAACCCAATCAAGATCCAGCTGCCCGACGGCTCTGTCCGCGAAGTCCCCGCCGGCACCACCCCCTTCGACATCGCAAACAGCATCTCCCCGCGCCTCGCCGCCGCCGTCGTTGTCGCCCGCATCCGCCCGCTGACCCCCGTCGCCGTCAATGAGAACGAGTCCGCCCTGGAAGCCTCCGAGGAGGCCATGTACTCGGGCCCCGCATCTTCCTCCGAGCGCATCGTCGGCCTCTCCCAACCCCTCCACGAAAACGTAGCCCTCGAGCTCCTCAAGGAGTCCGACCCCGCCGCGCTCCGCGTCGCCCGCCACTCCGCCGCGCACATCATGGCCACCGCCCTCCTCGAACTCTTCCCCGAAACCAAGCTAGGCCACGGCCCCGCCACCGACAGCGGCTTTTTCTACGACGTCTACCGCGAAGTCCCCTTCACCGAAGCCGACCTCGCCGCCATCGAAGCCCGCATGGCCGAAGTCGTCGCACGTGATGAACCCTTCGTCCAAATCCTCGAGCCCCGCGATCAGGCCCTCGCCGACTACAAATCCGACGCCGAGTTCATGAAGATCCACTTCATCGAGCGCTTCACCAAACCCGGCGACGAAATCTCCCTCTACCGCAACGGCAACTTCACCGACTTCTGCCGCGGCCCCCACGTCCCCTCCACCGGCCGCGTCAAGGCCTTCAAGGTGACCTCCATCGCCGGCGCCTACTGGCTCGGTGACGAGAACAATCAACAACTCCAGCGCATCTACGGCACAGCGTTCTTCAACGCGAAGGATCTCGACGCCCACTTCAAGCAGCTCGAAGAAATCAAGGCCCGCGACCACCGCGTCCTCGGCAAGCAGCTTGACCTCTTCAGCATCCAGGAAGTCGCCGGCGCCGGCCTCATCTTCTGGCATCCCAAGGGCGGCCTCATCCGCAAAACGATGGAAGACTGGATGCGCGACGAGTGCATTCGCCGCGGCTATCAAATGGTTTTCACCCCGCACATCATGCGCCGCGAGCTTTGGAAGATTTCCGGCCACGAGGAAAACTACGCGGAAAACATGTACCCGCCCATGGAGCTCGACGACGCAGAATATCGCCTCAAGCCCATGAACTGCCCTGGCCACATCCTCATCTATAAGAACTCGCCAAAGTCCTATCGCGATCTCCCGCAGCGCTACGCCGAGCTAGGCAACGTCTACCGCTACGAGCGCTCCGGCACCATGCACGGCCTCCTCCGCGTGCGCGGCTTCACCCAGGACGATGCCCACATCTTCTGCACCCCCGAACAAATCGAAGGCGAAGTAGAAGCCTGCATCGACTTCGCCGAGTCCGTCCTCAAGACCTTCGGCTTCGAAAAATTCCTCGTCGAACTCTCCACCTGGGATCCGAAAGACAAGAAGTTCATCGGCAGCGCGGACAAGTGGGAGAACGCCGTCGGCTCGCTCACCCGCGTGCTCGATCGCAAGAACATTCCCTACCGCACCATCCCCGGCGAAGCCGCCTTCTACGGCCCCAAGATCGACATCAAACTCGTCGACGTTCTCGGCCGCCTATGGCAGCTCAGCACCGTGCAGTTTGACTGGAACCTCCCCGCCCGCTTCGACCTCGAATACATCGGCGAAGACGGTGCGCCGCACCAGCCCGTCATGGTCCACCGCGCCCTCTTCGGCTCCGTCGAGCGTTTCTTTGGCGTGCTCATCGAGCACTACGCCGGCGCCTTCCCCATGTGGCTAGCCCCCGTCCAGGTAGGCCTGGTCCCCATCAGCGAGAAACATCACGACTACGCCAAGTCCGTGCAGCAGCGCCTCGAAGCCGCCGGCCTCCGCGTAGAAGCCGACCTCAGCAACCAAAAAATGAACGCCAAGATCCGCGACTTCGGCCTCCAGAAAGTCCCCTTCATCCTCATCCTAGGCGACAAAGAATCCGCCTCCGACAGCGTCTCCGTCCGCGTCCGCGCCAAAGGCGACGAAGGCAGCGTCCCCCTCGACACCTTCCTAGACCGCGCAAAGAAACTAGTCGTCGATCACTCCATGGAGCTGTAAGTGCAGCTCATTCAACTCGAGACAAAGATCGCAGCGCCTCCAGAGCGCTGCTTTCTTTTGTCCCTCAACATCGACCTTCATAAAGAGAGCACTGCCCAAACCAGTGAGCGCGCTATCGCCGGTGTAACCCACGGCCTTATCGGCCCCGACGAAAAAGTTACCTGGGAGGGTCGTCACTTCGGCTTCAGGCTCACACACGAAACACTCATCTCACAATACGACCGCCCACATCATTTTCAAGACATCATGCTGCGCGGTATGTTCAAGTTGTTTGAGCACGACCATACTTTCGATCAACTCCCGGACGGTTCCACACTGATGACCGACGAACTTCGCTTCGCCGCGCCTCTCGGCCCGCTGGGACGAATCGCCGAACGCCTTAGTACTTCATCGCTACCTCACTGTTTTTCTGATGCAGCGCAACGATCTCATCAAACAAGTTGCGGAAGGCTCACAAGAAATCTGGTCCCGCTACGTCCAACCGCCTCCAGCTTCCGCATCCAATCTCCCATGAGCAAACTAGCCGTCCCCGTAAGCGCCAAAGACCACACCCAAGGCCCCGCCACCGCACCCACCACCTTGGTCGAGTACGGCGACTACCAATGTCCCTCCTGCGGCGACGCCTCCCTCCTCATCCAGAAACTCCAGCAACACTTCGGCGCCAAACTCCGCTTCGTCTTCCGCAACTTCCCGCTCGACATGCACCCCTACGCCGAGCACGCCGCCGAGACCGCAGAATTCGCCGCCGCCCACAACAAATTCTGGGAGATGCACGACCTCCTCTTCAAGCACCAGGCCAATCTAGCCGACGCCTCTCTCCTCAAGCTAGCCACCCAACTCAAGCTCCCCGCCGCAGACCTCACCGCAGACCTCGAAAAGGCCACCTACGCCGCGCACGTCAAGCACGACCACGACGGAGGCATCCGCTCCGGCGTCACCGGCACGCCCATGTTCTACCTCAACGGCCACCTCTACACCCGCGCCTACGACTACGACACCTTCGTCGCCGCCATTCAAGCCCAGCAATGACTCCCTTCATCGTCCGCGAGAGCATCCGCATCCACGCTCCCATCGACCGCCTCTTCCAACTCTCCACCAGCCTCGCCCTCGTCCAGCAAACCCTCGGCATGCACCCCGTCGACACCGGCGCACTCAACGGCCTCACGTCCGGCCACGTAGTCGCGAACAGCCGCGTCGTCTGGCGCGGCTGGAAATTCGGCCTCCCCACGCAACACCACACCCTCATCACCGGCTTCATCCCACCCCATCAAACCCTCACCCCCAAACCCACCGCCGAAGCCTTCTTCCAGGACACACAAGAGCGCGGCCGCTTCGCCTTCTTCCAGCACGACCATCATTTTGCCGAGTTCACCGATCCAGCCACCAACACCCCCATCACAGAGCTCCGCGACGAAGTCCGCTTCACCCTGCCCTTTGGCCCCCTCGGCCGAATCGCCGCGCTTCTGCTGCTCCAGCCAACCATCCGCCGACTCTGCCGCAAACGTTTTGCGCTCCTGAAGAACCTCGCGGAAGGCGACGGCTGGCGGACGTTTGTTGGCGCGTAGAGCTTCTCGCCCAGCTCCCTCACGCCTCCCAGACACACTCTCCCGCGACACCCTGCATCTCAACTCAACAGAGGTGCTTCATGAAAGCCGTTGTCCTTCACGAATATGGTCCGCCATCCAAGCTTGTCTACGAAGAGTTCCCCGATCCCGTTCCCGCCCGCGGTGAAGTCCTGGTGCGTGTGCATGCAGTGAGCGTGAATCCCATCGACTGGAAGATGCGCTCCGGCGCCGCCAAGGAGCGCTTCCCGCTAACTCTACCCGCGATCCTCGGCCGCGACGTCGCAGGCACGGTAGCCAAGCTTGGCGAAGGCGTTGAAGGATTCAAAGTCGGCGATCGCGTCTTCGCGGTCTCCAACGCCACCTATGCCGAGTTCTGCCTCGTCAAGGCCGCCGACCTCGCCCACATCCCCGAAGGCCTCGAGCTCACAACCGCCGGCGCCATCCCTCTCGTCTCGATCACGGGCGATCAACTCATTCGCCGCGGCGCCAACGTTCAGTCCGGCCAGACCATCCTCCTCACCGGCGCACTAGGATCCGTAGGCCGCTGCGCCCTCTTCGCCGCGCTCGAGATTGGCGCGAAGGTCATCGCCGGCGTCCGCAAGAATCAAATGGACGAAGCGCTCGCACTCGGCGCAACCGCCGCCATCGATACCGACGACGATAAATCCATCGCGTCCGTAGGCATCGTGGACGCAGTCGCCGACACCATCAACGGCACAACAGCCACCAAGCTCATCGCCAAGGTAAAGTCCGGCGGCATCTTCGCCAGCGTTGTCGGTCCGCCCTCGAACGCCGCGCTTCACCCCACCATCCAAGTAAATCCCATCATGGCCACGCCGAATCCCAAGACCTTCGTTCACTACGGCGAGGCCATTCGCGACGGCAAGCTCAAGCTCCCCATCGACAGCCTGATGCCGTTATCCGAAGCCGCCGCCGCGCAAACCCTCGGAGAAAAAGGCGGCACCGGCGGCAAGATCATCCTCACGGCCTAGTCACTTGCGATGATCGCCAACGTCTACGCAACAAACACGCTTCTATATCCTCTAGACCCGCCCTACCCCAGCGTCTCCATCAGCTTGTTCACCGTCCGATTGAGGTCCTTATCCGTCCGCCGCTGCGCATCGATCTTCGCAATCGAATGCATCACGGTGGTGTGGTGTTTGCCGCCGAACTGCCGCCCAATTTCAGGCAAGCTCGCCTCGGTCAACTGCTTCGCAAGATACATCGCGATCTGCCGAGGCACCACGATCTGCCGTGAGTTGTTCTTCTGCTTCAACTCCGCAACCCGCATCCCAAAGCTCTCCGCAACCGCCCGCTGAATCGCTTCAATCGTGATCTTACGAACCTGCGTGTCGATGAACTGCTTCAGGCACTGCTGCGCCGTCGGTAGCGTAATCTCCACACCATGCAACGAGCACCATGCAATCAGCCGCACCAGCGCGCCCTCAAGCTCACGCACATTGGTCCGCACGTTGCCCGCAATAAACAGCGCCACATCGGTAGGCAGAACCGTCTGTTCCAACTCTGCCTTGCGCTGCAGAATCGCAACCTTGGTCTCAAGATCCGGCGGCTGAATGTCGACCACCAAGCCCCACTCAAATCGCGACCGCAGCCGGTCCTCAAAATCATTCAGCTCTTTAGGAGGACGATCGCTCGCCACCACAATCTGCTTGCTCTGCTCGTGCAGCGCATTGAACGTGTGGAAGAACTCCTCCTGCGTGCGCTCTTTGCCGGCGAGGAACTGGATGTCGTCGATCAGCAGCACGTCCACCGTGCGGTACTTATCGCGGAACCCGGTCATCTTGTCGTAGCGCACCGAGTTGATCATCTCGTTGGTGAACTTCTCGCCCGACACATAGCTCACCGAAGCCAGCGGATTGCGCGCCTTCACCAGGTGTCCAATCGCCTGCATCAGGTGCGTCTTGCCAAGCCCCACGCCGCCATAAACGAACAGCGGGTTATACGCCTTCGAAGGACGCTCGGCGACGGCCTGCGCAGCTGCCTGCGCGAACTGGTTGCCGCTCCCAATCACGAACGAGTCGAACTGGTACCGCGGATTCAGCTGCGCGGCCGTGTTCCAATCAAACCGCGATTGCTCCGGCCCAGCAGGCATGGAATTCCCATTGCCGCGGCGCGGCGCATTCTGGCTGTGGCTCGGCTGCGGCGCAAAGCCGCCATCCTCGCGCACACGCACAGGAGCTTCCTGCGGCGGCACCTGGAAAACAACCTGGTCAATCTCGAGGCCGAGATTATCAATCGCCTCGCCGATCAGATCGCCATACCGGTCGCCCACATGCTGAAACTCTTCGGAGGGAATTCGTACATGCAATGTGCGCCCGCTGATATGGGAAAAGCGCGTCGGTTTCAACCATGTCTCAAAACTCTGACGGTTGATCTTTTTCTCGAGCGCACCCAGAATCCGAACCCACTGGTTCAAAACGGCTGCCGGGACTGGAACAAATGACATCGCTTAAGTCTTCCTTACTTTTCTGTTGTCGTCCACTCTTGCTTGCTCGGCACGGCGATATTCGAAAAAAAAAGACGAAAAACGCCTGTCTTCGCGAAGGTTTCGCAAAGCGTGCCCATCCTGGAATGCTGTTGAAACCCAGCCCTGTGCAACGCGCTGGAGGAGTGTTACAGTACCCGGCCCGTTGGATATTTTTTAGCCGTGAGCCAATCACGCATCACGGGAACGGAATCGATACTAGCATGCCGAGAGGTCCTCTCTGGCAAGCGAAATTAACCAAATTAGAATCTTTTTTTGAGTTGCACCATCCGTTGTGAAGAATCCGTAAATGGCTTTCGGTAACCGGATGCGTCAACCCTCCCAGCCACCTCCGCGCGATATTTCGTTGCCGGTTTTCCTCAAGTCAGATATACTCAAGACTTGCTGTCGAGTGGGCCTCAATGGCCTCTCCGGTGTCTTACGCCAGACCTATCGGCGATTCGCAAACGCGATCAAGACCAGCAGACATCTTCGAAATTTGATACAGGACAAACATCATGCCTAAACGTACGTTCCAACCCAACCGCCGCCGCCGTAGCAAAGTTCACGGCTTCCTCGTTCGCATGGCCACCAAGGCCGGACAAGCCGTCCTCAATCGCCGCCGCGCCAAGGGCCGCCACAAGATCGCCGTCTCCGCAGGCTTCCGCGACTAGTCGCACGGCTACGCGCAACGTTCCACAGCGCGCTCATGGGAGCACTCCCTTTGAGCGCGTTTCTGTGTTCGGCGCGCCTTTCGGTTTCCAGCATTCTGCTTCCGCGGTTACCCCTCCATGACTTCCACGACCGCGCATCGTCTCTGCAAACACGCCGACTACCAGCTCGTCTACAAGGCTGGCCGTAAGCAGTTCGGCAAGCAGCTCGCCTACTTCCACGCAGCGCGCCCTGCAGATCGCAGATCGGCGACGAGCGGCCCGCGCATCGGCCTCACCGTCCCCAAGGCCCTCGGCAAAGCAGTCGATCGCAATCGCATCAAGCGCCGCCTCCGCGAGGCCGTCCGCGCAGCGCTCCCCCAACTCACAGCGCCCGTCGACGTCATCCTCCACCCCCGCCGCTCCGTCATCGATCTCGACTTCGCCCAACTCAAGCGCGAAGTCGCCACCATCTTCCGCAGCGTCCAGGCCGCCCACGAACGCGGCACCCCAGCTCGCAACCCCACGAAACCTCCACCAGCGTCCGTCGCGCTATGAATCACCCAGCCAGCCAGCGCCGCGAACGCACTGCAGCCGCCCTCCTCGCCTTCTACAAGCGCGGCATCTCTCCTCTCCTGCACGTCTTCGCCGTCACCCAGTGCAAGTACCTCCCCACCTGCAGCGAGTACGCCTACGTCGCCGTCGTCCGCCACGGGTGGCTGCGCGGAAGCTCACTAGCCCTCCGCCGCATCGCCCGCTGCCATCCCTTCGCCCAAGGTGGCCACGACCCAGTCCCCTAACCCCAAATCCGCCGCTCAATCAACAAAAACGCCACTCCCACCATTTACCATTAGAAGTTGACTGGCCGTGAACCCATACCGGCCTTGGAAAGCGTAGGAATCTCTCTTGCCAGAGTTTAAGAATCCCAATCAGGGCGGTAGTGGTGGAAGCCAGGACAACCGCTCTTTTCTCCTCATGATGATCGTCGCCCTCGGCGTCATCTTCGGTCTGCAGTATTGGCGCGCCCAGAAAAACCCGGCCCTCGAATCCCCAGAGCATCCCGCTGCCGTCACCGCACCAGCCGCCACCGAATCTTCAGCAGCACCCGCGACCACCGCTCCAGGTCCTGCCGCCTCCGCCACGCCTGCCGTGGTAGCCGCAGCCCAGAGCTCCACCACGGTAGAGAACACGCTCTACAAGATCACCTTCTCCAATCAGGGTGGCCAGGTCACCTCCTGGAAGCTGAAGAACTACAAGGATAACGCCGGAAATATGCTGGACATGGTGCATGACGGCGCAGCCAATCTCTACGGCTACCCGCTCTCCCTCTACACCTACGACGCCAACCTCAACCAGCAGCTCACGAGCGCGCTCTACGTCCCCTCGGCCACCGGAAACCTGACCGCCCCCGCGACCCTCACCTTCAAGTACTCCCAAGGCAATCTCTCGGTCACCAAGACCTTCACCTTCTCTGACACCTACGTGATCCACGCGGATACGCAGGTCCTCCGCGACGGCGCTCCCATCCGCGCCCTGCTCTCCTGGCCCGCCGGCCTCGGCGACATGGAAACCGCGCTCACCTACGCGGGCGCCCAAATCGATACCAGCGCCAACGGCAAGGTCGACCACCTCTCCTTCAAGAAGATCTCCGGCGGCGCCACCCTCAACGGCCCCTTCGACTTCGCCGCCCTCAGCGATCAATACTTCGGCGCCGTCTTCATGCCCGACAAGCCCGACGACGCCACCATCGTTACCTTCCAGCACAAGGTCGACATCGCCAAGGTCAAGGCCAGCAACGCCAAGGGCGCAGCGCTTGCCTCCAAGGAACTCCCTGTCCTCGGCACCGCAGTCGGCTCCACCACTGGTCGCACCACCACCAGCATCTTCGTCGGCCCCAAGGCAGTCGAGGTGCTCAAGAACGTCCACACCGCGGACGGCGGCAACCTCGAACCCCTCCTCGACTTCGGCTTCTTCGGCCCCATCGGCAAGTACCTCTTCCTCGGGCTCCGCGCCGTCCACTCCTGGATCGCTCCGCATAATCCCGGCGTTCACAACTACTCGTGGGGATGGGCCATCATCATCTTCACCGTCATGATCAACGTGGTGCTTCTCCCGCTGCGCGTTCAAGGCATGAAGTCCAGCCTCAAGATGCAGCGCATCCAGCCGCAGATCGACGCCATCAAGGCCAAGTACAAGAACCCCAAGCCCACCGACCCCAAGGCCGCCGAGATGAACGCCGAGGTCATGGCCACCCAGAAGGCCAACGGCGTCAGCATGCTTGGCGGCTGCATCCCGTCCCTCATCCAGCTGCCGCTCCTTTTCGCCTTCTTCACCATGATGACCAAGGTCGTCGAGCTCCGCCAGGCCCACTTCTTCTGGCTCCCCGACCTCTCCGCCGCCGACCCCTACCACATCCTTCCCATCCTCATGGTCGCCACCTCCTTCCTCGCGCAGTTCTACACCCCCGCACCCGGCGTCGACCCGCAGCAGCAGAAGATGATGGCCTTCGTCATGCCCATCTTCTCCGGCTACCTCACCTGGCAATATGCTTCCGGCCTCGCCCTCTACTGGAACGTCGGCAACATCGTCATGATCGCCACCCAACTGGTCATGAACCAGACCTCGATGGGTCGCGAGATGAAGGAGATTGCCGCCAAGCGAGCTCGCCGCAAGGTAGCCGCTCCCAAGCCCGGCCAGCGCACGGCAACCGGCAAGACCATCCAGGGGAGAAAATAGTTTCTATCCCGCACAAGCGATTGCGCATTGGGCTCCAGAGAGCGCTGGAGCTGCCCGCCATCGCCCTAACACATTTTCACGCAATCAACAATTGTTAATAGATGACATAATAAGTCGGTGCAGAAGCTTCGTCCTGTAAACTGTCCCACTTTTCTCGGTTTTGTCGATCCTGTTCTCCCTTTGAAGGACTGATTGAGTATGGAAGATTTAGCGGCAGCCGCAGAAAAGGTTGCGAGCCTCATGAGGCTTTTGACCACCACAGGAGGTTTGCGGCTCAAGTACCGCATCACCGCTGGAGCAGGCGCCATCGATCCCGACGGCTTCGAACGCCGCGACATCTACGTCGAGTGCAAGGGCCCCGATAGCGACCTCCTGCTCTCCAGCGAGGGAGAACTCCTCCGCGCCCTCGAGCACGTTTCCGCCAAGATGCTCCGCCTCGAGCCCGAAGAGCACGACCGCGTCTCCTTCGACGCCGACGGCTACAAAGCCTCCCGCGCCCGCACCCTCCGCGAAGCCGCAGACGCCGCCATCGACGAAGTCGAAGACACCGGCGAGCCCTTCCGCTTCCAGCCCATGAACTCCCGTGAGCGCCGCATGCTCCACATGTTCCTCAAGGACTCCGGCCTCCAGACCGCCAGCTCCGGCGACGGCCCCCGCCGCTTCGTCGTCCTCTACCCCGAGGGCTACCGCATCCCTCCCGAGCCCTCCTACGATCGTTCGCCCCGCCGCGACACCCGCGGTCGATCACCCAGCCGCAGCCCCTCCTCCCGCTACTAGCCTCCCCGCCTGGCTCCTCCCGCCAGCACCGCTGCTACCATCGACGAATCTCCTCCAGGAGTTCCCGATGCTTCGTCTACTCGCCGCAACCCTCTTGCTGGTCCCCGCCCTCTCCGCCCCCACATTAGCCCAGACCTGCCCCGCCATTCCCGTCGACAACACCGACGGCGTCCTCGTCGCCCCTCAAAATCACAAGGTCCTCTACGAAGACCAGGACGTCCGTGTCCTCTCCGTCGTCAATCTTCCCCACACCACCGAGCCGATGCACACCCACTCCCGTCCCTCACTCTTCCTCGTCCTGGAAGACCAGCACTACACCATCCTCTTCCCCGATCGCAAACCCTTCTCTCCGCCTTTCCAGGATCACCCCTACGCGATGTACTTTCCCCCTAACCCGCCCCATGCCATCCGGAACGACAGCGACGGCACCTTCCGCGCCCTCCGCTTCGAGCTCAAACACCCCGGCTGCGGCCCCGCACCCGCTCCCCTCGGTCCCGCCGACGCCCTCCTCGCCGCTCCCGCTAACCATCGCGTCTTCTTTGAAAACGACGAGGTCCGCGTCCTCGACGTCACCGTCCCTCCCCACTCCGTCGAGCCCATGCACACCCACGCCTGGCCCAGCATCCTCTACTTCGACACCCCCGGCAACCTCCGCTTCCTCACCCCCTCGAACCTCTCGCCCGCTCCCGTCCAGGTCCGCGCCGACACGATTCGCCGCCTCCCGCCCGAATCCTCCCACGCCATCGAGAACCTCGGCGACACCCCTTTCCACCTTTACCGCGTCGAACTCAAACGCGCCCTCCCCCCGCCCACAACCTAAACCCGAATCCCACCTGCACCCTGCACCCGTCGGCCGCGCGGGGACGTCATTTCCTCGCCCCCGCGCACGTCTGTACAAAACTCCACCCTCTCACCGACCGCAATCCACGCGGTTTTGGACGCTCTCCCCACAAACCTCCCGGCTTTCACTCCAGCCCATTTCCGCCCTCCTGTGGGTAGCTGGGAAAATCCCTCACCAAACTCTCTCCCCCCGTCCCCTCTTCCACCTTACGGTCTCCTCCCCATCCCTCTTTTGGAAACCCTGTACCCACCATCCACCCAGCATCCATCGCAATTTACCCCCCTTATCCACTCTTCCACCCACAACGACTACTACTACTAGAAATATCTATCCTTTCACTCTGTTTCTTAGAAGCATTCTCCCCACCATCAAAATCGTTCCTCACACCCAACACTCCATCACCCCACGCACACCCTAGCAGCCACCACGCGAAGCCTATCGCCGTGCGCGCAGCACCTCGCATCTCACAAGATGCCCCCTGAAATTCACAGGGTGCTAGCCTCGCACGGACCCCCTCGCACAACCTAGAATCAGGGTGTTGCTCGCAAACGAATTCTGCGAATTACGAGGGGAGAAATCACGCATGTCCACCACCACCCTCACACCGGCCGAGCAATCTGCCGCAGCGCAAGAGCAAGGGAGAGACCCCATCGTGTCTACCGCCGCCATCACCCCCGAAGCCGTCCCCACTGGCAACCTCGAGATCACAGTCTCCCGCGCCGAACTCCTCCGCGAGCTAACCGCCGCGCAGTCCGTCGTCGAGCGCAAGACCACCATCCCCATCCTCTCGAACTTCCTCTTCGAAGCCACCGTCGACGAGCTCGGCGCAGGCCGCCTCACCATCACCGCCACCGACCTCGACCAGTCGCTCCGCACCTCCTGCGCTGCCAAGGTCAAGAAGCCCGGCGCCTGCACCATCCCCGCTCGCAAGCTGTACGACTACATCAAGCTCCTCGGCGACGGCGACATCTCGCTCAAGCTCATGGACAACCACTGGGTCCAGATCAAGTCCGGCCGGTCCAACACAAAAATGGTCGGCATGGCCCGCGCCAACTTCCCCCAGGTCCCCGAATTCCCCGCCGCCGGCGCCTACAAAATCTCCGCCCCCGCGCTGGCCAACATGATCGCGAAAACCATCTTCGCCATCTCCAACGAAGAGTCCCGCTACACCCTCAACGGCGCCCTCCTCGTCCTCAAGGCAGAGTCGATGGCGATGGTAGCGACCGACGGCCACCGCCTCGCCCACATCGAAAAACTAGGCGAAGCCCTCGAAGGCATCTCCGGCGAAAAGAAGACCCTGATCCCCCGCAAGGCGCTCGCCGAGCTCTCCAGCCTCCTCTCCTCCTCCGACGCCACCCACCTCGAGTTCGGCGACGACGACCAGACCCTCTTCTTCAAAGTCGGCGGCCGCGTCCTCACCAGCCGCAAGCTCACCGGCCAGTTCCCCAACTACGAAGCCGTCCTCCCCCGCGACAACACCAAGTTCGTCATCGTCCGCTCGGAAGACCTCATGGCCTCGATCCAACGCGTAGCCCAGTTCGCCGACGAGCGCTCCGGCGCCATCAAGATCCGCCTCGAACAAAACGAGCTCAAGCTCAGCGCCCAATCCACCGACGCCGGCGAGTCCGAAGACATCATCGAAACCCCCTACAACTACGACCCCCTCGTCGTAGGCTTCAACAGCTCCTACCTGGTCGACTTCCTCCGCGCGACAGGCGTTCAAGGCGAAGTCCGCCTCGAGTTCAAAGACGCCCAATCCGCCGGCCAAATGCGCCCCGAAGATGCCAACGAAGACGTCAAATACCGCTACATCCTAATGCCCATGCGCATCTGAGTTCCGCCCAAACAAGCACGAGAAAAATGACCCATAAATTGTCCAAATGGATACGTGGTGGGTAAAATTTGCAATTCGTCGCTGCTCCGATCTTTGGGGCAGCTTCATTTTTAGACACCGAATATCAACTGCGTGAACGTAAGACAGCAGCGAGATGCCGCATCGAAGATGTGGCCGAAAAGCCTCGAGTCAATGCAGTCGCCAAAGCCACTCGAAGTAAACTGAATAAATACCAGCGCAGGTCGCAAATGCCGAAGCCCGAATTCCAGAATTAAAGAGACTTTTCTCAGTAAAGCGCGATCCCTGGCATCGAACGCGCGCCGTAATCTCCAAAGATGAGGACTTAATCATGCATCACATCCGGCCCTGGAAACTATTCGCCTCCCTCGATGCACCCATGAACGAACGCATGGTCACCCTGCCGATACCTTATCGGCGCGGCCTCGGCGGCATAACGCTGCTCGAATCCTTTGCCCTCGTCGCGTGCGCACGGCTGGTCGATGCGCATCGATTCTTCGAGTTCGGAACGTTCCTCGGCCGCACTACCCTGAACCTTGCGATGAACAGCCCTGAAAATGCGGAAATCTACTCACTCGATCTTAATCATTCCGCCGTCCGCTCTATCACTCAGGATCCGGCCGATACGGAAGTCACAGAAATACACCTGCAAGCGCCAAAGTTCGATTTCAGTGGAATGTCAGAGGAAAAGAAGATAACCCTGCTCACTGGTAATTCGAGAACATTCGACTTCACCCCCTGGACCGAAACGATCGATCTTGTCTTCGTGGACGGTGGCCACGATCTTGCGACCGTGACCGATGACACTGCCAATGCCCTGCGTCTCGCATCGCAGACTAGGCCGTCATGCATTCTATGGCACGACTACGGAAACAAAGATTACGAACCGCTGAAGGAATTTCTGGATGACCTGAGCGAGAAGGTCGACATTTTTCACATCGAAGATACGATGCTTTGCGCGCATTTCGCCAACGGCTCGGCCATTCGAGACAAGATCCTTTTAGCGGAGAGCCCGTCATAGGTTTTCTTGCTACCGCGAAGGACGCCTTAAGAGGTCGCCTCGGGCTGACTGAGGCCAGGACAACGCCGGAATACAGCCGTGAAGGCGTCCCAGGCCTTGGGCAACCCTTTGACGAACATGAAGACCTTCACCGCCGCCCAACTGCCCTTCCCAAAAATCCTGTCAAGCCCCCCAACCCACCAAAAATCGCCAACCCCCCTATAAACACTGGCGATAAATCTTTTCAAAACCTGGCATAGTTACCCCCACCCACCCGCTACACTTGAAGTAGAGACAAAATTCCAAAGCTGCATCGGCAAACCGCCGCTGCAGTTTTCACATTTAACCCCCTAACCTCAATAGAAAGAAATAGATACCCCTAACCCTTCTCGAATGAGCAGGTTGAACGCAGCGTCCAATTGTCAATCTACACATTCCAAACGACTTCGCTAACGAAAAGTGAAAGTAAGGGAGGGGGGTACCCCTCGGCCCTCAAGGAGTAACCATGCCCACCATCTACTGTCGTCACATCCGTCCCAGCGGTCGCCGCTGCCAAACGCCTGCCCTACGCGGCAAGCCTCTCTGCTTCCACCACGCCAACGCCAACGCCCATCACCGCGCCCTCCACCCGCCCGACGACGGCACCAGCAACATCCTCTACAGCCTCGGCAATGACGAAGCCGCCGCCATCCGCCGCGAGCCTCTCCTGGCCGAGTACTACGCCAACACCCGCGGCCCCGTTATCCTCGATTTCCCGCCCCTCGAAGACGCCAACGCTGTCCAACTCGCCCTCTCCATGGTCCTCACCGTGCTCGGCCAGAATCGCCTCGAACCCAAACGCGCCGCCGCTATGCTCTACAACCTGCAAATCGCCTCAGGCAATGCCCGCAACGTTACCCACAACGATTCCCAGGTCGTCCGCGAGTTCGTTCATGACGACACCGGCGCCCTCCTCTCCCCCGACGAAGATCCCGAAGAAGTCCAGGACACTGAACTCTTCCTCGAAGAGCTAGTCGAACGCCAGAAGGAGAATGACGATGAAGCCGCCGACAACGAAGAGGACGACGAATAACCCAGTCGCCCCGCCCATCCGCGCTATACCATCCATCCAGGCGGTACCAACCACTAGCGCAGTACAGCCCATCCGCACCGTACACCCCGCTGCGACTCCGTGTCGCGAAACGTGTGCCCACGGCGCCAGGACCGTTGCTGTTGCCCGTCCCACCCGCCGAGCGCGCAGCACCACGCGAAGCGCTCTTGCCGTGCGCGCAGCACTAGAGCACGCGGCTGTGCTTGTATCCGGCTTCGCTCATCGCGGCCAGCAACTGCTCCACCTGTTCGCGTCCGCGCGTCTCCATCGTGATATCGATGGTCGTGTCGCCCAGGTTCACACCGTAATACGCGCGGTTATACAGCGTATCCACAATGTTCACGCGATGCGCAGCAATCAGCGTGGTCAACTCCGTCAGCGCGCCAGGCTTATCCAGCAAATGAATCCTCAGCCGAATCAAGCGCCCATCCTGCACCAAACCGCGCTCGATAATCCTGCTCAGCAACGTCACATCAATATTGCCGCCGCACACCAGCACCGCCGTCCGCGTTCCCTCCGCCAGCGACGTCCGCTTCTGCAGCAGCGACGCCAGCGCCGTCGCGCCGGCACCTTCCGCGAGCGTCTTCTCCCGCTCCAGCAGCGTCAGAATTGCGCTAGCAATCTCATCCTCGTCGACGGTAACAATCTCGTCGACATACTTCGCCACCACCGGAAACGTAACCTCACCCGCGCGCCGCACGGCGATGCCATCAGCAATCGTCGTCGCCGGCTCCAGCGTCACCGGATGATGCGCCTCAATCGCATCGCGCATCGACGGCAGCCGCGACGTCTGCACCCCAATCACCCGCACGCTCGGCTTGATTTCTTTCACCGCGCAAGCAATCCCGCCAATCAATCCCCCGCCGCCAATCGGCACCACCACCGCCTGCAGATCCTCCACCTGCTCCAGCAACTCCAGCCCAATCGTCCCCTGCCCCGCCATCACCAACAGGTCGTCGAACGGATGAATAAACGTCATGCCCTGCTCTTCGCACAACCGAGTAGCCTCGATGCAAGCCTCATCGTAGTTGCCGCCGTGCAGCACTACTTCAGCGCCAAATCCACGCGTCGCCGTCACCTTCACCAGCGGCGTCGTCAGCGGCATCACAATCACCGCGCGAATCCCTCGCCGCGTCGCATGATACGCAACCCCCTGCGCATGATTCCCCGCGCTAGCCGCCACCACACCCCGCCTGGCCTGCTCCGGAGTCAGCATCGCAATCTTATTCAGCGCGCCCCGCTCCTTGAAGCTCCCCGTCATCTGCAGATTCTCAAGCTTCAAAAAAACGCTCTGCTCCGTCATCCGCGAGAGCATCTCGGACCGCGTGCACGGCGTGCGATACACAGCCGCGCCAATCCGCTCGCGCGCCGCAAGAATGTCCGTCAAAGTCAGTGAAGTCGTCGTCAAACTCATTCTGTCTATCGTAAGCCCTGTCGATCGAAAGCCCAGCCGCACCCTCGACCCTACCGCGAGAAGCTAGTCTCCATCTTCTCCCGATGCCGCTCCATCGCCAGATCAATCAGCCGGTCAATCAGCTTCGCATACGGCAACCCGCTAGCCGCCCACAGCTTCGGATACATGCTGATCGACGTAAACCCAGGCATCGTGTTCACCTCATTCACCACAATCTCCGCAGGTTTCCCCTTCACCCCCGGAGCCATCAAAAAATCCACTCTTGCCAGCCCCGCGCAATCGCAAGCCTTGAACGCAGCCACGGCCATCGCGCGAATTTTCTTCTCTTCCGCTTTCGACAACTTCGCCGGCAGAATGCAAACACTCTCATCCGGCCCACTCAACTCATACTTCGCCTCGTAGTCATAGAACTCCTTCGCCGGAACAATCTCCCCGACCACGCTAGCCTCAGGCGCATCATTCCCTAACACCGCGACCTCGAGCTCGCGTGGCTTCACCCCCGGCCCGCCCACACCCTGCTCAATCACAATCTTCCGATCGAACCCCGCAGCCAAATCCATCGCCGCTGCGAGCTCCGCACGCACCTTCACCTTGCTAATCCCCACCGAGCTCCCCAGGTTCGCCGGCTTCACAAACACGGGATACGCCAGCGCCTTCTCAATCACCCGAACACATTTCTTCGCGTCGCTCTTCCACTCACTCCGCAGCAACGTCACATGCGGAGTCAGCGGCAATCCCGCCGCCACAAACATCCGCTTCATCGCGTCCTTATCCATCGCGGCAGCCGACCCCAGCACCCCCGACCCCACGTAAGCAATGTCGGCCAGCTCAAACAGCCCCTGCACGGTGCCATCCTCGCCAAACGTCCCATGCAGCACCGGAAACACCACATCCAGCCCAGTCCCCGAACCCGGCGAAGCAGCAGCCTTCACAATCGAAATCCCAACCTCACCAGCGCCCGCAGCAGCCCCGCCCTCCCCCAGCAACTTCGTCGCCGCGCCACCCTGCAGCCACTTCCCCTCGGCGCTAATCCCCAGCTCCACCACGTCATACTTCTTCCGATCAATCGCCTTCAGAATCGATCGCGCCGAACGCAGCGACACCTCGTGCTCGCCACTCCGGCCACCAAACAAAATCCCTACCCGCAGTTTCTTCTTTGCCATCACCCCAGTGTCGACCACACACCGCCTGTGCGTCTGCCTCAACCATCATAAGGAACCATCAGCGGCACGCCCTTATCCTGGAATCCAAACCGCCGCTCGCGAACCCGCGCGCGTTTCCTCTCGCCGTCCGCGCAGGACCTAGTGCACGGCCTCACCCGCCGGCGCACCTTCCCCCGGCTGGTTCTTACTCAGCAAAAACGCAAACCCCACCAAAATCACCGACGCCCAGCACAGCACGCGATACACATCCACATACCCCATCGCCGCCGCCTGCTGATTCAGCTGCTGATAAATCGCCCCCTGCGCCATCGCATGCGCCGCCCCCGAATTCCCCGTCGCGTGCATCAGCCCGCCAGAGATCGCATTCATCCGGCTGTCGTACCCGTAGACACCCGGCTGCATATAGTTCTGCAACCGCGCCTCGTGGAATAGCGTCCGATTCGTTACCAGCGCGCCCGTCAGCGCGATCAACACACTGCCGCCCACGTTCCTCACAAAATTAATAATCCCGGAAACCTGGTTCGACGCCTCACGCGGCAATCCCACATACGCCGCATTTGTAATCGCGATAAAGCAAAATGGAATCGGCACCATCTGCAGAATGCGCAAAAACGTGTTCTCCCCAAACGACATGTTCAGCGTCGTATGCGTCGACGTGTAGTAAAACGCCGCCGTGAAGAATACAAAACCAATCGCCGCAAGGTTCCGCGCCGCAAATCGCCCCGTCGCCACACCCGCCAGCGGCATCACGATCAGCAGCGCAATCCCGCCGCCCGTCAGCGCCTCTCCCGCTCGAGTCGCCGTATAACCCAGCAGCGCCTGCATATACTGCGGCTGCAGCACCGTCGCCGCATTCAGCACCCCGCCCACCAGGAACATCAGCAAACAGCAGATCGCAAAATTCTTGTACTTGAACAACTTGATGTTCATCAGCGGATGTTCCTTCCGCCACTCCCACGAGATCAGCCCAATCATCCCAACAATGAACAGTGTCGCAAAGAAGCGAATAAAATTCGACGCGAACCAAGCGTCCTCTTCGCCCTTATCCAGAAAGATCTGCATGCCCGCCATCGCGAGCGCCAGAAATCCCAGCCCGATATAGTCCAGGTTCTTCAGATTCGCGCGATCCGCCTTGATCCACGGCGGATCTTCCACCAGCCGCGACACCAGGAAAAACGCGAGGATGCCGACCGGAATATTGATATAGAAAATCCATCGCCAGGAATAGTTATCCGTAATCCATCCACCCAGCGTAGGCCCAATCGAAGGCGCCAGCACCGCCACCAGCCCATACAGCGCAAACGCCTGACCCCTCCGCTTCTCGTCAAACGAGTCAGCCATGATCGCCTGCGCCATCGGCTGCAACCCGCCGCCACCGGCACCTTGAATCACCCGAGCCACCAGCAAAATCGGCAGCGACGGCGCAATCCCGCACAGAAAACTCGCGACCGTAAACAACGCAATGCACGACATGAAAAAATTCCGCCGCCCGATCACGCTCGACGCCCACGCCCCCGCCGGCAGCACAATCGCATTCGACACCAGGTAGCTCGTCAGCACCCAAGTCCCCTGGTCCGTACTCGCGCCAAGATTTCCGGCAATGTGCGGCAGCGCCACGTTGGCAATCGAGGTATCCAGCACCTCCATGAACGCCGCCAACGCCACCGTCGCGGCAATTACCCATGGATTCGCCCGTGGCACCCACCGTTTTTCCGCAATACCCTGTTCCGCCACGAACACCCCTCGTCAAAACCAGTCGAAAACAAAAACCTGTCAAGCCCCTGAAGGCCTTAAAAATCCCGTAAACCATTACAAATAAGCCAGATAAAACTTCTCCAAAGTTGGCATAATACCCCCGGCCAACTCGCTATACTTAAAGAGTGGGGTTCATCTGAGCCTAATCTACCCGTTTACCCGCTGTTCACTTAGAGCCGCGTCCGCTCTAACCCGTTGTCCAAGCCGGCTCTAAGTCCTTTGGATCGCCTATCTAGCCATATAAGTTCTTTGGATGCATGCGTTTACAGGCGATTTTCACTCCCGGGCAGGAGGTATACTTTGGCACCTAACCCCAATGCTTTGAGTCGGTTAGAGGCCAAAATCGCTCCTGAGGGGGGAGGGGAGGGGGTACCCACCCACCCCACACACTCATAACTCTTGCCGTCCGTAGGACCCTACACGTTGAATTTGAAGAAAAGGATGTCGCCGTCTTTGACCACGTACTCTTTGCCTTCGGAGCGCAGCAAGCCCGCTTCCTTCACGGCCTGCTCACTGCCTAGGCGGAACAGGTCCTCGCAGGCGTAGCAATCAGCCTTGATGAACCCGCGCTCGAAGTCGGAATGAATCACGCCCGCAGCTCCAGGAGCTTTCGTTCCGCGCTTGATCGTCCACGCGCGAACCTCCTGTACGCCTGAAGTGAAGTAGGTAATCAGTCCCAGCAGCCGGTACGCCGCATGGATCAGCCGATTCAACCCCGGCTCCTCCAACCCCGCTGCTTCCAAAAATTCCGTCCGCTCCGCGGGCTCCAGCTGCGCAATCTCGGCTTCCATCGCGCCGCAGATCCGCACCACCTCGCTGCCTTCTTCGGCCGCCCGCTGCTCCACCAGTTTGGTGAACTCGTTGCCGTCCGCAATGCCATCTTCATCGACATTGGCGACATAAAGTTGAGGCTTCATCGTAATTAGAAACAGGTCGCGAGCCACCAACTTTTCCGGCTCCTCAAGATCAGCAGTCCGCGCAGGCTTGCCAGCATTCAGCACCTCCAGCAGCTTCTGAATCGTGCTAAGTTCGGTCTTCGCCGCAGCCGTTGCAGCATTCGACTTCGCCGCCTTCTCCGCCTTGTTCAGCCGCTTCTCGACAGTATCGAGATCGGCCAGCAGCAGCTCCGTGTTGATGATGTCGATGTCGTGGATCGGATTCACGCCGCCCGCAACGTGAATAACTTCCGGATCGGAGAAGCACCGCACCACGTGCAGAATCGCGTCCGTCTGCCGAATGTGCGAGAGGAACTGGTTGCCCAACCCTTCGCCCTTGCTCGCGCCTTCCACGATCCCCGCGATGTCCACAAACTCCATCGTTGTGGGCACAATCGAGTGCGGCTTCACCATGGTCACAATGCGATCCATGCGCGTATCAGGCACAGGCACAATGCCCACATTCGGGTCGATTGTGCAAAAGGGATAGTTCGCAGCCGCAGCCTTCGAGGCAGTCAGCGCATTAAAGATGGTGGACTTTCCGACGTTCGGCAGCCCGACAATTCCGCAGTTCAGAGGCATGATGCAATCAGTTCCTTTTCTCTTATCTATTGGAACATGAGCGCGCCCAATCGCCGCCATGAGTCGCTTCAACCACCTCACTCATCCAATGAACATCATGCAAATCGGAATAGACAGCTTCGTAGAGACACCTCTCGGCTCCGGCCGCGCGCCTGGCGAGCTCGGCGCAGAACGCGTTCAGCAGCTCCTCAAGGAGATCGAACTCGCCGACCGCTCCGGCGTCGACGTGTACGGCATCGGCGAACACCACCGCGAGGAATACATCGCCTCCTCGCCCGCAGTCCTTCTAGCCGCTGCAGCCGCGCGCACCGAGAACATCCGCCTCACCTCCGCAGTCACCGTCCTCAGCTCCGACGATCCAGTCCGCGTCTTCCAGGACTTCGCCACCCTCGACCTCATCTCCAATGGTCGCGCCGAGATCATCGTCGGCCGCGGCTCCTTTATCGAGTCCTATCCGCTCTTCGGCTACGACACCAAGTTCTACGACGAGCTCTTCGCTGAGAAGCTAGACCTCCTCCTCCACCTCCGCGACCAAACGCGCGTCGAGTGGGAAGGGAAGCATCGTCCCTCGCTCACCGGCCAGGGCGTCTGGCCGCGCCCGCTACAGCCGAAGCTGCCAATCCGTCTAGGCGCCGGAGGAACACCAGCCTCCTTCGTCCGCGCCGGAATGCTAGGCCTGCCGCTGACGGTAGCCATCATCGGCGGCGAACCTCACCGCTTCCGCCCGTTAGTCGACCTCTACCGCGAAGCCGGCAAACGCGCCGGCCACGTCCCCGAATCCCTCGACGTAGCCGTCCACGGCATCGGCTTCCTAGCCGACACCACCCAGGAAGCCGCCGACACCCTCTGGCCCGCCTACTCCACCACCTTCACCCGCATCGGCCGCGAGCGCGGCTGGCCACCCACCACCCGCGCCGCCTTCGACGCCCAGCGCTCTGAGGATGGAGCCTTCTTTGTTGGCGACCCTGATTCCGTAGCCCGCAAAATGGTGCGCGTCAGCGAGGCGTTAGGGGGTATCTCACGGGTCACCCTCATGATGAGTGGCGGACCGCTGCCGCACGCTAAGATGTTGCACGCCATAGAGTTACTGGGTACCAAGGTTGGTTCGGCTATTCGCGGAGCCTAGCTGATTTCGACAAGAAAACATTTAGACTGATTGTAGGCAAAAGTTTGCACAGCACCAATGATCGATCCTTTGTAACTGGTTGATTGCAGGTCGCGGCAGATGGGATGACGTTTGGTTATCCACATGCTTCTATCGATGTCGTAGCGAACCTAAAACATTTCGATTGTGAATCGATTGGAGGTATTT